>Ga0265295_1008231_pt1 | contig 11645 bp, 11 predicted proteins | sample Munlansysbiofilm_FD_192503 | JGI IMG/M metagenome (GOLD analysis project Ga0265295, IMG submission 192503) | Leachate microbial communities from a municipal landfill in Southern Ontario, Canada - Methane capture system biofilm | ecosystem: Engineered > Solid waste > Landfill > Unclassified ... | reverse complement strand
ACCGTTACAGCGCGCGCCGTAACGGTCAGCTCTTTCTCCTGTCTCTCCTTTTCCGCCAGCTGGTCGCGCAGTCCCGCCTCTTCCTCCGGGGAGAGCATCTGCATCTTGCCAAGTTCGTCACACATGGTTTCGAGCCTTTTCCGCTCTTCGGTGGTGCGCTCGTGGACCTTCATGGAAATACGGCTGTAGATTCCCGTGCCGGTGATCTGTTCCAGGATGGGAGCGCGCTTGTCGGGGGTCGCCTGGAGGAATACGGCAAACCCTCCCTGCGCCAGCAGCATTGAGCGGGTAAAGCGCTCGAAGTCCATCCCGGTGACTACCTCGACCCTGTCCACAACGGCCGTCAGTTTCGACTCGATGATATTTCCGCTTTCAGCTTCGGCTATCTCATGGCGGGGCGGCTGCAATTTGCCGTCAGCCCGCTTGCGGGCGCGGTGCTGGCTCCAGTGGCAGAGATACCGGCCTTGCGCCGTTTCGAATTCCACCTCGGCAAAACAGTCGCCCGTCTGCCGGGACATGATCTCGTTGCCGTTCTGGTTGATCCTGGCAAGCCGCGGGGTCTGGCCATAGAGGGCAAGACAGATACCGTCGAGGATCGTGGTCTTCCCCGCGCCGGTCGGTCCGGTAATGGCGAAGATGCCGCTGGAGACGAATTCCGGATGGGTGAAGTCGATGTCCCAATCGCCCGCCAGGGAATTCAGGTTCCTGAAACGAAGCCGCAGAATTCTCATGGTTCCCCCCGCGCGTCATCCTCATGCAGGGCCGCCACCGCTTCACGAAAGGCCGAGATCAATTCGCCCTGCTGTTCCAGCGGCGCCCCATGGGCCTCAAGGCAGCGCGCGAATACTTCATTTTCGTTCAGGTCATCCAGGGTCTCCCCCGTATCCATGCTGCTCAAAGCCCGCTCGACAAGGCGCATGTTCCTGGTCCGTAGAATCTCCAGGGATGCGCCCTCAATCAAATCCCGCAATCTATCCTGCAGGTCGCCCATAACCTCTTCACCTTCGTAAACAACCTCCAGCCATACAGAAGTTGCTTCCTTTTTCATCGCCGTGATCCCCTCGACTATCCGGTCCCAGTCGCCTCTCACCGTGTCCAGCTTCTGAAAGCAGGGCACGGCTATCTCCTCCACTGAGACGCCTGTTTCATCCAGGTTCACGGCAAGCACGACCTTGCGCCCGCCGGCCTCACCAAAGCTCATGGGAATGGGTGACCCGGAATAGCGGCGGCGGTCCGAACCGGCAACCTTCTGGGCCGTGTGCAGATGGCCGAGGGCGAGGTAGTCGAAGCAATCGGGAAACACATCACCCCCCACCTGGCCGAGGTTGCCTACGTACAGCTCCCTGACCCCGTCACCGTCCATGACCTGACCACCGGCCGCAAAAAGGTGACCCATGGCAACAATGGGGATATTCCTTCCCAGAACGTCCCGTTTAGCCACGGCGGCGTCTCCCAGCATCCGGTAATGGTCACGGATGCCTTCAACCAGCTTGCGCCCCTTGTCGTCGAAGGTCTCACCGGCCTCGGCCCGTCGGATATCCCGATCGCGCAGATAGGGAACCGCGCAGACTATCAGCCCCGGCTCGCCATGGGCGTCATGCAGTGTCACCAGTTCATCCTCCGCGGTCTCGGCCATGCAGCCGACCACGTGAACGTTCAGATATCGAAGCGCCTCGCGGGGGGCGTTGAGAAGCGAGGGGGAATCATGGTTGCCCGCCGTCACTACAACGTGTCCGCATCCCGCGCCGGCGCAGCGGCAGAGGAAGCGGTAGTAGAGCTCCAGCGCGCGATTGCCGGGAGTGCCGTTGTCGAAGACATCGCCGGAGATCAGCAGCGCCTCTATTCCCTGATCCCTGACGCAGCCCAGGAGCCAGTCGAGGAAGAGCTCGAATTCCTCGTAGCGTTTGCGTCCATAGAGCGCACGGCCGATGTGCCAGTCTGATGTGTGGAGGATTTTCATGCAGAAGCCTCTGTTGGTTTGTTCATTTATCCGGAAACGGCGGTTGGCGGAATGCGGGATTACAGGGCGGTGCCCTTGGCTGGTACGAACAGACGGGACATATCCACACCTTCATGTTCAAGCAGTCTGATTTTCTTGCTGATGCCGCCGGCATAACCTGTCAGGTTCCCATTGGCCCCTACGACACGGTGACAGGGAATGATGATGGAGATGGGATTATGGGCGACCGCCCCGCCGACAGCCTGGGCCGACATTTTCGCTTTGTTCATTCGCGCGGCCATCTCCTTCGCAATATCTCCATAGGTTATGACCTCGCCGTAAGGAATCCCGCGCAGGATATCCCATACAGCCGTGCGGAACGTACCTCCTCGAGGCGCCAGAGGCAAACCGGAAATCGCCGGTTTCTTGCCCGCGAAATACAGGTCCAGCCATTGCACAATGGCGGCAAACAGCGGCAGATCTGGTTTTTCCGTTATCTCTTCGGCCACCGTCCCGGCAAAATATTTCTGCCCCTCCAGCCACAGACCGACAATGGCGGCGCCATCGCCGACAAGCATAATCGAACCCAAAGGCGCCGAATAATGTGCCGAATATAACACGTCTTCCTCCTTACACTCCTCATCCGTCACAAGGAGTTCCATAAATTGACTGTCGCATAGGCGCGCCAGGGCCGCCACGCCTCCGCCAAATCCAATATTTCGCCGGCTGTGTGGGGCGCAAGGGCCTTTTTAACGCCATAGTCCGTGTGTGGAAAAGCATCAGGCCATCCCATGGCCCGCATGGCAATGTACTGCGCCGTCCAGGGCCCGATGCCGGGAATAGCTATCAGCTTCTTCATTTCGCTCTCCGGCCGGGCCCCGAAGTTCAGATTTATTTCGTCCCGCGCAAATACCCGTGCCAGCGCTGAGATTGTTCGCGCCCGCGATTTGATAATTCCCAGCGGGCCGAGATGTGTGTCTATCGGGTCATCCAGGGCAATGATATCTTCAGGCGATGGAAAGACATGGGTTAAGCCCTCTATCCCGGTCTGAACAGGGGCGCCATAGGCCTCTGCGAGTCTTGAGGCGAGAGTGACGGCTGCCTTTACGGTAATCTGCTGTCCCAACACTGCCCGCACGGCTATCTCGAAAGTATCGAAACAACCGGGCAAACGAGTGCCCGGAATACAAAGGCCGGGGCGAATATCGTTCATCGCCCCAAGAACTTCATACACCTCATGGGGGTCGCAGTACAAATCAAAGAGGTGGCGAATCCGGGCCAACACATGGGTCAATACCGGAAGAAGAGCGGCGTCCACGGTTACGGTTAACACGTTGCCTTGTGGCCGGTGGCCTACCCGTATCCAGCCGTATAGATGGCGCCGCTCTTCTGTTTGCAGATGCACGGTGCGCAGATATTCCCCATCCCTTGTCGTCTCCACGCCGGGAATGGCTCGCAGGGCGAGAAAGTCCAGCATCCGCTGCCACTGATAGGGCGGACGATAGCCCAATGACATGGTTATCTCGTTATTCCGCCTTGTCGCACCGGTCGGCTGCCGGCGCAAAGCAGTCGGCGCAAGGCGGTACTGCTTTTTGAAGACGTCATTGAAGCGCCGCAAACTGCCGAAGCCGGCCGCCATAGCAACGTCGAGCACTGAAAGGTCAGTGTCTGTAAGCAGGCTTTTTGCAAGCAACAGTCTGCATGTCCCGAGATACTGTACCGGAGAGACGTTGTATTCCGCTGTAAACGCCCGGCGCAGGTGGCGGCCCGTACAGCCGAGATGGCCGGCAAGCTCTTCAATACTCTGCCAGCTTCCACTGTTTTCTTCCAGCAGCCTTGCCGCCCGGCGGGCAAGAGAGACGGTGGCGTCAACGGGCGCGGCCCCGGGGGCAAGTTCCGGCCGGCACAAAAGGCATGGGCGGAAACCCGCTTTCTCCGCTGACGCCGCCGTGGCAAAAAAGGTGCAATTTCCCTCCTTTGGCAGCTTTGCCCTGCATACCGGACGACAATAAATTCTTGTGGATGACACTCCCACGAAAAATCGGCCATCAAACCGGGCATCCTTTGCCTTGAATGCCGCATACCATGCCCGTTCTTCACCATTTAACATTCTCGTCACCTCGATTTTAGAAAATAACTCATCTCATTCTAAAAATCCGGCTATTTTCGGACATGCATGCAAATCATGAGTGTGAAATATTCCAGTTTGTTGATTTACTACAGAAAAAACGGCGATGAAAAAGCCGCGCCCGGTGATATGTCGGAGAGGATCAGCGCCAGCACTCTGGAACTCTATTCTTTCGACACCAACATTTCCAGACCTCCCCTTCTCAGGGGAGACTTAACGGCTTCCCCCCTGAGAAGGGGGGACCATGAGGATGGTTTTTAACGTTACAAGGTACCAGGTATCCGGCGAGCAAGGGGCCGCGGGCCCTCATGGCTCATCATTGTCCGTCGTCGGTTCTTGTGTGACCAGGCATGCCCCGACCCCATGACCTTCAACCACCACGACTTCGAATCGCACGTGATTGTAGCTGACCACGTCGCCCACCGCGGGGGGGCGCTCAAGAAGCATCAGGACCAGGCCGCTGACCGTGTCGACTTCCTCGTGTTCCAGGGTTGCGCCGAGGGCTTCCCCCACTTCCTCCAGGCGCACCGTGCCTGCCACCCGCAATCGCCCCGCTGCGTCGTGGCTGATATCGGGCAACTGCGAGGTCCCCTCTTCGATATCTCCCACCACTTCCTCAAACATGTCCTCCAGGGCGATGATGCCGGCGGTCCCGCCATGCTCATCCATCACCACCACCATCTGAACGTGGTCCCGGCGCATGGTTGCAAGTACCAGATCCAGTTCGGCCGTTTCCGGGAGATAAGGGACCCGGCGGATGGCGTTTTCCTCCAGGGTCTTGCCGGCCAGCGTCAACCGCAGGATGTCCTTGATATGAATCACGCCGATTATATGGTCCAGATCTCCACGGAACACAGGATACCGGGTGTGACGGGAAGCGCGGACCACGGCGGCAATCCGGTCCGGCGAGGCGTCCAGGGGAAGCCCAAGCACCCTGACACGCGGCACCATGATCTCCCCGGCAGTCAATTCGCCGAAATCGAAGAGCCCGCGCAGCACCTGGCCGGTTTCGGCGCGCAGCATTCCCCCCTGTTCGCTCTCCCGCACCAGGTATTCCAGTTCCTTCGGGGTGTGGAAACGGGTTGCCGAGAGCTCTCTCCGGATTCCCATGAGGCGAAGGATGAGGTTACCAATCGCGTTCAGCCCGACCACCAGTGGGTAGAGCAGAAACTGAATCCAACGGATGGGGGGTGTAATCCATAGGGCCGTGCGTTCAGCCGAGAGAAGCGCCAGGGACTTGGGAACCATCTCTCCCAGCACGATGTGAAAATAAGTCAGGATGGTTATGGACAGCACACTGGCGGCCCCGTGGGCCGCTATCCAACGGGATGCGTTCAGCGACTCCAGCCCTTTCGCCAGCCATTCCGCCAGGACGTACTCCCCGTACATGCCGAGACCGAGACTGGCGCCGGTGATGCCGAGTTGCGCGGTGGCGATGTAGCGGTCCTGGCGGCGCGGGTCACGTAGGATCCGGAGCGCCAGCCGGGCCGTGCGGCGCCCCTGGGCCGCCAGACGCTCCATCCTGGCGCGGGAGACCCCCACCATGGCAAACTCCGCGGCCACGAACAGTCCGTTGATGAGAATGAGAAACAGGACGATAAGAACGGGAAGGAGGCTATCCATGTGAACCCTCCTCCCCGGAAGACGGAGCCGGAGTGGCAATGACCGAGATCACCGCGTTATGGGCCATCCGCTCCACCTGTACCATGACCCCGTCTATGGTGACCTGCTCGCCCGCTGCCGGGATATGTCCCAGGGCCTCGGTGACATGACCGCCGACCGTGTCGGACTCCCCCTCCCAGCGGACTCCGAGCCATTCTTCTACATCATCGAGGGGCATGAGGCCCGGCAGCCGCGCACGTCCATCCGAAAGCCGCTCCGGCTGGGGCTGTTCCCCCTTGAGTTCTTCGGCGACCTCCCCGAAAACCTCGGTCAGCACGTCCTCCAATGTAACCAGCCCCTGGAATCCCCCGTATTCATCGATCACAATCGCAACATGGCTGCGGCCTTCACGCAACAGGGCGAGGAGTCGATAGGCGGTCACGTTCTCGGGAACGTAAAGCGCCGGCCGGGCCACCTGTTCGAGAGAGGTTATGGCGCCGTGCTCCAGGTAATGGAGCACCAGGTCCTTGGCGTGGAGGATGCCCACGATATTGTCCGTTGAGCCGCGATAGACGGGCAACCGCGTATGGAGTCCGTTCGCGACCTGGTTGAGCGCTTCCGCTATTGGTGTCTCAATCGCGATCGTTGCCACGTAACGCCGGGGCACCATGAGCTGGCGGGCGTAACGGCCGCCCAACTGAAGGGCCTCGTGCAGGCGTTGCTGCTCGTCCGGTTCCAGCAGGCCGCCGTCCCGGCTCTGCACGATCAGCAGGTCGATCTCATCGGGCGAGTGGATGTGACGGTGACTGCCGTAAGGGACGCGGAGCAGTTTCAGGATAGCGATACCGCTGCCGTTAAGGATGGCGATGAACCAGGAAAAGGCGGTCCTGGACCACCGCATCGGCGCCACGGTCATGAGCGCAGTTCGGACCGGGAATTGTAGCGCCACCGATTTCGGAACCAGTTCCCCCAGAATCACCTGAAACACGGTTAGTCCGATCAGGACCACCATGGCCGAGGTGGATTGGGCCGCGACCGTCTGCATGTCGCCCCAGCGCTCGAACAGCGGTGCAAGCTCCAGCGCCAGGGTTGCCTGTCCATAGGCGCCCAGCACCAGGCTGGACAGAGTTATGCCGATCTGGCAGACAGCTACGTATCGGTCTAGTTCGGTGGCATTTTCAAGTGTAGGCAGGAGGCTCCGGGCAAATTGATTTCCCTGCTCGGCCAGTTGATGGATCCGGCTGCGACGAACACTGACCGCGGCGAACTCCGCCGCGACATACAGGGCGTTGACTGCGATGAGGAAGATGATGACCAGCCAGGTGAACAGTGTCATGGAAACACCTCATGCCTGGTCACCGGTTCCGGGGGAGGTTCGTCACCGGCGGCATTGCCGGTGACGGTGGGTCGTGAGTCGGTAAAATCTCTTGGTTGCAGATTCATCGTAATGTTGTGGTCCCATAAAGGTATATTTCTGAAAGGTATAAATGATATAGGAGCACGGTGCGGACGTCAAAGAGTATTGTTTGCTATACCCGGTGGGGCTGCATAAAAAAAATCACGGAAGGTATCACAAGGTGGTGTTGTGAAACAGAAGTTTACCGATACCTTTCTCAGGAATCTGAAGCCCGATGGCAACCGGGACAGTGACATCATCGAAGGTCAAGGATTCGGTGTCAAGGTACGTGCCTGCGGCAGCAAGGTCTTTTTCTACAAATACCGGTTCCGGAACAAGCTCCGTTTTATGAATCTCGGCGCCTATCCGCAGACCTCCCTGGCCGGGGCGCGGCAGAAATGCGGGAACGCCTATAAACCTATATTCGGCAGTTGGAGTCATCCTTCGTTCACCCCGGATGTCCTTCTTCTGCTGCTCCAGGCTCATTTCGTTACAGCCGATGAACTTTGCGGGTTCGGACACCATCGGCTGTTGACGCTCCATTTCGCCAAGAGCAGCAACGAATCAGGCTTTGATAGCGCAACGCATGCGTATCAACCTGATTGCGGCCCGGACGCAGCGGCTGGTCGATTCCGCCGCACTGTATCAGGCGCTAGGCGGTGGATTATCGGGCGATCATGCCGCTAGTGCGGTTTTCTATCCAGTGAAAAAACCAATTAAATTGCCGCGGAGGTCGGCTATTTCAGGAACAATGAAGAAATCCTGAAACTGGCGCCAGCATGTTCATCGGAACAATATATTTTACCGACATCCGTTGGACGCTCAGTAACTTTCAACTCGATATGGAAACCGAGGGGTTTTTTTCTGGTAAACTATTTGAAATCTACCGAGAACAGATCGCTTCTCGTTCATGATTCGTTCTTCCTGCTGCGCCCCGGCAAACCAGGGACAAGAAATCTTACAGTTTTATCAACTTTGCACAATGTCTGGAGGAAAAGATGGAAGATCAACAATCGGATACAAAGCTGAAGGATAGTGCAAACAGGACAATCGGCGAGATCGTTGCCGACGACTATCGGACCGCCAGGGTCTTCGAAAACCATGGCATTGATTTCTGCTGCGGAGGCAAGATTCTCCTTTCTTCGATCTGTCAGGACAAGGGCATCGAGCTTGCCGTCATAGAGCAGGAGCTTGCAGCCGTAAAAGTCGCGTCCCTTGACAGAAGCCTGAACTATTCAGCATGGGAGCTTCCTTTTCTCATGGATTTTATCGTCAATACTCACCACGCCTATCTTCATGAAAACATTGGACAGGTTGCCGGGTACGCCCGGAAGATCGCGGAAGTCCACAGCACCAACCACCCCGAGGTGCTGGAGATAGCCGACATTTTCAGCAAGATTGTCACTGATTTGACGGAACATTTGCAGTATGAGGAAGATGTGTTTTTCCCCGCCATCAAACGCTGTGATGCCGCCGGGAAATCTCACGTAGTTCCGGATGCGACAGATTTGGAATCAATCAGTGACGGCCTCGAAAAACTCCAGCGAGAGCACGAAGAAGTGGGCGACGCAATCCACCGTATCCGCCACCTTGCCAAGGACTATGAGATTCCCACTGATGCCTGCAACACCTTTATGCTCACGTATCAGAAACTGAAAGAGTTCGAGGACGATCTGCACAAACACGTCCATCTCGAAAAAAGGAGAATGTAAATGGGCATTTCCATCAAGGATCACATTACCTGGGTAGGAAAAGTTGATTGGGAACTGCGGAAGTTTCATGGCGAAGAATACTCCACCCACCGAGGCTCATCGTACAACTCGTACCTTGTCCGCGATGAAAAAACGGTATTAATCGATACCGTGTGGAAACCTTTCGCAAAGGAATTCGTCGAGAACCTGAAGCAAGAAATCGACCTGAAAAAGATTGACTACATCATCGCCAGTCACGCCGAAAGTGACCACAGCGGCGCCTTGCCGGAGCTGATGCGCCTGATCCCCGACACCCCCATCTATTGCACCGCCAATGCCGTCAAGTCACTGAAGGGCCATTACCATCAGGACTGGAATTTCCGAACCGTAAAGACCGGCGATCGGCTGAATATCGGTTCGAAGGAGTTCATCTTCATCGAAGCGCCAATGTTGCACTGGCCGGACAGCATGTTCTCCTATTTGACCGAAGCCAATGTCCTGTTCAGCAACGATGCCTTCGGACAGCATTATGCCACTGAGCATCTGTTCAACGACCTGGTTGATCAGGCGGAACTGTTTCAGGAGTGCATCAAGTATTACGCGAATATCCTGACGCCCTTCAGCGCCCTGGTTGACCGGAAGATCAAGGAAGTGGTGGCGTTCGGGCTGCCGGTGGACATGATCTGCACCAGCCACGGTGTCATCTGGCGGGACAAGCCGCTGCAGATCGTCACAAAATATGCGGAGTGGGCAGCCAATTACCGGGAAAATCAGGTGACCATCATTTATGACACCATGTGGGATGGAACACGAAAAATGGCCGAAGCGATTGCCGGAGGTATCCTTCAGGCGGATTCCGACGTGACCGTCAAGCTTTACAATGCCGCCCGCGGCGACAAGAACGACATTATCACCGAAGTGTTTAAATCAAAGGCGATCCTGGTCGGTTCACCGACCATAAATCGCGGCATTCTGTCGGCGATTGCCGGGCTGCTCGAAGAAATCAGGGGTCTCGGTTTCAAGGGCAAGAAAGCGGCGGCCTTCGGGGCCTATGGCTGGAGCGGCGAGTCCGTGGCCATGATAACGGAACGGCTGCGCGAAGGAGGATTCACACTTGTCACTGACGGAGTGAGAGAGTTATGGAACCCCGATGATCAGAGTCTGGTGAACTGCGTGAGCTTTGGCAGGGACTTTGGTCGGCAGGTGAAATGAATCGATGTATCACAACCTAGCCGCGGCCTACCGTGCCCAGGATTTCTTTGAGAGCCCGTCTCCGAAGACGTACACCGAGCTGAAAAAGGCCGCGGAGAAGGCTAAGGTCTGGCCGCCGGTCAGAGAAAGAGTACTCAGGTATCTTGAGACCGGCAAGCGTCCCGATGCGGAATCCCATCCCCTGACCGCCCTCGATATCTGGCGCTTCATCGTGGACGGGTTGATCGCCCAGGTCAAGCCAAAGGCCTACGAAGAGGCGGCTGGTTATCTGCGGCGCATGTACAAGGTCTACCAGGCCACCAGGCGACTTCCGGACTGGCAGAACCTGCTCCTGGAACTGCGGAAGGAGCACAAGGCCAAGCGGCGGCTGATGGAGGTGCTTGACGGCCTGTCAGGGAAGAAAATTACTGACTGATGTTGATAGCCAAGGACTCAAGAACTGGCAGATCATGGCCGAGGAGGTTGGGACCAAGATCAAAATCTGTCCCGGCGGCAAAGGAATCGAGTTACTCGAGAGTTTTCGCTAAATCAAAGCGTCCGCTTCGTTGAATTTTCTCCCGCCGAACCCATAGACCTACGATTTCGGTGATTATTTCTCCAAAACTGCCTTCCCTTTCGCCGTCAGTCGATATCTCTGCTTGCTGCTTTTGGGTTTGTCTGGGATGGTCATTTCCAGGAAATCCGTTTGCAGCAGTTTTTCCAGGCTTCTCTTGAAATTTCCTGTCCTGCTTGCATACCCGGCAATGCTCAGAAGTTCCTGGCCGGACATGCTTCCTTCACGGCAGGACAACAACATCTTCAATTCAAGTTCCGTCAATATTTCTTGGGCCTCGACTTGGGCCTGCGCCGGTATGGCTTCTCCGCTCCCAGTCAGTCTCTTTCGATGGATCGATACAACGAAGCAGCCCACATCCATTCGGAATTCAGGTGGATGCAGACCAGCTGCCAGGCATAATTTCAGCATGTCCAGGGTGCCCGATCCGGCCTTTTCTATGTATTTGCTGAGATAGAGCGGTTCAGCGATGAGCGGATTAACAGGAAAAGAGGGATGTGGCTTGGTCAGTCTGGCCAGGGTCATGGGAGGGCGCAGTTCACCGGGGCTCCATATTTCGAGCCGATCCGAGAACAGCATTACCTGCACGCTCCCGGTGCTGGTGTAGTCACGATGCGCAACGGCATTGACGATAGCTTCGGCTACAACTTCACGGGGGATTTCGTATTCCACCGGCGCAGTCGGTCCTTCTTTGCGGGTCCCTACCCAAAGATCGATCTTGGACATGACAAAATCCACTGCCTGGTCAACCAGATCAAACACTAATTATCTCGGGGGGGGTGTAGCCGGTGGATGTAAAAATGGCGGGGCGGCACGAAAAAAGTATCACGGGCACGGAAAGTATCACGTATAAAAAGCAAGGGGTTAGGCCTTTTGACCTAACCCCTTGCTATTATTGGTGGAGATGAACGGGATCGAACCGTCGACCTATGCGTTGCGAACGCATCGCTCTCCCAGCTGAGCTACATCCCCATGAATGAATTGCCTGTAAGCGGAGAGAGAGACTATACAGGAAATTCATCCTCTTGAAAAGAGGGAAAATGGGGATAGATGGGATGCGCCGGAATAATTACCCTGAATTCGGCGCCTGTTCCTCCCCTGTTGCTCACAAGAACCCTGCCGCC
>Ga0265295_1008229_pt1 | contig 11646 bp, 10 predicted proteins | sample Munlansysbiofilm_FD_192503 | JGI IMG/M metagenome (GOLD analysis project Ga0265295, IMG submission 192503) | Leachate microbial communities from a municipal landfill in Southern Ontario, Canada - Methane capture system biofilm | ecosystem: Engineered > Solid waste > Landfill > Unclassified ... | reverse complement strand
TCAATTGTAGCAACGGAGATGTTAGCTTCTATGTATACTAATGTAAGACCCAGTCGAGCAGAAATGTCAGATGTTGCCAATGCTGTTTTAGATGGTACTGATGCAGTAATGTTAAGTGGAGAAACTACGGTTGGTAAATACCCAATTTTAGCTACTAAATACATGGCTGAGGCTTGTATTAGTGCTGAAGAATATTATGATTATTATCAAGAAAAAGATCACAAAAAGATTCAAAGTATTCCCTTAACAATTGCTCATAGTGTAATTACAGCAGCTAATTTGCTGGATGCTAATTTAATAATAGCAGCTACTAAAAGTGGTTACACAGCTAAATTAATTAGTAATTTAAAACCCAAGCCACTAATTTTAGCAACTTGTGTTTCGCATAAAGTAGCACGGTCATTATCTTTATCTTATGGTGTTTATACGCAAGTGGTTGGCTTATTTGTTGACTTTGAAGACATTATTGTGACTGCTAAGGCTAATGCAATAGCAACAGCTAATTTAAAAGCAGGTGACACTTTAATTATTACGGGTGGAACGCCAATTTTAAACAAAGAAAAAACGACCAATTTTATGAAAATAGAAAGAATATAAGATTGATATTATCAATCTTTTTTATGTTATACTAAATATAAGGATTGATGTAAGTGAAATTAAATATTGGAGAAGAAATAGAACTTACAATTATTGATTTAAATGATCAAGGTCAAGGCGTGTCTAAACATGAATCGCAAGTAATTTTTATTCCTAATGTATTAATTGGTGATCATGTTTTAGTAAGAATTATAAAATTTAATAAAAATATATATCATGCGGTAGTTATAAAAAAAATTAAAGAAGCTAAAACATCAGAGTTGATAAGCTGCCCATATTATAATGAATGTGGTGGTTGTCATTTATCACATATGTCATATGGTGAGCAATTATTATTCAAGCAAAATAAAGTAAAAAAAATCATGAAAAAATTTGCTAATCTTGATCAAAATATAGAAATTTTACCAAGTGTTAATCAATTTAATTATCGTAATAAAGTGACTTTAAAAGTAAAAGGTAATCAACTAGGTTATTATCAATTAAAAACGCATCAACTAATCGCAATTGAAGAATGCCAATTACTTGATTCACAACTAAATCAATTAATTGATTTAATGAAGCAATTTATTAATAAATATCCAAATAATAATATTGAAGAAATAGTAATTAAAACTACTAAGTTAAAGCAATCAATGGTTATTATTAAAAGTAATAATTTTAAACTAAAATCATTGCTAATTGACTTTATTAAAAATAGCTCAATAACAATTGACAGTTTATATGTTAATGATCATTTAGTTTTAGGTAAACAGCATATTGAAGAAATAATGTTAAATAAAAAGATATTAATTTCTAATCAATCATTTTTCCAAGTAAATTATGAAACAGCTATCCAAATTTTTGAATACATTAATCAATTAATAAAACCCGATATTATGGTATTAGATTTATATTCAGGAACTGGTATTATTGCTGGTGTTATTAGTGATAAAGTTAAACAAGTAACTGGCATTGAAGTTATTGAATCAGCTTATTTAGATGCTGAAGCGATGGCTAAAAATAATAAAATAGATAATGCGGATTTTATTAAGGGAGATGTTGACCAGCATCTAAATAAAATTAAAGAGTTGGACGTTGATCTTGTGATTGTTGATCCCCCAAGGAAGGGCTTATCAACTGGTTTAACTAATCAACTTAATAAATTAGCAATAAAAGATATAATTTATATTTCTTGTGATCCAATAACATTAGCTCGCGATATTAAACTATTAGATAATTATAGAGTAGTTTCAATGGCTTCGTTTGATATGTTTCCACAAACGTATCATGTTGAAACGGTTGTGAAGCTTTCAAAAATTTAAAATACGGAAGGCGAGTTCCTAATTATAATTTGGAGGTACGATTAATGTCGAAATATTTAAAAGTTATTATAATAGTTATATTATCAATTATTGCTACTTTATTATTAATGTTTTTTCTTTTTATGCAATAAAAAGAAAAATATATAATTGTTTTATAATTGGTTAAAAATAATGTTTATTAAAGAAAGGAGGCGACTAAGCTAGGTACTGATGTAAAAATAAATACATAAGGAGGTTATATGAAAATACCAGCAAGAAAAATTGAAACTTTGATTGCTAAGTCCGGTGATTTTCAAACATTAATGGTTGAACTTGATGATTTTATTATGCAAATTTTACCATCAATTACCAGAGAAATATTTATTACATCAACAATGACAATGATTGGTTATGGTTTGATGCCATATGAATCAACTAAACATCCTAGTATGTGGCCAGTTTTGAGTATTGCTCCACAAAAAAATAGTGTTAATTTATATGTGCAGGCCACTATTGATGGTAAAAACTTAGTAGAAATATATAATAATAGTTTAGGAAAATTATCGCTTGGTAAAAGTTGTATTCGAATTAAAAAAATAGAAGATGTTAATTTAAAAGTATTAAAATTGTTACTAAAAGATGCATATAAATATTATCGTGCAAAGGTAAGGTGAGTTTATGACTTTATTAAATAGTATTATAATTGTTTTTATATATATGAATCTATGGTTTTTAATTGCACTTTGGAAAAAGAATAATGCTGTTGTTGATATAGCTTGGGGTTTAGGGTTTATTATGTTAGCATTATATAATTTAATTGCTAATCATACACTATTATCGGTTATTTTATTTATAATTATTTTATTTTGGGGTGGCCGTTTATCGCTCCATTTATTTAAGAGAAATTGGAAAACCAAAGAAGACTTCCGTTATCAAAAGTGGCGTCATGAGTGGGGGAAATGCTTTTTAATTAGAAGTTATTTACAAGTATTTATGCTACAAGGTTTGATTATGTTAATTATTAGTTCTCCATTAATTTTTAGTGATTTAGGCAAGATTCGAATTTTTTGGCTATTAATTCTTGGAATTGTTATTTGGGTAATAGGTTTTATTTTTGAGTCTGTAGCCGATTATCAATTAAAAAAACATTTATCAGTTCCTGCAAATTGTGGCATTATTTATATGGAGGGCTTATGGCGCTACAGCCGTCACCCTAATTATTTTGGTGAAAGTTTAATGTGGTGGGGCATTTATTTTATTAGTTTGTATAATTTTAGTTTATGGAAATTATCTTTAATTATTAGCCCGATTTTACTTACTTATTTATTAGTGTTTGTCTCTGGTATTCCTTTACTTGAAGAAAAATACAAAAATAATCCTATTTTTTTGAAGTATGCTAGCAAAACCAGTAGGTTTATACCATGGTTCGTAGAGAAAGGAGGATAAATAATGTATATAAAGATTTATTTAATAGCATTTATAGTATTTTTAATAATTGATGCTATTTGGTTAGGTTTAATCGCTAAAGATATGTATCAAAAAGGTATTGGTCATTTAATGGCGGCTAATCCAAATTTTGTAGCAGCAGCCATATTTTATTTAATGTTTTTAGCCGGTTTGGTTTATTTTGTAATTGCGCCCGGGGTAGAAGCTAATAATATTGGCCAAGTGATAATTGCAGGCGCATTATTTGGAGCGATTACATATGGAACATACGATTTAACTAACTTGGCCACATTAAAAAGCTGGCCACTTAATATTACGATTATTGATATAATTTGGGGAACTTTTTTAGCAACTTTTGTATCAACGGTTACTTTTTATCTTTATATGTTATTTAATTAGGAGGGAATATGGAAAAATTAAAAAAATTTAATTATAAAATGGGTTGGCTTCATTTTATTCAAGCTTTTATTATGTTATGGTTTGCCCTTAATGTTGATAAGGTTATTGATTTTAGACCAGAGATAATGTCTAACTTCTTAAAGTTTGATGTTGCTCAAGGACGCTTAGTAACAGATAGTCAAGTATTGTTTGAATTACCATTTGCTGCGATGGTATCGATGTTTTTGTTTTTATCAGCAATTTTTCATTTTACAGTATCATCAAAAACTTATAATGAAGAATATAATGATCAAATAAAAAATCATATGAATAGTTTTAGGTGGTACGAATATGCTATTAGTTCATCATTAATGATTGTATTAATCGCTGTTTTATTTGGTATTTATGATATTGGAGCTTTAATTTTAATATTTGGTTTAAATGCATCAATGAATTTATTTGGCCATTTAATGGAGAAACTTAATAGAAGTAATGAGGATGTAGACTGGTCACCATTTTGGTATGGCTCAATCGCCGGAATTATTCCTTGGGTAGTTATAATTATGTATGCTTTTGGTAACTCTAATCCTGCTGAAGTACCTTGGTTTGTATATGCTGTATTTGGTTCATATTTAGTGTTCTTTAATTTATTTCCGATTAATATGTATTTACAATATAAACGTATTGGTAAATGGAAAGACTATATTTATGGAGAAAGATTTTATATTATTCTAAGTTTAGTAGCAAAAACAGTTTTAGCGTGGTTAGTATTCTTTGGAATTATGCAGCCATAAAACAAGCAATAGCTTGTTTTTTTTATAATTTATCTTGGCGATTTTAATATTTTGTTATATACTATAAATAGTAGAAAGAGTAGCTATTGGGGTTGATTTATTGTGATAGTTTCATTAATAAAAAATGGAGAAATTGTTAACTTTGTATTACCAACAAAGATTTTTGGTAACGAGTGGATTACTGATTATAAAGATGGTATATTACGTAATTTAATTAATGTTGAAGCTGAAGATGGCAAGTGGATTGTAAAAAGTAATTTTGAGACAAAATTAGTATCAAACGAAGTTGTTTATGAAAAGGGTTTATTAACTAATTATGCCTTTTACTATTTACGTGTTGCTGGCGAACAAAATTATATGTTGTTATATGCCGCGCCACTTAAAGATGAAACATATAAAAAAATTGATATTCAGGGAGATGCGGAAATAAGTGTCGGCCGTGATGATGCCAACCAAATTGTTTATAAAAGTGAATTTATTAATAATCAACACGCAGTAATTACTTATCAAAATCAAACTTGGCATTTAAAAAATCTTGATACTAACTTTGGAACCTATGTTAATGGTAAATTAGTTAACGATCAGCAAGTTTTAAATATTGGTGATGTGGTTTTTTTAATGGGTTTAAAGGTTATTATTATGAAAGATTTTATTTTAGTTAATAACCCTAATAATAATATGCGTTTGAATGGTTCGTTTTTTAGTGATAAAAAAATTAATTTAACGCAGTTAATTGAGGCTACCGAAGAAGAAGAAAATATTGAGTTATATAATGAAGATAACTATTTTTTACGTGCCCCGCGATTTAAAACAACTATTGAACGCGCAAAATTAGTAATTGATCCACCCCCTAATAAAGAAAATCAACAGCCTATGCCGATTATATACACGGTAGGGCCAATGCTAACTATGGGGATGACTTCAATGGTAACCGGTGTAATTGCCGTTAATGGAGTAATGAATGGGACGCAAACATGGTCATCGGCTGCTCCCTCAATTATTATTAGTGGAGCAATGTTAATGACAATGATTTTATGGCCATTACTTTCAAAAGGATATGAAAAACGTCAGCGTATAAAAAAAGAAAGAACTCGTCAAGCTAAATATCGTAAATATTTAGATAAAAAGCGGGAAATTATTGCGACAACGATGAAAATACAGCAACAAATTTTAACTGAAAATAATGTTTCTTTAGATGAATGCCGTAATATTATTCAGTCAAAGAAAAGGAACTTATGGGAACGTGAAAAAGAACATAGTGATTTTTTAACTTTTCGTTTAGGTAGTGGAACATTAGAACTTGATATGGATATTAGTTATCCGGAAGAACGTTTTACGGTTGATGATGATGACTTAATGAGCATGGTCCATGAATTAGTTGGCGAAAGTAAAGATATGCCTAATGTCCCGATTAGTATGTCGCTGGTTGAAAAAAATATATCGGCTATTGTTGGTGATCGTACTTTAACAAAACAATTTATTGATTCTTTAATTTTGCAATTAGTCACCTTCCATAGTTATGAAGATTTAAAAATAGTTTTTTTAACTAGTAAAAATAATGAAAATAAATGGGAATACTTAAAGTTTATGCCCCACACATGGAATAATGAACGTAATATTCGCTTTTTTGCATCAGATATTGATGAAATGAAACGAATATCCGGTTATTTAGAAAACGAATTTAACACCCGCTTATACAATGAAGAAACAGGGGAAATGAATAGTAATCGTGATTATAAATCATATAATCCTTATTATTTAATAGTGGTTGATAATTTAAAAGTAGCTCGAAACTTAGGGATTGTTAATTCGGTTTTAGGGCAAAGTATTAACAAAGGTTTTAGTTTATTAATTAGAAATGATAACTTATCAAATTTACCTAATGAATGTACTACATTTATTAGTATTGGTGGTAAGGATGGTAGCAATTCGGGATTTTTTGAAAACGAACTTGTATCTAACAAACAAAAAACATTTGTAGCGGACTTAAATCGTGATATTGATATGAAAAGTATTGCTAAGCATCTATTTAATATTCCAATTAAAGTCACAAGAGGTAAAGAAGAGTTACCTAAAGTGGTAAGTTTTTTAGAAATGTATAATGTTGGAAAAGTTGAACAATTGAATCCGTTACATCGTTGGGCGGTTAACAATCCGATTAATAGTTTGCAAGTACCAGTTGGAATTGATGAAAGTGGAGAATTATTTAAGTTAGATTTGCATGAAAAATTTCATGGTCCACATGGTTTAATTGCTGGAATGACTGGTTCTGGTAAAAGCGAATTTATTATTACTTATATTTTATCTTTAGCTACCAATTTTCATCCTAATGAACTATCATTTGTTTTGATTGATTATAAGGGTGGGGGACTAGCTGGTGCTTTTGAGAATAAAGAAACCGGGGTTAAATTACCTCATTTAGCTGGAACAATTACCAACCTTGATACAGTAGAAATGAAAAGATCTTTAGCTTCTATTCAAAGTGAACTTAGAAGAAGACAAGCAATGTTTAATCGCGCTCGTGAGATATTAAGTGAAAGTACTATTGATATTTATAAATATCAACGCCTGTATCGCGAAGGTTTGGTTAAGGAACCGATGTCACATTTATTCATTATTTCTGATGAATTCGCCGAACTAAAAGTTCAACAACCGGAATTCATGGAACAATTGATTAGTACAGCACGTATTGGGCGTAGTTTGGGTGTGCATTTAATACTAGCTACTCAAAAGCCATCGGGTGTTGTTGATGATCAAATTTGGAGTAACTCTAAATTTAGAGTTTGTTTAAAAGTTCAAGATAAATCAGACAGTATGGATATGATTAAGAGCGCGGATGCTGCAGCTTTAAAAGAAGTTGGACGTTTCTATTTACAAGTTGGTTATAATGAATTTTTTGCATTAGGTCAATCAGCTTGGTGTGGTGCAAAATATATTCCGACTGAAAAATTAAAGAAAAAAAGAGACAATAGTATTAACTTCATTGATACAACTGGTTATGTCATTAAAAATGTTGAAACAGATGAAAAAATTGGTGTTATTGAAGGAAAAGGAGAAGAACTGCAAAATATCGTTAAATATTTATCAGATATTGCTAAAGATGAGAATATTAAAATAAATCAATTATGGTTAGATCGGATTGATGAAGAAATTTTAGTTAATGATTTAAAAGTTAAATATTTATATGAAAGCCAACCATATTTAATTAATCCAATTATTGGTGAGTATGATAATCCTGATCATCAAAAACAAGGTTTATTAACCCTTCCACTTTCAGTAGAAGGAAACGCAATTATTTATGGTGCAGCGGGTAGTGGTAGTGAATTAATGTTAAATACATTGGTTTACTCAACAATGATGGAACACACCCCAGAAGAAGTAAACTTTTATTTACTGGATTTTGGTTCTGAAACTTTAAGGGCATTTAATCAATCACCACATGTGGGAGATGTATTAGTATCTGGTGATATTGAAAAAATCCGCAATTTATTTAAAATGTTAGTCGCTCAAATTTATCAAAGAAAGAAATTATTTGCTGACTTTAATGGTGATTATCAAACTTATTGTAAAAGTAGTGGTAAAACATTACCAAATATTATTGTAGTTATTAATAATTATGAAGCTTTTAATGAGTTATATGAAGAATTTGATGATCAGGTAGTTCAGATTACGCGCGAAGGAATTAAATATGGAATAATCTTCGTAATCTCAGTTAGTGGTCCAAATGGCGTTAGATATCGTTTGTTACAAAACTTTAAATTACAATTAGTATTACAAATGAATGATCCATCTGATTATAGTTCTATTTTAGGAAATACTAATAATACCTATCCATCTAAAATATATGGCCGTGGTTTAGTAAAAATTGAAGATGTTTACGAATTTCAAACGGCATATGCTTATAAACGAGAAAAATTAGCAGATTATATTAAAGTAGTTAGTGGTAAATTAAAAAATACTGTTAATAGCGGAGCTATATCTATCCCGGTATTACCAGAAATAGTTGATTTTGATGTAGTAAAATCACAAATTACAACACTTGATAAAGTTCCAATTGGAGTTTTAAAGAATGAACTAGAATATGAAATAGTTGATTTTAAAAATCGTTATACAAGTTTAATCACTAGTCAAGATATTAGTTTGATTAAAAATTTCATGATTCCATTAGTTAATGTATTACATAAAATTAAAGATCATTATTTAATAGTAATTGATGCCGAAAATATTTTTACTAAGATGCCAGAAAATATTAAATATTATAATTCTTCATTTGATGCTTTATTTAAAGAATTAAACAATTATACTTTAAAACAAGAAGCATTATATAAAGCTAATGGGTTTAATCGTAATGCCTTAAATAATTATCCACAAATGACGATTATTTTAATTGGTATTAATAAATTTAGGGCACAATTAACTGATGATAATAATAATATATTTGAAGAATTTATCGTCCGCAGTAAAGATTATGGTAAAAATAGCTTTATTTTAGTAGAAACCATTGACCATCTTAAAAATATGGAATATGATTCATGGTTTAAATCAGTTATTAATCCATCTTATGGAATTTGGTTAGGCAATGGTATTACTGAGCAATTTACAATTAAGCTTGCAAAAACCCCAAGGTCTTTAAGTGATGAAATACCAAATAATTTTGGTTATAGTATCGTTCGTGGGAATCCAAAACTAATTAAGTTTTTAGAAGGAGGATATCATGAATAAATTATTAATTAAAGTTTTAGTTCCAAAATTAGAAACATCATATGAAATATTCGTTCCTATTAATAAAAAAATGCATAGAATTCGCAAACAAATTATTCAAGCTATTAATGAGTTAAATGATAATGCTTTAGGAATTGATGATGATATATTATTATATGATAAACTAACTGGTGAAGCTTTTAATCTTAATGCGATGGTTAAAGACTCAGGTTTAAAAAATGGTTCAGAATTAATATTGGTATAAAAGCAGTAGTTACTGCTTTTTTTGCTTTACATTTTGATTGTCAAAAAAACCTTCAAATGTTGATAATTTATAGAAAATAATCTATATTTAAACTAGGTGGGAGTTATTCCAACTAAGATTTAATGAGGAGGGAGGAAATGGTATGAATATTTCAACTGATTTAGAACAATTAAAAAAATTAGGTGAAAATGTTAAATCAGATGCTGCTGATTACGCTTCAGAAGTAAGAAAAATGTATATGGCAGTAGAAGAGTTAGCTAATAAATGGAAGGGTGCTGACAACCAAGCTTATATTCAGCAAGTAAGTAGTTATAAAGCGGATATTGAAAATTTAGGGAAAGTAGTTGATAATTTCGGGACCTTTTTAATTGAAACGGCTGCTAATTTAACTAGAGTTCAAAATGAAATTAAAAGTGCGGCTGCGAATCTATAAATTTAAAGGAGGATTAAAATGATTGAACAAATATCATATGATGAAGTAAGAAATATTGCGCAAACATTACATACTACTTCAAATAAAATGAAAAATATTTTAGATACAACTAATAGTAGAATGAGATCGGTTAATACTTCAGGTACTTGGAAAAGTAACGCTGCTGAAACTTTTTCAGCGAAGTTTGATAGTCTATCAAGAAAATTTTCATTATTCTATGATGCTGTTGAAAAATATTCGAAGTTTTTAAACCAAACTGTTGATACTTATAAAGCTGCTGATGAAGCTATTGGCGCTAAAGCAGACCAAGTATTAAATTCATAATAAAAAGCCATTAGGCTTTTGATAAATGGGCGCTAAGGGCGCTTATTTATGAATAGCTTAATTCGGGAAGGGGAATATATAATGAGTGCAATTAATGTTGATAAAGCTGCTATCCAAACTATTGTTGATGGCGTGAAAGCGGCAGCCAGACCTTTAAGAAAGGGTGTAAATACGACAGGTATTCTGCGTGGTGCATCAGTTTCCACAACACCTTCAGCGACTAGTATTTATAAGTCATGGAATACTTATTCAAATGCTATAAATTTATTAGCGGTTGATATTATTGCTGAAATGCAAGGCTTTGTTTTAATAGCGGAAGCATATGAGCGAAATGATCAACAAATTCAAATAACGGCTGATCAGCTTTTTAATTTATATAATAGTGATCCGGCTAATTCAATCCCCACCAAAACCGCTGATAATACATCAACCCCCACCGATTTTAAAAATTTTCACACAATAGCTCCGCAAACACCAGAACCTTTAGCAAGTGTAGAAACTAATCAAACGGTAGGATTTTAACACAAATAATAAAAAGGAGTGATGACTCATGAAAATGCTATTTTCTGAGATGCGTCAAGTTGCTAATTCATATGTTTCTACTATAGAAATGAATGGCGCAGATTTACGTCAATTGAAGACTGCATTAAATGCGGCTTTAGATAATCCAAAATTACAAATGGACGAAGGTAGTAGAGTTTTAATTCAAAAAATTAAAGAAAAATATACAATGGTGTTGGATCATCTTATTACTGATGCTGATTATTTAGCTCAAACGTTAAAAATTTATCCAACTAAAGGATATCAGTTTGCTATTCCAGAAAATATAATAGTTGATACAGATAAATTAGCATATTATCAACATCTAAAAAGAAATACTCAAAATGCTTTGTACGCGCCGACAAAAGAAGGATGTCATATTAGTAGTGCCGTAGCAAATGGTTATCGTAGAACAATTCAAATGTGTGATGAACATATAAGATATATTAATAGTGTTATTAGTTTTGAAAATTTATTTGCTCCTTATTTTAATCAAGCGATAGGAGATGCTCAAGGAATATATAATATATTGGCTAAATATGGAGTAATTTCTTTAAATTTATCCAATCCTAACTATTCAAATACTAATAATGGAGTCAGTTCACCTAATGTTGCAGGTTTTGCTTCTGCTGTGGGCGGAACAGCTTATGGTGCTTATACCGGTGGAAAAACTAATCAACCCGGGACTGGAAATGGTTCCATAAATCCAGGAGATACTGTTATTACACCGGGTGAAGGTGGAAATGTTACACCACCACCAAAAGATGTTGTACCTGGAGAGAAGTTTTATGCTGAATATACGACACAACCAGGGGATACTTTTGAAAGCATTTCTAAAAAATATTATGGTGATGAATCACAAGCCAAATTTATTGCTGATTACAATAA
>Ga0265295_1008227_pt1 | contig 11647 bp, 8 predicted proteins | sample Munlansysbiofilm_FD_192503 | JGI IMG/M metagenome (GOLD analysis project Ga0265295, IMG submission 192503) | Leachate microbial communities from a municipal landfill in Southern Ontario, Canada - Methane capture system biofilm | ecosystem: Engineered > Solid waste > Landfill > Unclassified ... | reverse complement strand
GAGTAGGCGGCCTGGGCCTGGCTCCTGAGAACGATCTCATTGACCAAAGCCGCTTCCGGCGTTTCGCGCACACGGGCCAGGATGGCGTTGAAATGGCTGGGACGCATGACCTGTCCCTTGGCCATCGGCAGATCGATGCTTTCCAGAAACTCGCGCAGGCCTTCCAGCTTTTCCGGCGACGGCTTATCATGCACCCGGTACATGCAGGGCAGGCCCAGCGCCTCGATCTGTTCGGCCGCCGCGACATTGGCCGCGATCATGAAATCCTCGATCAAGCGATGGCTTTCCAGGCTTTGTCTGGGTAGCACAGCCTGGACATGACCATTGGAATCGAGAACGATCCGCCGTTCGGGAATATCGAGTTCCAGCACGCCGCGCCGTTTCCGCGCCGCCAGCAGGGCTTCCCACGCGCCGTAAAGCGGCGTCAGGACGCCTTCTTGCAACGGTCGGACGTCATCGTCCGGCCGGCCTTCCCGGGCATCCTGCACCTGTTCATAGGTCAGCCGCGCCGCCGAACGCATCAAAGCGCGCACGAAACGATGCCGGGTTTTCTCGCCTTCCGCATCGATATGGATGTGTACGGCCAGGCAGGGCCGATCTTCGTCGGGCTTGAGCGAACACCAGCCGTTGGACAGGGCCTCGGGCAGCATCGGCACCACGCGGTCGGGGAAATAGACCGAATTGCCGCGCAGATAGGCCTCGCGGTCCAAGGCGTCGCCGGAGCGCACATACCAGGCGACATCGGCAATGGCGACGATCAGATGCCAGCCCTCTTCCTCGCGTTCGGCCCAAACGGCGTCGTCGAAGTCCCGTGCGTCCGCGCCGTCGATGGTGATCAAGGGCAGGGCGCGCAGATCCTCGCGCTGACCCAGCGGCGCGGCAACGGCAGCCTCGGCCTGCGCCAACGCCTCCTCGGGGAAGACGTCGGGGATGCCGTGAGCGTGTATCGCCAGCAGACTGACCGCGTGCGCGTCGTCCATTGCGCCCAGCCGCTCCACGACCCGAACCGGTTTCGGCCCATAGGGACGCGAAGGCAATATTTCGGCCAGCACCAGCTCGCCGGAGAGGGCGTCCAGCCGGTCGCCTGCAGCAATGGCGAAATCGGTCCGGTTACGCCGATCCACCGGGCGCAGCCGTCCCGAACCGTCGGGCCTGTCTTCGATCAGACCCAGGACCCGGGCCGGGCCTTCGGTGATGCGCTTGACCGCGCGGCCCTCATAAAGCCCGGACCGGAGCCGTTTCAGACGTGCCAGGACACGATCGCCGATCCCCAGCGGTTCCTGGCCGCGCTGGAAGGGAGCCATGAGGATGCGAGGCGGCGTACCCTCGCCGGTCCATTCCACCGGCTTGGCCATCAATTCGCCGTCGCGGTCCATGCCGCTGATCACCAGGACGGCGCTTTCGGGCAGGCTGCCTTGGGGGACAAAACGGCGGGAGGCCTTACGATCCAGTTTCCCTTCGGTCTCAAGGCTTTTGATCAAGGCGCGCAAGGCGAGGCGATCGTCAGGCCCGATACGGAAGGCGCGTGCGATCTCGCGTTTGCCGACCGGAACGGGGCTGTCCTTGATGAAGTCCAGAAGCTGCTGGCGCGACGGCAGAGGAGCCGGTTTGCGGGGATTCTTCAAGAAGCCTCGCCGGCGTCAGCCGTCTTCTTCCTCGGCGCGCGCGGCGTCTTCGGTTTGGCAGGAGCGTCATCAGTTCCAGCCGGAGCCTTCTTGGCTGCAGCCTTCGGTTTGGCCGCCGTCTTGGCCTTCGTCTCTTTGGCTGTCGCCGTTTTGGTTTTGACAGCGGCAGTCTTCGGTTTTGCCGCGGCCTTGGGCTTGGCAGCCGCCTTCTTGGGTTTCACCCCCCCCTTGGCGGCGCGGGCGGCCAGAAGCTCGACCGCCTCGGCCAGCGACACCTCGTCACGGCCGCGCGGCAGATTGGCGTTCACGCCGCCATGGCTGACATAGGGGCCGTAACGGCCGGAATGGAGCGTCACCGGCTGTGAATCGGCGGGATGTTCGCCCAGGACGCGCGCCGGCGCGCGCGCGCCGCGTCCAGCCTTGGGCTCGGCCAGCAATTCAACGGCGCGGGCAAGATCGACGGCCAGCACATCATCTCCGGCCCCCAGCGATTTGTAGCTATCGCCATGCTTCAGATAGGGACCAAAGCGGCCGATTCCGGCGGAAATCGGCGTATCATCCGCAGGGTGCCGACCGATCGTTCGGGGCAGGGCCAACAACGCCAGAGCGGTGTCGAGATCGAGCGAAGCAGGGTCCAACCCTTTATACAGACTGACCCGTTTCGGTTTTTCCTTGCCCTTTTCCCCATCGCCCAACTGCACATAGGGACCATAGGGTCCCTTTCGCAGACTGACCGTCAGACCGGTAGCGGGGTCGTTGCCCAATTCCTTCGGTCCGTCCTGGTTCTCCTCGGTCCCCGATCCGTCGCCATTGGCGAGTGACAAGGGCCGGGTGAAGCGGCATTCGGGATAGTTCGAGCAGCCGATGAAAGCGCCGAATTTGCCCAGCTTGAGGCTGAGACGACCGTTGCCGCAAGTGGGGCAGGCGCGGGGATCATGCCCATCGCCCTTGTCAGGGAAGAAGTGCGGGCCAAGATCCTCATCCAACGCATCCAGAACCTGAGAGACGCGCAACTCCTTGGTGTCATCGACCGAAGCGGAGAAATCCTTCCAGAAATCGGTCAGCACCGTCTTCCAGTCGAGACGCCCGTCCGACACCTGATCCAGGCGATTTTCCATGTCGGCGGTGAAATTGTACTGGACGTAGCGGTTGAAGAAGCTTTCCAGGAAGGCGGTGACCACCCGTCCGCGATCCTCGGGCACGAAGCGGCGCTCGTCGAGACGAACATAATTGCGTTCGCGCAGCACCGACAGGATGGAGGCATAGGTCGAGGGACGCCCGATACCCAGTTCTTCCATCTTCTTGACCAGACTGGCTTCGGTGTAGCGGGGCGGGGCCTGGGTGAAATGCTGTTCGGGACGCACGGCCTTGCGGTCCAGCGCTTCTCCTTCGGCCATGTCGGGCAGAATCCGATCGCCATTTTCATCCTGGGCCGCGTCGTCGCGGTCCTCGTGATAAAGCGTCAGGAAACCGTCGAAGCGGATCGTCGATCCGGTCGCGCGCAAGGCGGTCCGCTCATCCGCCGAAACGACATCGATTGCCGTTTGGTCGAGAACGGCGCTGGCCATCTGCGACGCCACCGTGCGCCGCCAGATCAGCTCATAAAGCCTGAGCTGTTCGCGGTCGAGATAGGACGCCACATCGCGCGGGCGGCGCTGGGCGTCGGTGGGACGGATCGCCTCGTGCGCTTCCTGAGCATTCTTCGCCTTGGTCTTGTAAAGACGCGGCGAGGAGGGCAGGTAAGGCGCTCCATACTGTTCCTGGATCAGGCCCCGCACCGAGCCGATGGCCTCGGCCGCCATCTGCACGCCATCGGTTCGCATATAGGTGATCAGACCGACGGTTTCGCCGCCGATATCGACACCTTCATAAAGGCGCTGGGCGATCTGCATGGTCCGCTCGGCAGAGAAATGCAGCTTGCGCGAGGCTTCCTGCTGTAGGGTCGAGGTCGTGAAGGGCGGAGCGGGATGACGCTTGCTCTGCTTCTTCTCGATCGCGCCGACATGGAAGTCGGCGGCTAGAATCGTCGATTCGGCAGCCCTGGCGGCCGCTTCATTAGCAAGGTCGAATTTGTCGAGCTTGTTTCCATCCAGCCGGGTCAAGGCGGCGGTGAACAGGGCCTGCTTGAGGGTCAGAAAATCAGCTTCGACCGTCCAATATTCACGCGATTCAAAGCGCTCGATCTCGCCTTCGCGCTCGCAGATCAGCCGCAGGGCCACGGATTGGACCCGGCCTGCCGAACGGCTGCCCGGCAATTTACGCCACAAAACCGGCGATAGGGTGAAACCGACCAGATAATCCAAGGCGCGGCGCGCCAGATAGGCGTCGACCAGCTCTTGATCCAGATCGCGCGGATTGGCCATCGCCTCGGTCACGGCCTGGCGCGTAATTTCGTTGAACACCACCCGTTTGACCGGAATGCCCTTCAGGGCGTGCCGTTCAGCCAGAACGCGCTGGACATGCCAGGAAATCGCCTCTCCCTCTCGATCCGGGTCAGTGGCCAGGATCAGGGCGTCGGCCCCCTTAAGGGATTTGACGATCTCTCGGATACGTTTCTCCGATTTGGCGTCGATTTCCCAATCCATCTGGAAATTTTCGTCGGGCCGAACCGAGCCGTCCTTGGCCGGAAGGTCGCTGATATGGCCGTAACTGGCCAACACATGGTAGTCCGAGCCCAGATATTTATTAATGGTCTTCGCCTTGGCAGGCGATTCAACGATAACAATTTTCATGTTTTATATCAGTATCTTATATTATTATTGTGATCTAATAAATCAATGAAACACGGTGTCCGGGATGGCGTTCGATCCGCCCTGCCAGTTCGAGTTCAAGCAGATTCAAGGACACGATAGAGGGTGACAATTGGCACTGACGGATGATTTCGTCAACCGTAACAGGTGTCGGCCCCAGCGATTGCAGAAGCTTTTCCCGCGAAATGGCCAATGTCCGTTCATCGGGAATCGGAGCCGGAGACGGGCGGAAATCGTACGGATCGGGCTCAGTCAACAGGCGTTGTCCCTGCTCCTGAATAGCACCCAGCACGTCATCGGCATTTTCCGTCAGGATCGCACCCTGGCGGATCAGACCATTCGGTCCCTGGCTGCGGGAGTCCAGCGGCGAGCCCGGAACGGCGAAAACATCGCGGCCCTGTTCCAAGGCGAAACGGGCGGTGATGAGCGAGCCGGACCGCAGCGTGGCTTCGATCACCACTACGCCCAGCGCGCATCCCGAAATCAGCCGGTTGCGCCTGGGGAAATGCGCCGCCTGAGGCTGTGTTCCCGGCGGCATCTCGGACAGGATGCAGCCTTCATCGCGAATCCGGCGGTAAAGCCCGATATTTTCCGGTGGATAGACGACATCGACACCGCCTGCCATGACCGCCACGGTTCCGGTAGGCAACGCCGCTTCATGCGCGGCGGTATCAATGCCGCGCGCCAGGCCGGAGACGATGAGCAGACCGGACGCGCCCAGATCGCGGGTCAGCAGCTCCGCCATGCGCCGTCCGGCAGCGGAAGCGTTGCGCGCGCCGACGATGGCGATGGCGGGGCGGGACAAAAGATGCGGGTTACCCAGCGCGATCAGCAAAGGTGCTGTGTCCAGCCCATGCAAACTTGCGGGAAAATCCGGCTCGATGCTGGCGATCATGACGCCGCCGGTCGCCTCGATCCGGTCCATTTCCCGCTCGGCCTCGGCCTTGGAGCAGATCGTTATCGGTTTTTTCCGCCCGCCGCGACGCGCCAAAGCGGGCAGGGCGTCAAGCGCGCCGCCCGCCGATCCGAACTGTTCGATAAGACGGAAAAACGTCACCGGACCGACATTTTCGCTGCGGTACAGCCTTAGCCAGTCGAGCCTTTCGGCGTGAGAGAGTCGTTTGCGATTGTTCCCCATATCGCCCTTAAGCTTGGGCATGGGAAGGGAACACGTCAAGAACGTTCTGTGTCAGAGCGTCGGGCGATGCGCGGTTCGGTTCCGTTCAGCAGGCGCCCGATATTCGCGCGATGGCGGATCAAAGCCAGAATGGCCAAGGCTGCCGCCAACGCGGCATGGGCGGGCGTCGCCAGGATCAAAGCATAGACTGGCGCTGCGGACAGGCAGACCAGAGCGGCCAGTGAGGAAATGCGCAGCAATGCCGCGACAGCAATCCAGGTCAGGCAGGAAACGATCCCAACCAGCGGGGCAACGGCCAGCAGAACACCTATGCTGGTGGCGACGCCCTTGCCGCCCTTAAAGCCGATCCAGACCGGAAAATTATGCCCGATGACGGCGGCGAATCCGGCGACCATTCCGACCGAGTCCCCGCCCAGATACTGGAAAAGCAGCGCAGCCGCAGCACCTTTGCCGCCATCCAGGATCAGCGTAGCGGCAGCGATGTCCTTGCGCCCGGTCCTAAGGACGTTGGTCGCACCGATATTGCCCGAACCGGTGGCACGGATATCGCCCAGCCCGGCGATGCGGGTCAAGACCAGACCGAATGGGATCGATCCGGTCAGATAACCCGCCGCGATTGCGGCGAGCCAGACCCATACAGGCTCACTCATCGACGGCAAAGACGGTGCGCCCGTCCACCACGGTGCGCAGAACCTTGCCTTGGACCGGACGGCCGTCAAAAGGTGTGTTCTTCGATTTGCTCTGAAACCGTTCGGGCTGGACGATCCAGGCCGGATCTGGATCGAACAGCACCAGATCGGCAGCCGCACCCTTTTTCAGCTGTCCGGCGGCAAGGCCGAGCAATTGCGCGGGCGCCAGCGTCAGCCGGCGGATCAGTTCCAAAAGGCTCAGATGGCCTTTATGATAAAGTTCCAGACTAACGGGAAGCAGCGTTTCCAGCCCGACGCCGCCCAGCGCCGCCTGAGCGAAGGGAAGCCGCTTGGAATCCTGGTCCTGGGGCGCATGGTCGCTGGCGATCACCGAAATGGTGCCGTCCTCGATCGCGGTGACGATCGCCCGGCGGTCGGATTCGGCGCGTAAAGGGGGCGACAGCTTGGCGAAGGTGCGGTAATCGCCGACCGCAAGCTCGTTCAGGGCGAAATAGGGCGGGGCCGTGTCGCAACTCACCCGCAGCCCATCGGCTTTGGCCCTGCGGATGACATCCACCCCTTCGGCGGTCGAAATGTGAGAAGCGTGGTAACGCGCCCCGGTCAGGGCGACCAGACGCATATCGCGTTCAAGGATGATGGTTTCGGCGGCGACTGGGATGCCGGTCAAACCCAGGCGGGTGGACAATTCGCCCTCATGCATCACGCCCTTGGCCAGGCTCGGCTCTTCGGGGTGCTGGATGAACAAGGCGTCGAAGGTCGCGGCGTAGCTCAAGGCGCGGCGCATCACCTGGGCGTTCTGGATGGCCCGCGTGCCGTCGGTGAAGCCCAAAGCCCCGGCTTCGGCCAGCATACCCATCTCGGCCAGTTCGTGGCCTTCCAATCCCTTGGTGGCGGCGGCATAGGGGTAGACCTTGGCCAGACCGTTCAGCCGGGCGCGCCGGGCGACGAACTCCACCGTGGCGACATCGTCGATGACAGGATCGGTATTGGGCAGGCAGACCATCGAGGTGACGCCGCCGGCCACCGCCGCCATGCCGGCGGACAGCAAGGTTTCCTTGTGCTCTTCGCCGGGTTCGCGCAATTGAACGCGCATATCGACCAGGCCGGGGGCGAGGCAGGCGCCCTTGCAGTCGATTCGCAGGATATCCTCGGCCAACCCTTCGGCGGCGAGCCTGGGGCCGACATCGGCGATATCCTCGCCATCGGTCAGCAGCGCGCCAGGGGCGTCAAGACCAGTGGCGGGATCGAGCAGGCGGGCATTGATATAGGCGACGCGGCCCGTGGCGGCGGTTCTCATCGGCAGGCCTCCACCCGCTGATTGCGGGACAAAAGATCGAGGCAGGCCATGCGCACGGCAACCCCCATTTCAACTTGTTCGCGGATCACTGAACGTTCGACGTCGTCAGCCAGATCGCTGTCGATCTCGACACCGCGATTCATCGGGCCCGGATGCATGATCAGGGCATCGGGCTTGGCGACCGACAATTTTTCGTAATCCAGACCGAAGAAGTGGAAATATTCCCGGATCGAGGGGATGAAATTGCCCTTCATGCGTTCGTTCTGCAACCGCAGCATCATCACGATATCGACGTCGCGCAGCCCTTCGCGCATGTCGTGGAAAATCTCGGCCCCCATGCGGGAAATATCGGCAGGCAGCAGGGTGCGCGGCGCGACCAGGCGCACCTGTGCGCCCATGGCGTTCAAAAGATGGATGTTCGAGCGCGCCACGCGGCTATGCAGAACATCGCCGCAGATCGCCACGCACAGCCCGTCCAGCCGGCCCTTGCGCCGCCGGATGGTCAGCGCGTCGAGCAGCGCCTGGGTCGGGTGTTCGTGCGCGCCGTCGCCGGCATTGATGACCGAGCAATTGACCTTTTCGGACAACAGCTTGGCCGCGCCCGAATCGGAATGGCGCACCACCAGGATGTCGATATGCATGGCGTTCAGCGTCATCGCCGTATCGATCAGGGTTTCCCCCTTGGTGACCGAACTGGCCGAGACCTGCATATTAATGACATCAGCGCCCAGCCTTTTTCCTGCCAGCTCGAAGCTGGTCCGCGTCCGGGTCGAATTCTCGAAAAACAAATTGATGACCGTACAGCCGCGCAGATCGTTCGATTTGCTTTCGGATGAACGGTTGCGCTCGACATAGCCGTCGGACAGGTCGAGCAGGGCCGAAATCTGACTCTGCGTCAGATCCTGGATCGCCAGCAGGTGGCGGTGGGGGAAATTGGGCTGAATCATGAGTGCACTATAGGTCCGGCGGAGGGGTCTGGGCAAGAGGGTCGCGGCGTCCGGTCCGGCTTGATTGGAGGATGATAAAACACAAATTTAAGTGTTGAATTAAAATAATTAACATTGATATTTTGACAAACATGAAAAGGGCCGCCATTGTGTCCGTCCGCCGCGAGCCCGCGGCTTTTCGAGGAGGGCGGAAATGGTTTTTTCTGGAAGCAAGGGGGCCCTGCTAGGGCTCGTCCTGGGAACGGCGGCAGCGTGGGGTGCGGCATCGCCAGCCCTGGCGGAGGTAGAGCGGATCGAGATCCTGGAACGCTCCCCCTTGGCCGGCGGCAAGAATTTCGGCGCGGTTGGGGCCTATGAGAAGATCGTCGGCCGGCTGCATTATGCGGTCGATCCTAGGGATGCCGCGAATGCGCCGATCACCGACATCGCCCTGGCGCCCCGTGACGAACAGGGCAGGGTGACCTTTGCCGGCGATTTCGTGTTGCTGCGGCCCAAGGATGGCGGCAAAGCCAATGGCAGCCTGCTTTACGAGGTGGACAACCGGGGTAATGCCTGGCTGTTCAATCTGTTCGACGACGCGCCGTTGCAGAACGACCTCGCCCTGGCGAACGCCACCGGCGACGGCTGGCTCTTGGATCGGGGCTACAGCATTCTGTGGAGCGGTTGGAACTGGGATGTCGTCCCCGGCAAGGACCGCCACCAGATCGATCTGCCCGTGGCAACCCAGCCGGACGGAAAGCCGATCACGGGCAAGGTCGGCTACGAGATCGTCGTCAACGCGCCGGCCAAATCCGCGTCCTATCTGGGCATTCTGGCCAAGGGTTATCCTTTTGCCGAAGGGGCTCGGGAAATCGCCGAACTGACGGTGCGCGACGCGCCTGACGGCTCCCGAACGATCATTCCGCGCACGGATTGGCGTTTCGCGCGGGCCGAGGACGGCAAGATCGTCGACGACCCATCCAGCGTTTATGTCGAAGCGGGGTTGGAACCGGGACGGCTTTATGAACTGACCTACATCGCCCAGGATCCCCAGGTGATTGGGCTGGGGCTGGCGGCCATCCGCGATTCGCTGTCCTTTTTCCGCTTCGAGGCGGCAGACGCGAAGGGCACGGCCAATCCGCTGCTCGCCGATGGCGGCAGCCTGCCCAAGCGCAATCTGGCTTTCGGCATCTCGCAGTCGGGCCGGGCGATCCAGACCTTGTTGCTCAACGGCCTGCATGTCGATTCTGGACGGAGCCTTCATTCATGTCGCGGGCGGCGGCAAGGGCGGTTTCAACATCCGCTTCGGCCAGACCACGCGCCATTTCAGCCCGTATGACGAACGGCTTTACGCCACCGATTTCTTCCCCTTCACCACGGTGCCCGAGACCGATCCCGTGACCGGCGAAAAGGGTAGCGTGCTGGCCAAGGCCTATGCCCTGGGCGCGGTGCCCAAGCTGGTTTATACGGCTAGTTCCACGGATTACTGGGCCCGTTCAGCTTCGCTCCTGACCACGGACACCGAGGGACGGCGCGATCTCGGCCTGGACCCGTCGGCGCGCAATTATCTTCTTGCCGGCGGCCAGCATGTGGTCATGACCATGCCCAACCGGGGATTCCTGGAAAATTGCGTCAATCCACTCGATTACCGCCCGCAATTGAAGGCGTTGCTGGTCGCCCTGGATCGTTGGGTGGCCGATGGGACGGAACCACCGGATTCGTTCTATCCTCGTCTACTGAGCGGCGGGCTGGTCGATATCAAGGACTACCGCGCGGCGTTGCCGTCCTTGCCCGGTGTCCGGGTTCCCAGCGCCTATTTCAAGCCCGACCGGCTCGATTTCGGCCCTGACTTCACCCGGACGGGCGTCGCCACCATCTGGCCGCCGATCTTCGGCAAACCCTATGGCACGTTGGTGGCGCGGCCCGATAAGGACGGCAATGACCTGGACGGCGTACGCGCCGCCGAGATCGCGGTCCCGGTCGGCTCCTATCTGCCCTGGAACCTGCGCAACGCCCAGGCGGGTGCTTCGGATCAACTGGCGCGGCTGTTCGGTTCCTTTGTGCCCTTCGCGGTGACAAAGGCGGAACGCCTGGCGTCCGGCGACCCCCGGCTGTCGCTGGAAGAACGCTATGGCGACAGGGATGCTTATACGGACAAGGTGAAACAAGCCGCACGCCATCTGGTCGCCCAAGGCTTCTTGCTGGACGAAGACGTGTCCAAGGTGGTGACCCGTGCAAGCGCTTTGTTCAAGCGGGTTTCGGACAAGGACAACTCGGATCGGTCTTGCGGCTATCTGACCGGATCGTAACGGTTCGCAATAAAGAATCGCCGGGGACTGACACTCCGGCGATTTTTTTGATCAGTTCCGCATACCCGACCCGGTTTCGGCCAGTTTCAGCCGTGCTTCGGCCAGATCCTTGCCCGACTGGCGCAGCGTGTTCGCCATGGAATGAACCAAAGCGGTCAGCCCCCGGGGCGCGTTGCCGAGAAGCTGGGAAACCGACTCCCGGCTGATGACCAGGCAAACCGTATCTTCGGTCGCAATGGCGCTTGCCATACGGGGTTTGCCGTCCAGCAGCGCCAATTCTCCAAAAATGCCCCATTTGGGGATGGACCCCAGAACGATATGCTTGCCGTCGCGGCTTTTCAGGATATCGACCTTGCCCGATTCGACGATGAAGGCGACGTCGGGCGTTCCGCCTTCCTTGAAAATGACCGCGCCACGGGGGAAAAAACGCCGTTCAGGGCCGTTCCCCGGCGCCATGGAAACATCGCCGTCACTCTCCCAATCCACCATCATGGTCCCCCTGATTGCCGGTATGTCCGGTTACCTCATGCCCAAAGGCGTCCGCGCACCGGCGTCGAGAGCGCCTTGGAGGATATAAGCGGCTGCCATTTTATCGACGACTTCGGCGCGCCGTTTCCGTGAGGAATCGGCTTCCAGAAGCACGCGCGTGACCGCCACCGTCGAGAGCCGCTCATCCCAGAAAACCATGGGCAAGGGACGGATGCTCTCCAGATTGGCGGCGAACTGGCGCACGGATTGGCAGCGCGGGCCCTCTTGGCCGTCCATGCTGACCGGCAAGCCGATAACAAGGCCGAAAACATCATGCTTATCAATGATCTCAATGAGAGCTTTCGCATCATTGGTAAACTTCGTGCGCCGGATCGTATCGAACGGCGTCGCGATGCTTAGGCTGATATCCGACAAAGCGAGGCCGATGGTCTTTTCGCCGGGATCGAGGCCGAGCAGGCGGCCG
>Ga0265295_1008226_pt1 | contig 11647 bp, 13 predicted proteins | sample Munlansysbiofilm_FD_192503 | JGI IMG/M metagenome (GOLD analysis project Ga0265295, IMG submission 192503) | Leachate microbial communities from a municipal landfill in Southern Ontario, Canada - Methane capture system biofilm | ecosystem: Engineered > Solid waste > Landfill > Unclassified ... | reverse complement strand
GTGTTCCGACAAAGGAGAGAAGAGCATAGACGATCGCCACGTCGATGAACACCGGCTGCTCGAACCAGAGCGAGAGGGTGATCATGACGATGACGACGAGGATGTTGATCACATCAAGAGCGAGCATCCGGTCGGCATTTGTCGGACCGCGCCAGATCCGGATCCCGCACGCAAAGATGAGAAGTACGAAGATGATCGCAGCGACCATGAATATGTCGTTCATTCAGTTATCCTCCTGATCCATTTGGCCAGATTGATTTTCGAGAAGATCCTGTCAGGCGGCAGAACTCCTTTTGGCTCATCTCCGATATCGAGACAGTGGATGTAAAGTTCCTTTGTTCCGTCATTCACGTCCACGGTCGCCGTTCCCGGTTGATACGTGATGGACGTGGAAAGAAGGAGTGCTCCCCCGTCGGTTTTCATACCTGGCGTGAGTTTCACGATGCCGGGTCTGATGTTTTTGCCGGTAACGATCTTCCAGGAAACTGTCAGATTTGCAATAATAAGTTCGATTAAAAACGGAATGATATAGACGATCAGGAGGAGCCAGCGGAGGGGGTTAGCCATAGTATAGCTTTTTCCGATCCAGAGTTTCCGGCATATCAACCCGGTTATAATCGAAAGAATTAGTCCAATGATGAGTTCTGCGGATGACCAGAGAAGGATCCCGTCCGTTGGTGTTGCCGAACCTACAGACAGTATCAGATAGATGATGAATGCAGCAATGCCTGCAAGTATTGCCGGAAAACCGTTATTCACACTGCACCTCTGTGTTTGCTCTTATTTCTCATGATAAATTATCACTATTCTCCATACATGATTTTGTACAGACCCATACGTCGTGGATGATGCCTGTATCTATATTAATAAGTTTGTCAGTAATTTATACCCTGCGCAGTGTTTCCCCGGTATTTTCCGTAAACAAATAACTGCTGATCCGGATCGATAAAAGGATACCCGGTATACAGCAGGAATTTGTCCCTATTTTCGGGATCATTTCGGATATATTTATATCTCAGTATACGTAATATACGCCTGTCTGAAAATCATTCGTTTTGATTGAACGGCAAGGAGTTACATAATTATGGTTAATGGAAACGGACTGCCGACAACATCCTATGGAAAAGTTGTCAGCGGTGAAAAAAGTATGATTCTCGGGATCATCCTCTGGTTCTTCCTTGGAGGGATCGGACTTGCCTATGCTGGACGTGTCGGACTTGGGATCGCTCTCTTTATCATAGAGATCATCTGTGCATTTTTGGCAATCTTGAGAATTTCTAACAACCCTCCACAGCATTTATTCATAAAATACTAATATTGCATAAAACAAAATAATATTTATGAGTAATTTCATCACTTTTTGATTGAATCAAGCATATAATGATCGGTGTGAGAAACTTTGTGATCGTTTATCCGACGTTGGCAAATCGATTGACTGGTCTGTTTTTCGTCCTTATCTAGAACCCATTTAGAATAACTCATCCTCCAAAGGTGGTCATCCAAATATTGATGTAATTCTTATGTTTAAGATTCAAATATTGGAAGTCTGGTATAATCTCTCTGATATGGCTGTAGAACGTGAGATCTATGACAGACTTTCATTCTGGCATTTTCTAGGCTGTCCTGACAAAATACCTGATAACTCAACAGTTTGGCTGTTTCGTGAACGTATGTCTAAGGCAGGAGTTGACAAACTGGTTTGGGAAGATTTTCAAAAACAGCTGAACCTTAAAGGTCTTAAAATTGAAAAAGGAAGGATTCAGGATGCATCATTTATTTATGCGGATCCGGGTCACTGCAGAAAAGATACACCGCGAGGTGATAAAGCAAAAACAAGGAGAGATAAGGATGGTAAAATCATGTCGAAAAACGGAAAAACTCACTATGGATATAAACTTCATACTATTATGGACACAAAATACAATCTAATACGCAGAATTGAAACAACTACTGCAAATGTACATGACAGTCAGGTAGATTTATCAAAAGAAGGAGAGGTAGTATATCGTGACAGAGGATACCTGGGAGCAAAATGCAAAGGATACAATGCCACTATGAAAAGAGGGGCAAGAGGACATCCAATCAGCATAAGAGATAAATTAAGAAACATGAGAATCAGCAGGAAAAGATCAAAGGGAGAGAGACCATATGCAGTGATTAAAACGGTTTTTCATGCGGGGGCTGTCAAAGTAACAACAATACCCAGAGTGAGGGTGAAAAATATGTTCGCAGCACTCTGTTATAATTTATATCAACTGATAATAATACAAAATAAAGTATAAATCAAAAAAAACGACAAATATATTAAAAAATAACCTCAATATCAGTATATCATTGTCATAAATCTGAACTATTTTTTTAGCTGATATTAGTTTCAAAACCAAATCCACTTTAGATTTTCATAAAAAATAGGTTAATAGAAATTCTCATTAATATTTATTAATGTGATATATACACGTTGATTTAAACAAACAAAAAAGGAATTTTTCTCTATTCAAATGATAGAGTAATCTCAGGAGGTATAGCAACTCCTAAAAAATTAAATAATGTTTGTATATCTGCATAACTAACATTGTTATTACGTGCGTTCTGTAGTTCTTCTTGATAATCAGGAGTTATTTTCAAATACTTTTTGTGATAAAAATCATACTTTATGTATGCTAAGAGATAGTAATAGATGCCTCTTGGCTCAATCATTATTGCAGCATTAATGTAGTCGGTAGCTTTTTTAATATCAGACATATGAGTTAAGAATGCCTTTTTACCTCTTAATAAACAGACTGCAGCATAGAAAAATACCTCTGAATTTTCAAAGTTATCTTCCATTGCTTTTTCAAAACGTGGGAGCGCCAATTCATAGAGTTTTAATTTGAGTGAACACAATGCAATAGTTGTATTTAATTCAAGGTTGTCTGGATTTTCTGAGAGAAATTGGTTGTATGACTTCGCATACTTGTTTAAAAGAGGTGTTGGCATATCTACAATGCTGTTAAAAGATGAGATTACAACCTCTCTTCCACAGAACTCGCAAAACCTTTGTCCAGTATTTGTAGGATTACCACATCCAGGACATTTTAAATCAATTACTTTTTGGGACATAATGAGATATATTTATATATAATTATCACCGTTATAAATATTATAGGTGAGAACCTTGGATTATAAAAGAAATGAAAAATATTTCAAACCGTTAAAACTTAAATTACCAATCATTCTGATTATCATCGGATTGATTCTGTTCTTCATCTCTCCTGTTGTGGGAGTGGTAGTATTGATTGTTGGTGCTCTGATTCTTGCATTACAGTTCATTGGTAGACCAAGTGATGATGAATTTGATAAAATAGCCCACAGCACAGTTGGAGATATCAAAAGTGAAGCTCTGTCTAAATTAGGTGTTGACGAGGATGAAGTTAAATTAATCGAACCGATTACTTTTGAAGGTTATGATTTCCACAACATTTCGAGCCAAAGTTGGTATAAACTAGGTAAGGATGGTAATTATCGCAGTTCCAATTATGAAGGCTGTATTTTCTTATTCTCAGAAAATCAGGTTTATTTCTACTCAAAACGTGTGTCATTAATCAAGAAAGAGAGCAAGATTAATACTGATGAGTACTTCTATAACGATCTTGTTTCTGCTGCAACTACATCTGAGGTTGCTACCTTTAAAAACAACAAGGGCAAAGATGAGAGTTATACATATGAACACTTTGTTCTTACAAGCACAGGAGGTACAAAAACACCTGCGTCCATACAGACCAATGATCCATCAACTGAGGAATCAATTAAAGGTATGAAACAGTTAATCAGACAGAAAAAAATGGAAGCCCAGAATAGGTAGAGGTTGTAGATCAATTTCAGACCACTTCCTTTTTTCTATGTATTAATTGAGTAAAACACAAAACTAGTTTTTAAATGGAGACAAAAACGGATGTACAATTTATCTCCACAACTGAACTTCAGAGTGGAGAATTCATTGGAACTGGTATTATTGAAATCCGTTCTATCCCAAATGATACTATCATAACCAGCAGTGTTGAAAAGGATGCAACAATTTCGATAGACAGTAAATACAAACATGAGTTTGCAACACTTATCTCGGAGATTTATCAAACATATAAATCTAATAGAGATACTGATGGTAGGGGAAAAGACATATGTCTTGAGATGCTGTGGATTACAGAAGCTGTAAATAATCAGCCATACGCCGCAAACATTCGTTTATTTCTGACAATACGAGTGATAGACAAAACTATTCAGTCTATTAATATGATTATTAACTCTATCATGCTGTTGTGCAAAACAACACTTGAACTTCAGAAATATACATGCACCACCATTTCATATGATGTATTTGCCCAGATTTTTCAACGTGTAAGCGCGCATAAAATTAGAGCGATTGTGAAAGATGAACGTGTGGAAAATTTACAGAATTCAATACTTCCATATTGCTATTCATATGACAAATTTCCAGAAAACGATTCTGATTTAAGTAAAATTGTTAGTGCACTTATCAATCACCCTTATTGTGCAGTTTCATTCCAGATAATTCCAACAGAATTTTCAACGGATGAAATTAATGTTATTGGTCAGACAAGGCAGTATCTTGAAACATTGACAAAAGGAATTACTGATCAGGGAGTAGGAACCGTTAGTTTTTCTGTTGCTGAAAAAGAAGCTGATACCTATAGCCATTACTCCTATAATAAAAATAACGGGTTATTTCTATTCAATATTCTTGTATATGGAAAAGATCAAGATGTTGTGAATATATCAACACAGGTTTATGGACAAGTTGCAACAAATCGTGAAAAATCAGTGAATCTTCGATTTGTTGAATTGGCACCTGAAAATGTACAAAAAGACACTAATTTCTATCCTCTGCCATGGGCTGTTTCAGAGATGCTTATTCAGTCAGAAAGAAATCTAACTATCTGGAACAGTGGATCAATTCAACCTAGTTATTTCCGCTTACCATATATTATTACTGCAGATGAGGCATCAGAATTTTTCAGACTACCTATTGGAAGTGATACAATTGGCGCAGGTCTTCCAGTCACTGAAACAGATAGATCAAGCAAAAAATATTTCAATGACATCATCAATAGTGGCGATTTAAGCATAGGTAAACTAAAATCCTCTGTAAATGGTGATTCTATTGGTTTATCTCTAAATGACTTAGCAAAACATATGCTGGTTGTTGGAACTCCGGGTTCTGGAAAGACAACGTTTTCTGTTGGTGTTCTTGACAGGTTATGGAAAGATCACAATATTCCATTTTTGGTAATAGAACCGGCAAAAAACGAATACAGAGCATTAATACAGAGTATTCCTGAAATACAAATTTTCACTCCTGGTAAAAATTTCATTTCGCCATTTGTATTTAACCCATTTGTTCCTCCAAAAAATGTAAAACTTGAAGCATATAAATCGACCTTGAAAACTGCATTTTCAGCTGCCGTATCAATGTCAACACCTCTTGACAAAATATTTGAAGAAAGCATTAATAACTGCTATTCTGATTTCCGGTGGCTTGACACCTATACCCTTAGAGATAAGGGTAAGATATTCAATATTTCTGATTTCATAAAATGTTTCAGAGAAACATTTGATGCAATCGGATATACTGGAGATGCCAAAAATATTGGACGCGCAGGAGTAGTACGACTGACAACTCTTATCAACCTATTTGATAACTATCATTCAATTCCCATTGAAGATCTTCTCAATAAACCAACAATAATTGAGTTAGCAGCGATTGAAAACAGCGATCAAAAGGCATTAATCATATCACTTTTGCTTTTGTCAATTTTGTCGTATGTAAACAGTAATTACGTTGGGGAGGGAGGACTAAAAAACGTGATTTTATTAGAAGAAGCACACGTTCTTTTGGATGCTGAATCATCAGGTGGTGGAACCGGAGAAGCTAATCCAAGTGCTATTGCACAAGGTTTAGTTAAAAGAATGCTCGCTGAAATTCGATCATATGGTGTAGGACTTATTATTGCGGATCAATCTCCGCGCAAGGTTGGAATTGATGTTGTTGCTCTTACTGATATCAAGATGGCATTCCGTTTAGTTGAGGCAACAGACAAGCAGATTATTGCAGACAGTTCAAATCTGTCTGAGACTCAAATTCCGCGTCTCGGCAAGTTAAAACCAGGAGAAGCATTTCTGTTCTTCAACAAACTCGATGAGCCAGAAGAAGTTCTGACAGATAATTATCGTCTTGAGCATAATATCAACATCACATTAACAGATGATGGTATTAAATCTCTTTCACATTATTGGGATGATAAAAAACAAATTTTGCGTCCATATCCGGAATGTCAGTACATCCCTTACTGTCAGGAAGACTGTAATTCATCTACACGACTATTAGGAAAAGAGATTGCTCGTCGGATTTACGCAAAGAACTTCAAATTAGAAACAACTGATTTTGAAGTTCTAAAGAATGTTTTCGCTCATATTACACGATTGACAAAAGCAGAACTCAACGATGAACCGTTCAATAATAGACTTATGTCCTGTGTGAAGTGTCATCTTCTTAGAAGAGTTAGGTATGACACAAAAATCCGTTTGTCCGATGGAACAATAATGAAGACATTAAAAAAAGGAAGTGAGTAAATGAGTGATGGAGGAGACTGTGGAAGTGGAACAGACTCATTTGACACATCTTCTACAGATACTATTGAATCTGATGAATTGTTATCAGATGACGGATCTGATGAAAGTATTGATGATACTGAGGTGGAAGATACATCTGATGAGACCCTAGATGAAGACCCTCCTGATGATGAATCTGAATGTCCTAATGATGAGGGTGATGAGGTAGAATCATTGCCTGAAGCAGATACTGAGATAGAAGAAGAGGGAGGTGTAGAACAGGAAGAAGATACAGATACTGAGATAGAAGAAGAGGGAGGTGTAGAACAGGAAGAAGATACAGATACTGAGATAGAAGATGAGGGAGGTGCAGAACAGGAAGAAGATACAGATACTGAGATAGAAGACGAAGGAGATGCAGAACAGGAAGAGGAAGCAAATACTGAGATAGAAGATGAGGGAGATATAGAACAGGAAAAGGAAGCAGAAACTGAGATAGAAGAAGAGGGAGATATAGAACAGGAAGAGGAAGCAGAAACTGAGATAGAAGATGAGGGGGGTGCAGAACAGGAAGAGGAAGCAGATACTGAGATAGAAGACGAAGGAGATGCAGAACAGGAAAAGGAAGCAGAAACTGAGATAGAAGATGAGGGGGGTGCAGAACAGGAAGAGGAAGCAGATACTGAGATAGAAGAAGAGGGAGATGCAGAACAGGAAGAGGAAGCAGATACTGAGATAGAAGACGAAGGAGATGCAGAACAGGAAAAGGAAGCAGAAACTGAGATAGAAGATGAGGGGGGTGCAGAACAGGAAAAGGAAGCAGAAACTGAGATAGAAGACGAAGGAGATGCAGAACAGGAGGAGGAAGCAGATACTGAGATAGAAGAAGAGGGAGATGCAGAACAGGAAGAGGAAGCAGATACTGAGATAGAAGACGAAGGAGATGCAGAACAGGAGGAGGAAGCAGATACTGAGATAGAAGAAGAGGGAGATGCAGAACAGGAAGAGGAAGCAGATACTGAGATAGAAGATGAGGGGGGTGCAGAACAGGAAGAGGAAGCAGATACTGAGATAGAAGATGAGGGGGGTGCAGAACAGGAAGAGGAAGCAGATACTGAGATAGAAGATGAGGGGGGTGCAGAACAGGAAGAGGAAGCAGAAACTGAGATAGAGGCTGACACGCAAACTGATAATACAACAGAGTCCTTAGAATATGAAAAAGATAGTTTCTTTTTCCACCGTAAAGATGCTACAATAAAACAGGATGATTTAAAATATCAAACTACTCCATGTAGAGATATGATTGATACTGATGAATACAGACAGTATTCAAGAATATATGATAAATTAGACACTATGGATATATCACAAGATTATAAGGATGTTTTGATTAATCGTATTTCCAATATGGATACTGAACTCAAAGGGGAGTATAACAAATATGCAGATAAATTAAAATGTAATGACACTGCTTATTATGAACTAGATGAAAATGGTGTTCCACAGGATGCAGCATATTTCAGTCCTATTGAAGGGGGGTTTAAGATAAATCAGCATGAAGATTTACATAATCCACTTGGCGCAGGAAACACATTTTTCCATGAGAGCGGACACATGATTGATTGGTTAAAAGGTCAAGAGAGTGACACTGGTAATGCTTCCTATGAGACATATATGACTGAAGCAGTTCATGAAGATTATTTCAATGCTTTGCAGAATATTATGAATGATAATGATAATCCATGTGACAGAGAAAGAGCACAAGAAATTTTATCTAGGAAACTAATGAAGGAACCAAATGCATCTAACTGTGTTTCTGATGTATTTGGTGGCGTCTCTTTTAATAAAGTATTTGGAGTCTGGGGTCATTCAGACGAATATTGGAGGAATAATAGTCGCGATATTGTTGGTAAAGAAGCATTTGCAGAAATTACTGCCGATAGAGCCTGTAATAATGAACGTAATTTAGATTTCACACGAAGATATATGCCAAAAACAATGAAAGCATATGAAAATGCATTGAAATATGGAGGTAAAAGATAATGGTTGAAATTAATGATGAGTTGATTGAGTATATGATGATATTTAAAAAAGAATTTCATGATATTGTGCCAATGAGGCAAATATCAACAGCAGTTACAAACGAACAATTGATTGATGCTATCAAGAAATCTCTGGTGGCAAAGAAAAATTTACTGCCAGAGATTTTCGGATACAGCGAGTCAAATGATAAAACATATTGAGTGAATGAATTGCAATGTCATTATTTAACAGAAACCCAAATGAAACCGCATATGTCGGTGAGAAAAAGCACTTCGCAGATGTAATTAAAAACTCCGGACCCGGAGAACTACTTATCTGGAGACAACCGGAAGAAGACTTTAACACAAACTCTACGTTAATTGTTATGCCTGGCGAAGAAGCAATTTTTATCAAAGGCGGTATTATTGAACAGACATTCGACAACGGAACCTACAAATTATCAACTGATAATTATCCATTTATCAACCGGTTGCGAAATATGATGACTGGAGGGGTCAGTACATTTAATTGTGTTGTTTACTTTATCCGCAAAGCCCACACAATGGAAATTCTGTGGGGGACCGATTCACCAATTAAAGTTCGTGATCCGGTATACAAACTCGCTACTAGTGTGCAGGCACGCGGATCGTATAAAATTCAGGTGGATAATGGTGCTAAGTTCCTAACGAAAATGATTGGGAATAATATTGCATTTGAAACACAGGCAGGGATGAACAAATATTTCCGTAATGAATTTGTACAAATAATTAAATCAAATATTGCCCAGGCAATCCAAGCATCAAATGAAGAAATAATGGGTATCTGCAGTAAACAGGAAGTTTTTGCAGAAATGCTGACACCTCAAATCTCTGTCCCCTTATACGAGTATGGTTTGAAATTAATCAAATTCACCATTTCCGCACTGGATATTCCAGACGAAGATCCAACACGTATTAAATTAGAGAATGCATTTGCAAATAAAGCTGTTATGGGGGTACTTGGAGAGGACTGGGGGCGTCAGCAGGCTGCAGATATTATGATGGGAATTGCAACAAATCCAGGGGCTGGAGGTGCTGCGGCTGCTGGGGCTGGAGCTGGAATGGGAATGGGAATGGGAATGGCTGCCGGAGGGGTTATGGGGTCCATGGCTCAGGAAATGTTTAAACCTATGCATCAACAGGCTCAGGTACAGCAGCCGATACAACAACCATTACAAAACAGATTTGTACAAAAATCGGCATCAGCTCAGAATGAAGTCATTTGTCCTATGTGTAATGCGAAAAATGCATCTGGAGCTAAATTCTGTAATGAATGCGGACAAAAACTTGTATCAGCAACAATCAATTGTCCTCAATGTGGGGCAGTATTATCAGGATCAGCAAAATTTTGTAATGAATGTGGAGCTAAATTAAATTAAGGTGACAAAATCATGAAAAAAACAACAATACTCCCAATAATACTTGGAATAATTCCTTTAATAGTATTCAATTTAATCTTCTTCCTAGTAGGAGGTATAGAACATCTTTCATCAGTTTGGATATCATACGGATTTATTCATTTTTCATATGTAATGCTCCTCATCATACCCTTACTAATAACTAAAGGAAAAAGTGCTGCAGTATTTGGATTCACTCTTTATTCAATTACTGTACTTTACTTCATTATTGAATTTATTACCGGTATGGTATTTGTTCTGTTAGCTTTAGATGAAATAACTGTGCCTCTAATTATACAGATAATTCTTGCAGGTATTTATCTGATTATATTATTGACAAACATAATTGCGAACGAAAATACAAATGATACTGAGGTGCATAGAACCAATGAGATAGAATATGTCAAAACAGCATCATCAGACCTTTCTTCAATTATTGATGAAGTACATGATGCTGCTCTCAAAAAGAAGATAGAAGAATTATACGATCTCATGTCAAGCAGTTCTGTAAAATCACATTCAAGTGTTTATGTGATAGAAAGTAACATTATGTCTAATATTAGTGAACTCGAAAAACATGTTGTTGGTGGAAATATTGCATCTGCTGAGACATGTATATCATCAATTAAGAAACTTATATCTGAACGAAATCACCAGTTAAGATGATTGAATTAAGCCACATGTTGTATCTTCAATAATTTATGACTGAAATAAATAACTTAAAACCAATAACAGTATCTCTCAAAACCGGACTGAATATGGTTCCGGTAAGATTTGCAGAAAACGTACATGTCAGGGTTCCAATTGACCTTAAAGAAAAGTATGCAAAAAAAGCAAAAGAAAAGAACATAAAAATATCCGAACTTCTTCGCTGTGAATTATGAAATGCAGCTGATGCGTGGGATTAGCTGAAATACTATAGATTAATTAAACGTGTCGTAAGACACAAAATCAAACATCTCTTTTCATCAGCAGATAATAACACAGTATTTTGAATAATATGATTTGAATAATTTAAAAATCTGTCTCATGTTAATACAGAGTATAAAAAAGACGAAAATCTATATAATATTTAGAGATAAAGTTAGTCTGAACTAACTATATCAGATACCGGCATCTCATGCTTTCTTGCTGCCTGCGCATTGGTTTCCGATTCAAAACGGAATAACGGGCGACCAAGTTTAATTCCGCCGTCAAATATATATTGTGTTTTTTCTTCCATAATATCTCCATCTCATCAGTATATTTGATCTATGATATAGAATAATTGTATCTCAATAATATAAATACTCTCTGTTTATTGAAATTTTAAATCTATTATGAATATTATATCTCACCCCAATTTAGAGATATATTATATTTTTCACAGTAATTTTCAAATGATTTTGCATGAAAATTTCTTGATTTGATAATTGTATCATCATATCTTGAATCTATTTCATCTTCAATAAAATATCTGAGAATTTCTAACAACCCTCCACAGCATTTATTCATAAAATACTAATATTGCATAAAACAAAATAATATTTATGAGTAATTTCATCACTTTTTGATTGAATCAAGCATATAATGATCGGTGTGAGA
>Ga0265295_1008225_pt1 | contig 11649 bp, 7 predicted proteins | sample Munlansysbiofilm_FD_192503 | JGI IMG/M metagenome (GOLD analysis project Ga0265295, IMG submission 192503) | Leachate microbial communities from a municipal landfill in Southern Ontario, Canada - Methane capture system biofilm | ecosystem: Engineered > Solid waste > Landfill > Unclassified ... | reverse complement strand
AGATATGGGAACTCACCTGCAAAAGTTTTTTTGCTCCCGCTTCGATCTCATGCACATAGCGAAACCTCTCCACCCGCACGTTTTTTGCAACAATTGAGAGGTCGTTGCGAAGCAGATCGACCACCATGACGTGTTCTGCACTCTCTTTGGCATCGGCAAGTATTTTTTCTTTGGCATGTTCAATCGAAGCATCAATCGTCCCTTTCATCGGAAACGTGTGGATGGTATTGTTTTTGATCTGAATAAATTTTTCTGGGGAGAAACATACAAATCTGTCTTTATAAAGAAGCTTGTAGTGTGCGTTGGCATGTGCATATATCTCCTCCAAAGAGAGGGGGGTGGCTATTTTAGTAGGCTGGGTGAGGTTGAGCATATAGGTATCACCCGCGCGAATTTTCTCCTGAACATAGGAGAATTTTTCAAGATACTCCCCAAAACTCACGGGTTTTTTCTCCAACACGAAAGGGTGGTGCTTGTACACATATGTTTCATCGATGCAAAAAGCGATCCCCTGCGCATCAAGCTCCTCTAAGGGGTACGCTTCAACCTTTTGCCCCGAAAAATCGGTGATGAAGAAAAAAGGTTTTCTCTCTTTGCCAAGAGCGTTAAGCCTCTCAAACTCCATGGATCAGTTTTTTAAGCACCGCCATGCGGATCGAGACTCCGTTTTTTACCTGTTCAAGCACCTTGCAGCGCGGGTCTGCCAAAAGTTTGTCGCAGATGTCGATGTTGCGGTGGACGGGTCCGGGGTGCAGCAAAATAATATCGCGATCTCCCACGACCTCGCTCGTGATACAAAAATCGCTTGCATAGTCTTTGAGTGATCCGTAGGTTTGAGAGGAGTGGCGCTCCGTTTGGGTGCGCAAACTCATAATCGCATCCACCTCATCAATTATCTCGCTTAAGCGGTTGGTTGTACGCAACGAAGTTTTCGGTAAAAAATGTGGCGGCGCAACCAATATCACCTCCATGCCAAAGCGCGTTAAAAGTTCGATGTTGGAGTTTGCCACGCGGGAGTTTTTGATATCCCCCACGATGGCGATCTTTTTCCCTCTCACGTCGCCGAAATGCTCCTTTAACGTATAAAGGTCTAAAAGCGCTTGGGTCGGGTGCGCATGAGCGCCGTCACCCGCGTTGATGATGGCGGCTTTCGTGTGGTTAGAGAGAATCTTCGGCACACCCGAATTTTGATGGCGTACGATGATGGCATGTGGACCCATGGCATCGAGGTTCATCGCCGTATCGACGAGCGTTTCCCCTTTTGCGGTAGAGCTTTTTGCTACGTCAAGATGCACGATCTCGGCACCGAGTCTCTTTGCGGCGATCTCAAAAGAGCTGCGCGTTCGCGTAGAGTTTTCAAAAAAGAGGGTGATGATGATTTTGTCTTGCAAAATTCTCTCAAAACGCCCGTCGCTGAACCTTTTGGCATCGGCTAAAATCGCTTCGATCTCGGCGGTCGTAAAATCGTCTGTACGGATTAAATGGTTCATTGTCGCTCAACTTGTAAAATTTTAAAGATTATACAAAACATCGCATATTTTTTCAATATCGCTCGCTACTTTTAACACCTCCATGCCGCTTTGCACAAAATAAGGCTCCGATATTTTCGCAAAATCGGTATCGGCATCGCGGCAGTTAAAAGCTATGGCATGTGGGATATTTCTGCTTTGAAGCGCTTTTTGAGAAAGAAGCGTATCGTTGATGCACCCCAAAGAGCAGTGCGTAACCAAAAGCGCCGTCGCACCAAGCTTTTCAATGAGATCAAGCATCATCAATTCGCCGTCTATGGGAACATACAATCCCCCCGCCCCCTCGATGATAAGCACGTCGCATTGGTTTTCAATCTCTTCTATTGAGCAAAGAATTTTCTGCAAATCGAGCCTCTTGCCGCCCGAAGCCACAAAAGGCGCAGCGGGAAGCGCATAAGTGATGGGAACCACGTCATCTATATCAAGCGCCCACAGCTTAGGATTAAGCTCTTTGACATATTCCAAAAGCGCTTCGCCGTCAAGCGGGTACTCTTTTACGCCCGTTTCTATGGGCTTAATTACCCCCACGCCAAGCCCCCGCGCTGCAAACTCTTTTAAAAGAAGTTTCGTCGTATAGGTCTTGCCGACATCGGTGTTTGTAGCGGTAACGAAGATACGTTTTTTCATGGAATCTCGATTTTTTTGAAGTGGAAAATTATAGCAAACTCTTGGTTTGAAGTGAATGAACACCCTTTTTTTACCTATTCTCGCCGATGCCCTAAAATAGGCACGTTCTATTTATTGAAAAAAAGAAAGGGCATTTAACTCAAACGAGACGTAACTCATAACTTCGACACCCTCTAACGTAGCATCCGTTTCATTTGTAACCAGTACTTTGTCGTACTTTTCATCAAACGCCGCCAAAGCATTCAATTCTCGTTTTCTCGTTTTTTCATCATCGATACTGTAAGAAACCTGTATCAGTGCATTTTCACAAAAAAAATCTATTTCATTTTTCTCTTGCAGATAGTACATTGCTTTATTTTTTTGCATCAAACTTTCAAACACCAGATTTTCCAAGGCATTGCCTATATTACGGTTTGGATTGATCCCCAGATTTAAAAACCCGTTATCGTTTGCATAAACTTTTTTAGATGATTTGATCGTCTCTGTCAATTTATTATGATGTCTTGAAACCAATGTAATCAAAAAATTATCTTCAAAATAGGAAATATACTCTTTCACCATTTTTGCGTCTATGCCAAGCTTTGCAGCCAATGAGCTGTAATTTAGCAAAGTTGTCACATTGGAAACCACATAAAAAAAGAGGTCTTTGATAACAGCGGAATTTTTTATCTTGTACCTTGGAACGATATCTTTTAGGATGATATCTTCGGCTATATTTTTCAAAATCTCTTTTTTTACCAGTTCGTCAGAGTTGGAAATCACACTAAAGTATCCGCCCCACTTCAAGTACTCTTCGTAGGCTTTAAATATCGCTATTTTGTTTTGAACGATGCCGAGTTTTGTGGATACATCGATCTTTTTGTATGCCAGCAACTCTTTAAAACTAAAGCTATGCAACCGCAGCTTCAAAACACGTCCGGTCAAAAGTGTGGAAAATTCCGAAGTCAACAATGAGGAGTTGGAACCTGTGATGACAAACTTAATATTGGAATTTTCATATTTCGATTTTAAAAACAGTTCCCAGTTTTGAAATATTTGTATCTCGTCTATGAAAAAATATATTTTACTTTGCAAATTCGGTTCTGCCAGTTTGACGTACGCATCAAAGATTTTACCGAGATATGCGGCATCTTCCTTGTAAGGGATAAACTCGGGCTTCTCAAGATTTATAAAAAATATATTTTTCGGGGCGACCTCTTTTTTTATCAGGGTTTTTATAAGCAGTTTTGCTAAAGTGCTTTTCCCGACTCGCCTCGCCCCAATGATCGCCAAAACCTCTTTTGCATCAAGCAATTTTTTTGCCTGCACCAAAAGCTCGCGTGTTACAAAAGAGTCGTAAGCATCTACATTTACCCAATGCGGGTTATCTTCAAGAAGAATAGATTCCATTTATTTTTCCTTTTATCAGGATTGTATTCCGCATTATATCAAAATATACGGAATACAATCCATTAAAACCATGGAACTGTTGCTTGCTTACTGAGACCGAAAGTATCAAATTCTCCAGATGTTCTCTCACTTTTGAGTGGTACCTTTAGACGTTCAAGTTTTTCAATGTACGCAAACTAAATCTACAACAGTAGAAATTTGGTGGTACCTTTAGACCTCACGGTTGTCTGCTCCCTTTTGTTCCAATCTACAACAGTAGAAATTTGGTGGTACCTTTAGACCGAATGTATAAACATAAACCATGTCACATCTACAACAGTAGAAATTTGGTGGTACCTTTAGACCAAATTCTTATCGCAAACGTGGAAGCCATCTACAACAGTAGAAATTTGGTGGTACCTTTAGACACTATGCAGCTGTATTTTTAGGATTGTCATCTACAACAGTAGAAATTTGGTGGTACCTTTAGACTTTTAAAGAAACACCGCCACCTATTACATATCTACAACAGTAGAAATTTGGTGGTACCTTTAGACAATACGGCTAACGGTTCATATACTGTTCTATCTACAACAGTAGAAATTTGGTGGTACCTTTAGACTTCATATCTTCGGCTAGCCAGCGTATTTATCTACAACAGTAGAAATTTGGTGGTACCTTTAGACTATCTCTCGCATAAAACGGTTCCGCAAATCTACAACAGTAGAAATTTGGTGGTACCTTTAGACTTACTTGCGTGCGCTTGCTCATAGTCAAATCTACAACAGTAGAAATTTGGTGGTACCTTTAGACAGTAGTCACTAAAATCCATATCACTATATCTACAACAGTAGAAATTTGGTGGTACCTTTAGACATCGTGTCAAACCCTTCGGTGTCTTTAATCTACAACAGTAGAAATTTGGTGGTACCTTTAGACGTGACAAGCACAACGAGAGATACACTTATCTACAACAGTAGAAATTTGGTGGTACCTTTAGACTGGACGCGCTTTATTCTCAAACGGAAAAATCTACAACAGTAGAAATTTGGTGGTACCTTTAGACCCTAGCAAAGGGATTGAAACTCTAAAATCTACAACAGTAGAAATTTGGTGGTACCTTTAGACATTATGAAAACAGATGGAATCTTATGATCTACAACAGTAGAAATTTGGTGGTACCTTTAGACAAGATAGTGCTAAAGCTAGACAACGCATCTACAACAGTAGAAATTTGGTGGTACCTTTAGACCAGAAGCACCTGCAGAAACAGAAACAATCTACAACAGTAGAAATTTGGTGGTACCTTTAGACAGACTTTTAGAATCTCCTCAACTCTCTATCTACAACAGTAGAAATTTGGTGGTACCTTTAGACTTCGGGCGTTCCATCGTTTGCAAAAATATCTACAACAGTAGAAATTTGGTGGTACCTTTAGACTGGAATATATGCTAAACCGTCTATCGTATCTACAACAGTAGAAATTTGGTGGTACCTTTAGACTACCGTTTCTTCTTTTGTTTCGTTTAACATCTACAACAGTAGAAATTTGGTGGTACCTTTAGACCAACGCGTTCGTAAAGCGGCGGAACTGTATCTACAACAGTAGAAATTTGGTGGTACCTTTAGACTCATAAATAAAATATAAAAAGCTATTAATCTACAACAGTAGAAATTTGGTGGTACCTTTAGACAACGGGTAACAACATCAACGGGCAATCATCTACAACAGTAGAAATTTGGTGGTACCTTTAGACTTCTGATGATAGCGGTTTTAATCCTAGTCATATCTACAACAGTAGAAATTTGGTGGTACCTTTAGACCGGGACTTTTGTCCAAAAGGGTACTTTAATCTACAACAGTAGAAATTTGGTGGTACCTTTAGACCAGTCGCCCCAAACGTGTAGCAACGCCATCTACAACAGTAGAAATTTGGTGGTACCTTTAGACGGGTAGAGTGTTTTTATGCCCTCTTGCATCTACAACAGTAGAAATTTGGTGGTACCTTTAGACGACTCCCGACATTCTTATCCCCGATCGGATCTACAACAGTAGAAATTTGGTGGTACCTTTAGACAGATAAACTGCCGTTTTGGTTACCGTTAATGCCATTTTAACCTATTTTTCAATGAAAAAGAGGATAAAAATCAGGCTTGTTTAGAAAAAAATCTCATAAAGACCTAGGTTTGCAATTCAGTCTATTATTATGAGGTCTTCCTCATCATTTTTTGCATAACCGTATCTTGTTATTTTACACTGTTCGCTGAGATTAAAGATAATGACACTATCGCTTTGTGAAAAACGCTTCTCGAACTTATTTTTAATCTCGGATGAGACAAGCGACAAAACTCTTTTACTGTTTCGAATTTGAAATATCGAATACTGCAAACGAAAACCATATTTTAAAAGAAATTTTGAAAACCGCGTACGAAGCTTGTCGTTACTGATGTCATACGAAACTATAATCATGGAATTTTTCCTAAAAACATGGGATACGCGCCGATGGCTTTTTCTTGCATAAATGCGCGATAGTATTGCTGTACGTATAAAAACATCTCGTTTTTATACTCCAAAATCGCTTCTAAAAGCCATTTCGTGTAAGGTTTTGCTTTATCTCCGAAGAGGCGGTATTGCCCGTTTATAAAATCAAAATCATCGGGGTTGATCTGCCCTAAGTTATACGCTTTTCTAATCCTGTAATCGACGATAGGTCGAAACGGCTCTACGATGTCGGCGACCAAAGATTTACGCTGATAAAACTCTTTGTGATACACTCCTTTGTAGGTGTCGAAACCGTAGAGATTAAGCATCGCATCTATGAGATGAAAAAGTTGCATGTAGCCTATGTCGAGCAAAAGGTTCGTGATATCTTTTTTGGTTCTTGGTGTGCGCCCGTTCCACCCTATGTTGTCAAACATGTGTGCGAAGTAGAGCCTCGAAGCCACACCCTCGACACCTAAAATCTCTTGAAACTCTAAAGACTCATCTAAAAGCCGTCCTCGATAGTCGCGAAGTTTGTCAATCGCTTGTGTTAAGGCAAGCGGCTTATCGCGTCTTTTTTGCAGATGTATAATCTGCTGATCGATTTTGTTTTGCACGATATGAAGCGCGATAGCGTTGCTCTTATAGGCGTACTGTTTTTGTCGTAAGAGAAAATTGCCCTCTGTTTTGTACTGCCACATGCCATAAGGAATAAGCCCGTAACTGAGTAGCGTAATGCTAAAACCAAATTTTTTAGAGCGTTGCAAAAGCCCCGAGGTGATACTGATATTTCCGACTATCATAAGTGCAAAAAGCCTGTAGCATGTGGATTGATGCTTTATCTTGCCTTCTGCATCCGTTATGATGAGATTGTCATTTTTAAAACTTAACTTTTCGCCGTGGTTTAAAAGCGCGATAATAATCTGCTTTTGTTTGAAATCGGGTAAGCTCATCATGCTGCCACATCACATAAATAACGGTAAATACATCGAAAACATTTGTTCGGATTTACGGCAAAAGGCGCACTCATATCAAAAGTGCGAATTTGTCGTAATAGCGACTCAAAAGCACTCTGACGCGCTTTGTCTTGGCTTGGCAATATAATAGGATACACCTTATTGTCATCCATACTGTAAAGTCTCATGGCATGTACTTCATAGCCAGATTCAACTAAGCAATGGTACTGTGCATAAAGCTGATAGATATAGCCGTCGTAGATTACTTTTATCTTTTTTTTGCGCTCGGTTAAGATGCCCGTTTGAGTATCAAAAGTATCTATCTTGCCACCTAAGCCGTAGGTTTGACTGTAGATTTCTATGGTTTGCAATACCTTTTTTGCAGTCGTATACGTCTTAGAATCAACCGTGGCATGTGCGGCTTTGCCCTCGCTTTGGTCGGTGCTGTGATAGAGACTCTCATCGCTTCTGTCATAAAGCTGATGAAAGTAAATCGAACGAGGACAAAAGATAAAATCGTTTAAAAACGAGATGGGGATATAGGGTTCCATCTCATTTTTCCAGCCCTTGAGCGCAGCGGAGCCAATCACGGTTTGAGATTGCTAAATTGACTTTTTTTGGATCTTCTGCCTTTTGGATACGACGCATGAGCATCAGACCTTTACGAGCGATGTTGTAGGCACCGTTTGCATCGGCATCTTTTGGTAGCGAAGCATCGGCTTTACGGCTGTCGTAAAAATTTCCTTGTTCATCGGCAACGGGTGAGACGAGGTAATCTATGTCGGTTCCCGTAATTGAGTTACGCATTTGAAGCGTAAAACGCAAAAGGCGTAAAAGCTTCTCGAAAAACTCTTTATCGTCATGGGCTAAAATCGTTGCTTTTAAATCACCCGTATAACTACCAAATAAATTTTTAAACTCAGTTGTAAGATGGAGTGTCTTACTGTCCCATTGGTGATTCTTTTCTGCATTTCTAAAACTTACAATTCGCTCGCCATAAGTACATAGTGTCCATTCGCTCCGAGTATCTTTAGCTTTGTCGGTGAAGTCGTTGTAATCAAACGCAAATTCGAAATAATCTTTAGCTTCGTTATAGCGAATCGTTTTAAATTTAGCAAAAAACGCTTTGGATTTTTCGACGCTTGCATAACGGGTATCGAAAAGATCGACAAAACCCGTGACGGGGTCGATTTTCGAAGTATTCCACGCAGGCACATAAAATAAAAAGCCGTTTTGTTTGCCCATTTTTTCAAAACTTTGGAACTTGTTTGTGAGTTGCAACGCGTTCAAAATACCGCCTAGCTCATCGGGTTGTTTTTTCTTATCGACGAGATAGTTAAGTTTGTCGATAAGCGCCTTTTCAAACTTTTGGTAGACTTGCTTTTCGACTTTGAAGCGCCCACGCTTGAAGCCGAAGTTTAGATCTTCCATCGCTACGACCGCACCATGCTCGACGATGAGTGTCGCGATTTTATGGACGACATGGCTTAGATACCCCTCTTTGAGTTCTTTGATATTTTCGACTACGCCCCACTCTTTTCGCGCTTTATCACGGTCTTTTTCTTTTGCGTCAAGTTTAGAGTGATAGTCAATTGGCTCATTATTAAAAGTATTGACTATACTATTTAATGTCTCTTGGAAAATAATCTTACCATTTGAATCAATTAGAGAAAGATAGAGTAAATGGCGTTCACCTCTGTCGATACCGATAACTTTGATATTGTCGGCATCATGAATAGCCAAATTTACTTTTTCTTCAAAACCTTTTGGTTGTTTTGGGTACATGTAATTTTGGATAATAGACATGTGAAATTGAAACTTATCAAATGCGAAACGACGGTCTTTAATGATCGGGTATGCAAACTTGTCTTTTAATTTTTTTTCATCATCGAAATGATGCCCTTTTTTCAGTCTCTCCTCTGAATATTCAATCGATTTCTTTCTAAAAAAAATCTCACCAGTACCAATATCGTAAACATTCTGATTTCCACTCATGAGTGCTTTAAAATAAAGAGTGTGAAGATTTTCAGTCCCTCTGCTTTTTCGCTTTCCACTTGCAAAAGAGTCTGCAAACGATAAATCTTTATTGGTGATTTTAAATAGTAACAATGGTTTCTCATCACGCGCTAAAGCACTTTTAAATTCATTGTCACTTACATGAAAATAGAAAAATGATTTTTCTTTTGATAATTCTTCTATTATTTGAATGGGTTCTATAAATAATGAAAATACTTTATCTCTATAATCCTGAGATTTTGGGACACGATGAAGAGATAAAATGGTTTGCTTTAATCTCTCTATGACCATTTTATTAGCCGCTTCAAATTCTTCGTTTTTTACAAGTTCTTGCATTAACTGAGGATATTTTTCTACTACAATATTTATCATTCCATTGGGAGTAGGTTGGTTATCGCCTTTTTGAGAAGCGATATATTTATCAAAATCAGCTTTTAAAGGATGGTTATTTTCAGCAAATTTATAAATACTTTTGAGAAGCATTTTTTTATCCTCATCATAGGAGCCGCCAATATAACTATTCCCATAAACAGATGCCGATTTTAATTGATAATAATCTAAGCGCTCAAATTCGCTTTTGTCTTCTTCCTGTATTTCATTCTGCAAATGAGAACGGAACAATTTAGTATCTTTAGATATCCCAAGATAATAATCATATTCGCCAATGTGGTTTTTTTTGCGAAATAAATACCCGCCCGCCTGCGTTCCATTATCAGAATTTTCTGTATGACTATCCACCCAGCCCCCAAGGAAATCACCTTTATTTTCAAAATTGAGTTTAAATTTCTCAAGCGAATACGGTTTTCTAGTCATGAAGTTTCGCACTTTGTCATAGAGTTTGACAATGCCGCTTAGGCTTGCAAAATAGGTGTCAAAATAGACATAAAATGCCACGTCTTTATCAAGATCGTTTGGAGCATTAAGCGGTTTTAAAAGCCGTTGGTAGGAAAGAAGCACTTCTAAAAATGCTTTTAGTAACTCTTTATTTGAGGTGTTTTGCTTCCATTGAGCATAAGCGACTTGGATTTGTTCTATTGTCTTGCTTGATTCACTTTGAAAATACGCCATCATAGAAGCGAAGAGCTTTGCCTCCTTTAACGCATCATCAATTTGCTCAATGCTAAAATAGCTGTTTTTTTTGTTAAAGAATTTCTCTTCATCCGCCGCAAGGTCTTTTGATTTTTGAGGTTTATTGACTTCCCAAAGTGCTTCTTTGATGATGCGGTAATCTTTGAAGATTGCTTGCGATGCGCTTGTAAGTGCTACATCATTTTTAAAATAGATTTTTGAAAGGTCATAATCTTGTATCTGATTCAGAAGTTCGGGAAGCTTCTCTAAAAGATTTACTTTTCCGTCGCAACACTCAAACGTTAAAACTTCACTGTTAAAATAAGCTTGCACGCCTTGAACAAGCTCTTCGTAGTTTTCAAAAGCTTCGGGAAGCCAAGAGAGTGTTTCTCTATCGCTTAGTATCTGTTTATGCAAAGGCTTAAGATTTGGTAAGTCCCGTTTAGACAAACCATTAGCTTGACGGTAAAGATTAATCTTTTCATTAAATCCTTGGATTTTTAATTCATCTTTTTTTACACCGCCTATCATTTGGTTATAAAGGTCTATATGGGACTGTGAAAGCAGACGATTAAAATAACTAAGTTCAAACATATCTGCAACGATTGCGCCGTTTAGATGTTCTAATAAAGCATCTTGCGTCTCTTGCGCAAGCTGTGGAGCTTTTTGGCTTATTATCTCAAAAAGTTTTTTATTTGTTAGAAAAATGGGTAAATTTTCGTGAATGATACGGTAGGCAATAGAAGAGTGTTTTGCTTCATCCGTGTACATATTGGCACGATTTTCATGAAAGCCCGTAAAGTACGTCGTGAAGTTGTCAAAATGGCTTACAAGCTCTTTTTCTGCATCGGATAGCTCTTGCCAATTTTGCAAATCAGCTTTAATAAGCTCTTTTTTGAAGAGTGTTGCATAGTGTGCATCTTTTTTAAACTGCATGACGATCTCTTTTCGCAATGCATCTTGAAGCTTTTCAAAAGCTTTTTCATCGCGGTTTTTATCAAAAAATGCCGTTTCATACTCTGCTAATTTACTGAGTGAAACATCATGAAGCGCTTCTTCGATAAAAGCCTTATGATACTTATCGATAATAATTTTTATCTCTTGATACTCTTGTGAACGGGTTTCATCTTGTGCTAACAATCCCTTGAGTTCTATGTGTTTAAGCGTCTCGCCTACTGGTTTAAGCTCAAAACGCAACGTTTTTGAAAGTTGATACTGGTTTGTAAAATGTGACAACATTGGAATCCTTTGATTTTGATTTAACTTTTTTTATTTTTACATGCCATGCGGACAGCGTGGTTTCCTTTATTTCATTTTGCTACATATTTTTGCAGCTCCTTTATAAATTTTTCGTGTATTCGTAAAGGTGTGATGACTTTTATGTGCGGAATCCACTTTTTAAGCATGTGTATCACTTCGGTATCACTCGTGGCATGTACACTTATTTCAATGTCACCGTTTTCATACTGTTTGAGTACTTTTTGCGTTTTGCTTAGTGGACGTCGGTCAAGATGTTTGGCTATGGCTTTATCTACATGAAGTACAACTTCAAAAACTTCTTCTTGGGCTTCAAACCAAATATTTAAAGCATTTTCCATCACTT
>Ga0265295_1008224_pt1 | contig 11651 bp, 9 predicted proteins | sample Munlansysbiofilm_FD_192503 | JGI IMG/M metagenome (GOLD analysis project Ga0265295, IMG submission 192503) | Leachate microbial communities from a municipal landfill in Southern Ontario, Canada - Methane capture system biofilm | ecosystem: Engineered > Solid waste > Landfill > Unclassified ... | reverse complement strand
GTATTTGCAGACACATCCAAACTTGAAAGTTGATTCCAATTACAGTACAACCAAGTCAAAGCTGCAAAAGTTTTTTTAAGATGTGTTTTGAAAATTCTATGTAACAATAAGAGCAACACCCGGATTGCAACCGAGTGAACGGTTTTTTGGTTTGCAGCTTCACAGTTCATCCGGTCGATTGTTCATAAATTTTGAAGTAAGAACAACTGAACACTTCGACACTTCGGCGTTGCTCAGTGCTGGCAAGCTCTGTGCATCGCATTAGAACAGTAGAACGCTTCGACTTCGCTCAACGCATCGCATTTGAACACTTCGACACTTCGGCGTTGCTCAGTGCTGGCAAGCTCTGTGCATCGCATTCGAAATAAGAACAGTAATAAGTGCAACACTCGGATTACAAATAAATCCGGGCGAACAGGGTAGTTCGTAAACTATTTTCTTGTCCGTTAGGACATAAATGTCAATAAAAAACGTTTACTCTAATACGTTTTTTTTCCCGTAGGGAATAAACATTTGGAATTAAAATAACAGTTTACTATAAACGAAAACTAATTTGGTTTGTTTTAAATTTAAAATCGAGCAACACCCGGATTGCAACCGAGTGAATGGTTTTTCGGTTTGAAGTTTCACAGTTCATCCGTTCGATTATTCATAAATTTTGAAGTAAAAACAACTGAACACTTCGACTTCGCTCTGTGCATCGCATTAGAAATAAGAACAGTCATAAGTGCAACACTCGTATTACAAATAAATCCGAGCGAGCGGTAGAAAGGATGAGAAATCAATTATTTTTAATTCTCTATTTTAGGCTTACACAAAAACAAAACTACTCTCCTATATCGACAAGTCTTAAAATTGGCGTACGATACTTATCTGGGAAATCAGGAATATTATTGCCATTAGTATCAGGAAAATTTTGTAGATATTTTACAACTGCCATCCATTCTTTACCTTCCTGCACGCCTTCTTTATTCAAATCAAAATCTATCCAACAAGCTTTATTGTTACTTATTTCAATTCCACGTTGATCTTTTGGTTTAATTTTAACCAATCCAAATGTCATACTGCTAATTTCACCAACAAATTCCAACATATATGAGTTAGCTGTCAAGCTGTAAAGTGTTTCGTTCTTTTTTGACAGGTCAATTGCGTTACCACCAATTTTTATTGTTTGAATCTTCTTAAAAAGGCGTTTATTGGAATCACATTCTACTTCTATTCCGCTAAAAAAACAATAGAAAGCAGGTTTCATTTTACCTGCCACAATTAATAGTTCCATTAACTTTTTAAGCTCGTTTCCGGTAAGATAAACTTTAGCAAGCGGATATCCCGGAATGCCGTCTTCACCTTCTCCAAGACTAACAACTCTAAACACATCAGACACTATCTGGATTCCATTAATTCCGGTTCTAAATTTATCTCTGATAACTCCGGCAGCAATTAAAGCTACATCTGTACTTCCGTCAGATTCTGTATTTACATAATAATGTATAGCGTCAGCCAAAAGAGGTCCAAGATTACTTGAGTCTAAATCTCCTAACTCATCACAAACCAAGTCGTAATCAGTTTCTGCTAATGATTTATAATATCCAAACCCCATTGGTTTAAGTAATCTATCATCAACTATTCTAATTTGACCAGCAATTTCTTTATGGACATTGCAATCTCCGCTAATATCGTCATTTACAGGAATAAGTTTATATTTTGCACTATTGATTTTTCCATCGGCAATATTTATTTCAAATCTACCAAGATTTTTACCTTGTGCACCTGCTTGCACAATAGCTGTTTCGCCTATCCAAATAGGATCGTTAATTGTTGTATGCGTATGTCCGCTAATAATTACATTTATACCTTTAACTTTTTTTGCAAGCTCAACATCTTCACCTGCCCATTTTCCGTTCTTATCTTTATTAACGCCACTATGCGACAAACAAATAATAAAATCTACTTGCTCATCTTTTTCAAGAATTTTCACAATTTTTTTTGCAGATTTAATTCTATTTGTAATTTTTAAAGGAGCGACATTAGGTGCAACTTTGTAAGCATCATCTCCCAAAATTCCAAAAACACCGATTTTAAGACCATTTCTCTCAATTATTTGATATTTCTTTACTATACCAGTAGCATAAAGATTTTCAAATGAATCATCTGCTTCACTTTTTTTATTAAATTCGACATTTGCTAATGTCAACAAAGGTATTTCGCCATTTGCACGATTTGCATCAATAATTTTTGTTAATGTAGCTGGTCCAAAATCAAATTCGTGATTTCCAAGCGAAACGACATCATAGCCCATTTTTTTCATTAATTGCAATTGAAAACCATTATCAGCTTCATAAATATGAAAAAAAGTTCCCATCAAAAAATCTCCAGCATCAAGGACTAATAAATTATCAGAATTTTTCCTTTTTTCGATATCAATTAGAGCAGCAATTCGTGAAAACCCAGCAAGTGTGCTGTCGTTGCCTGTAACACATGGAGAATACTCTATTTCAGGAGAAAAACCAGTTAAGTTACTATGAAGATCGTTTGTATGCAGGATTATAAGTTTACCAGATTTTCCCTGTGAAAAGAGACCTATACTACTAAAAAGAATGGCGATAAATATCAAATTAAATTTTTTCATTTCGCTTTTTTTAACAAATTTAATATAATTATATTAGATGCTGCAACAAATTGTGCACATAATGCTGCGAAAATCACATTTGTATTGATTAAATCAATATATTTGCTCTTAGAACTCAACTATATGAAAATATTCAAACTAAGTATTCTCATTCTATTTTTGACAGTTAGTGTAACACTTTCGGCACAATTTAAAGCTGGTGCATTTATTGGTTTAGGAGTAAATCCAGTTGAAAATCCAATTTTTATTTCCTCAGGCATTTATGCTGCTGCAAAGTATAAATTTATATCTGTCGATTACGCATTTAACATTAATATTAACAATCGAGATATTAGAGCATTTAACGCTATTAAAACATCGTTAAATTATGAAACCGATATAAATAACTCACAACTAAAAGTTGGGATATTATATTTATACAAACCTTCAACTGAGCTAATTTCCGAACAAAATTTTGCAATTTTAATTGATTATCGAATAAATAAATGGGAATTTAATTTAGGAAATAATTTTAGAGCATATAAATTCAAAAATGGTGTCGAAGACATTGTTAATACTGAAAACAAAACAATTATTTGGGAGAGACCAAATATAATGTATATGGCAAGATACTACTTTATAAATCCTACAAAAGAATGGAATTTTTATCTGTCAGCTACAAACTTTGATTGGTTTATTATTGAACAAGAAACAAACCCATTTATCAATGCTGGAGCATACTATAAAAATAAGGAAAATGGACTAAAATTATTTACCGACTTTAATTATCAGGCGGCTGGTTTTAATAATATTAGAGTAAATTATTTTGGGTTTTTTATAAGAATGGGTATTATATGGGAAATAGAATAAAGAGTCTTAGTAACAAAACAACAGATACAGCGTTATTTTCGTTTTTGAAACAGTCATTTACAAAAAGTAAACTCCTTGATTTCAAAAACTTCAAAAGCCTTGTCTTTGTCGCTTTCTTATCAAAGACACAAAAGCACCTTCAGACACTAATCACAATATTGTTTTTTACGCTTTTTGCTATAATCTTTACATCTTGTGAGTATGATGCAGATTTTAGCGGACTAATTCGTTCAACTGACCGTGTTGAAAAACGTTTTGAACAATCTATGCAATGGAATATACAAAACCCTTATCAAACAATTTCAATTTCAAAAGAGGATTATCAAATACTTGTTGCAGCCGACTCACATATTGGCGGAATGATAAACTTTTCATATTTAAAAAACTTGTGGTTGCATGAAGATTATTTAGCTTTGGTTATTGTCGGAGATATTGTATCTGGAAAAGAGGAAGATTATCTGCTTTTTGTTGATTCCATTGCTGATATAACAAAACCTTTATTTCCAATCGTTGGAAACCATGACCTTTACTTTGATGGTTGGAAATACTTTTACAAATACTTAGGTTCATCAACTTACTATTTTATAGTCGAAACCCCAACAGCCAAAGATATTTATTTATGTCTGGATAGCGGCGGTGGTACGTTTGGAAAATCTCAAATTAACTGGTTAGAACAATTCTTAAAAGACAATCGTAAAGATTACAGATATTGTACGATTTTTAGCCATGTTAATATTTTACGAACCCGCAGAACACCAAATGCAAATCCTATGACCGAAGAAGTTGTTTATCTGCTAGACCTTTTTACCAAAAATAATATTGATATAGTAATAACAGGACACGACCATATTCAAGATGAAGAAGTATTTGGAAATACAACATATATTATTCTTGATGCACTAAAAGATGATAATAAAAATGCTGGATATGGTGTTTTGAATATTAACAAGAATGATATTTCACACGAGTTTGTGAGGTTATAATAGTGTTGGGCGGTGGTTTCGAGACATCCGTCAGTTGGTGAATCTCTCAATCACCTTATTTATTCTCGAGTTTCAACAGTCGGCGGTTTTTTATGAAATCTGTTATTTATTTTACAGTTTGAATGTTTTGAAGTACGAACACCTCGACATTTCGGCAGGCCATGCATCACTTCGCTCGGTGCATCGCATTTGAAATAAGAACAGGGCTTAGTGTTAGTAAAGTTGGTGGTGTTGCATCAGTGGGCAAGCCTCACTTTAGAGAAGAAATCTGGGTGCAAGGAAGGTAAGAGTATTAAAAAAAAGTAGCCAATTATTGAAATTACACTCGAAGAATAACAGCTCATCTGTCTGAATGCAATGCACCGCCTCGCTCCGCACACTTTGGCAGCCTATTAACAGTTCATTCATCGCAACAAAGCTAAATTTGAGTGAATAAAGAAATTTGAAATAACAAAACGAAGTAATAAATGTGGCTAAAGCCACTTGTTTTAGTATATATTTTCCGTCAGATAAATCTGACTGGAATAAATTTAGTTATAGTAATTATTAAAAATACTCGGATTGAAAATTAATGAAACGGAGACCTCGAGACATCCGTCAGTTGGCGGGCTCCTCAGTCTCCTTAGGGCAATATTCTTTATTTCAAATCATCTATTCGTTTAAGCTCAGCTTCTTCAAGTTGTTTGCAATTCTTTAGCAACAAAGTATTAAAATACATTTGGCAAGTAAATTCAAGGACTTCCATTCTATCAAAAGCTTGGAAAAGTGATTTTCCTATACAAATTGCTCCATGATTTTTCATGATTGCCGCATCAGCATTTTTCAAAACCGAAGCACAGTTAGTAGCAAGATCTTCTGTTCCCATAAGTTTATAATCAACCATTGCAATCTCGCCAAGTACGAATCTCGCTTCGCCAGTCATTGAGGAAATAGGTTTAATATCTGTAACAGCAAAAGTACTTGCGTAAACAGGATGTGCATGAACAATTGCAAAAACATCTTTTCGAGCTTTGTAAATCTCTTGGTGCATTTCAAATTCCATACTTGGCTTAAGTTCAGGAGTCAAATTTTCACCTTTGGGATTAAATACAATTATCTCCTTCCATTTAATACAAGATTTATCTGTTTGGCTCGCAGTAATAAAAACATATCCATCACTGTTTCTCATACTCACATTACCACCACTTGAAGTTGTAAGTCGCTGTTTATAAAGACGTCGCATTGTTTTAGCCACAGCTTTTCTTTCATTTTTAAATGTCATTAAAATAATTTTTTAATTGATTTTACATCAGGTTTTACAATTCCTTTTTCTGTAATAATTCCGGTAATTAGTTCAGCAGGAGTTATGTCAAATGCAGGATTTGAAGCTTTAGAACCCGGACTTGCAGTAAGAATAGTATGAAAATTACCATTATTATCTCTCCCATAAGAATAAATTACTTCCTCCTCTGCTCTTTCTTCAATTGGAATTCCTTTTCCGTTTGGAGTATCTAAGTCGATTGTACTAATTGGAGCTGCAATATAAAAAGGGATACTATAATATTTTGCTGCAATTGCTTTTTCAAGAGTTCCAATTTTATTTGCAGTATCGCCATTTGCAGCAATTCTGTCAGCACCAACAATCATAATATCGACTTTTCCTTGTGACATATAATGAGCGCCAGCATTATCAGGAATAATTGTATGCGGAACTCCAGCCTTATTAAGCTCCCATGCAGTAAGTCTTGCACCTTGCGAACGCGGTCGAGTTTCATCAACCAACACATGAATATTTTTACCTGAATTATGTGCAGCATAAATTGGAGAAAGTGCCGAACCATAATCAACAAGAGCTAACCAACCAGCATTGCAGTGTGTTTCTATTGTAAAACCATCTTTTATTAACTCATTACCATAAACTCCAATCAATCGTCCATGCTCTGCACATTCATCAGCAATTGCATAAGCTTCTGAAATTGCAAACTCTCGTGAAGTTTCGGCAGCCTTTAAAACTCTTGTAGTAGCATACGATAAATTTACTGCAGTTGGACGAGTACTGTCAATTTTCTGCTTTGCATCTAACAATTTTTGTATCAAATCATTATCATCTGAATTTAAAATTGCTTGTAACATTGCATATCCTCCAGCAGCACCAATTGAACCAGCACCACGAGTTATCATTGTACTTATTGCAGCACAAGTATCATCAATTGTTTTACACTCATATATCAAAAACTCAAAAGGAAGTTTATTTTGTTCAATCATGCAAACGCTAGTTCCGTCCATCCAAATAGCTCGGTAATTTTTGCCATTAACATTCATAAGCCACAATTATATTACTATTGTGCAAAGTTAATTATTTATTGATAAAATTCCATAATTTGATGTTTAAAGGCTGAATAATACGACAATCTCAATAATTAAAGCTTACAATCATTTCAGACTATCTGTAGTATTAAACAAAAATTGTTAGTAAAAACCCTTACGAAATAAGTTTAATATCAATTATGGTATGTTTTTGTTGCCATTTTTTAATTTAGACTATGCACCAATTACTTTAATTACCAAACCCACATCCTCCAAAAGGAAAGCCATAAAAAATCTAAAAAAATCATCCTATTTTCTTCAAAACGTCATCTAAGTTGAAAAAAGTGTAGTAGAAAAACATTTATATCCTGAAAAAAGTGTAACTTTGACACAAACAAAACACGAAACAATGAAAAGAGATAAATTAAATGATCTAATAAGGTGGAAAAATAGCAATACCAGAAAACCTCTTGTTATCAGAGGAGCAAGACAGGTTGGCAAAACTTGGTTACTAAAAGAATTCGGACAAACACATTACAGAAAGCTTGTTTACATTAACTTTGAAAACACACCTAACCTCAAACAATTATTTAGTAAAGATTTAGATGTGAAAAGAATCTTATCTATTTTAGAAATCCATTCTGGATTTACAATAACTCCAAACGACACTTTAATTGTATTTGACGAAATTCAAGAAGCCCCATCTGGCTTAACTGCACTTAAATACTTTTGTGAAGACGCTCCACTATTACATATTATTGCAGCTGGTTCTTTATTAGGTCTGTCAATGCCAAATAAGACATCATTCCCAGTTGGAAAAGTCGATTTTACTGACATGTATCCTATGTCCTTTCTCGAATTTATTACAGCCCTTGGTGAAGATAAATTATCAGATGCAATAAAAAACAGATCATGGGAAATCATTGATATTTTTCATGAAAAACTTATTGACTATTTACGAACCTATTATTATATAGGAGGAATGCCTGAAGTAGTTCAAAATTTTATCAATAATCAGAAATGGGATGAAGTTAGGCTAATACAACATAGAATTCTAAATTCATATGAAGCCGATTTCTCAAAACATGCACCTTTAGAAATAATACCACGTATTCGTATGGTATGGCAAAGTATTCCGTTACAGTTAGCCAAAAAAAATAAAAAATTTATATACGGTGCAATTCGAGAAGGTGCAAGAGCCAAAGATTTTGAATTAGCAATACAATGGCTTGTTGATGCAGGTGTATTATTGAAAGTACATCGAATAACAAAACCTGAATTACCATTAATGGCTTTTCAGGATTTAAGTGCCTTTAAATTATATCTACTTGATGTAGGTTTATTATCTGCAATGGTTAATTTAGATAAAAAGGCAATTATTCAGGGAGACAAATTATTTTTGCAGTTTAAAGGTGCTCTGACTGAACAATATGTGATTGAACAACTACAAAATACTAAAAACTTGCATATAGGCTATTGGACAAATTCTAGAAATACCGCAGAAGTAGATTTTATTGTACAAACGAAAACAGAAATAATCCCAATTGAAGTTAAGGCTGAAACAAATTTAAAAGCCAAAAGCTTTAAACTGTTTTGCGAAAAATATAAACCTAAAACAGCTATACGCACATCTCTACAAAAATACAAACATCAGTCTTGGATAACTAATATTCCACTGTATGCGATAAATAATACAGAACTTTAAAACACAAATACTAAACCATTTATACATACCCCTCACAAAGGGATAAACCCACAAACCTACGAAACCCTCAGAGAGAAGCCAAGTAAGCTTTAGGATCACAAATATTTGTATTTATACTGATTAAAATTTATTGTAAAAAAAATACTATTTTTACATTAAAATATTTTAATATGAAAAAAATATGGATTCTTTTATTTTTAGTTGTAATGTCAGCATTTACTTATTCGCAGACTACTTCGTATGATCAATTATTAGATAATTTAGTAGCTAAAACAGAACTTAAAAATGCTTCAATTGGCTTATATGCCGAGAACCTCAATACAGGTGAAACTATTTTCAATCACAATTCTGAAGTAAGTCTTGTGCCTGCCTCAGTGTTTAAAATTCTCCCTACAAGTATTGCTCTCGAATTATTTGGTCCCGAGCATACATTCAAAACCGAATTGGCTTACAGTGGCACAATTGCCTCCGACGGAAGTTTAAATGGTAATTTATATATTGTCGGATATGGCGATCCATGTTTGGGCTCAACAAATTATTCAAATCATTATGGCGATTTAATCTCTGATTGGGTAAGTAAAATTAAGCAAATTGGAATTAAAAAAATAAATGGCAATATTATCGCAGATGCATCATATTTTAATAGAATAAATATACCAAACAAATGGCTTTGGGAAGATTTAGCAAACTACTACGCAAATCCTGGATCATCATTAAATTATATGGATAATCTTTATCTTATTCATTTCCAAACTGGCAATATTGACGGAAGTCCAACAAAAATCATAAAAATTGTCCCCAATAACTTAAACTTAAATATTGATAATCAGGTATTATCATCGTCAACAACATGGGACGAATCGTTTATTTTTTTTGGTGAAAACAAAAATGATAGAATTATTAAAGGGACTTTACCGTGGAAAAAATCAGACTTTCCAATTAAAGGTTCGATAACAGATCCAGAATTATATCTAACAAAAGTTTTAAATGATGCCTTAACAAGTGCAGGAATTAATATTAGTGGCAACTGTAAAAGCAGTTTTGAAATTGTTAATGAACAACGCAAAGTTTTTCATACTGTTTATTCGCCCGAATTATCAAAAATTGTTGAAACGACTAACTTCAAAAGCTTTAATTTATATGCCGAAATGCTTTCATACCATATCTCAAAAAAAACAGGAAAGCCATATAAAGAAGCAGTTTTATCGCATTTAAACTCAAAAGGAATCAACACTGATGGTTTAAATATTGAAGATGCTTGTGGATTAAGCCATTTTAATTCTATCACTGCACGCCAAATGACAGAATGGTTAAAATATATGCGAAAAAAATCTACTTATAAAGATACATTTTTTGCAAGTTTGCCAGTTGCTGGAACAAGTGGAACGCTTTCTCGGTATTGCATCGGCACAAAAGCACAAAACAGATTACACGCAAAAAGCGGAAGTATGACAAGAGTTAGAGCTTATGGAGGATATATCTTAAATTCCAATGGTGATGAAATTGTATTTTGTTTTATTGCAAATAATTATGCTTGTAATAACTACGGCATGAGGAAAATTTTTGAGAATCTTTTTAATAAAATTGCGGAGATTTAATAATAATCAAAGATGAAAAAGCTCGTAACATCAACCATAGACTTTATTAAAGAAGATTTTGACATCTCTTTATATCTCAAAATATTATTATTTACCGCAGCCTTGATTTTGATAGAATATAAATTTGATGCATATTCTTTTTTTGATGATAAATATGTTTATAGTAATTTTATTTACGTCATCAATTTTATAGCTTTTTCGATAGCCTATTATGGGGTAATTATAATTCTGAAAACCCATAAATACAGTAATATCAAATTAGACAAAGAGTTTTGGTTAAAAAGTCTAATATCAATAGCCACAGCAAGCCTTTATATTGGATATTTTGGATACAATGGAATAAAAATCAATATGCCATATCCTGCAAGTCGGTTTTACTTTTTTACGGCAAATAATCTTAGTGGCATTTTTACATTACTAATGCCTGTTGCACTAATTTACCTTATATTTGATCGCAATAAAGACAATCCATTTTATGGCTTTAATTTAAAGAATTTCAACTGTAAATTAGCTGCACAATTAGCTATTATTGCCATACTGATTGCGTTTATCGGAAGTCGTTTTCAATCTGTATCGGAATATTACCCAATATTAGAACGAACTGCCTACAAATCTTTTGCACAAGAAATATCTGCACCTAACTGGCTTGCAGCAAGCATCTTTGAGTTTGCTTACATGTTTGATTTTGTAATGATTGAATTATTTTTTAGAGGTATTATGATATTTGGATTTATAAAAGTATTTGGTAAAAGAGCCATATTGCCTGTTGCCTGTCTTTATGCAGTTATACATTTTGGCAAACCGCTACCAGAAACTATAAGCTCCTTTTTTGGAGCATATTTATTAGGAATTATCGCTATAAATCAAAAAAATATTGGGATTGGAATTGTTTTACACTGCGTTTTAGCATTTGCAATGGAAATATTTACGATAAGTTGAGTAAATAAATATTAAACCATCAAGTTGTTTTAAGAGAATTTAAATGTTTATTCCCTACGGGAAAAATACTCTAAGGATTGTCTTTTTTTATTGACATTTATGTCCTACGGACAAAAAAAATCAATAAAACCATTTACCTAAAACACTATCTCATAGCCCGTTAAGCGAAGTTCTCCACGAATAAAAATTTTAATTTACAGCATTAATCATAAAGATTACAGTATATAAACAAAAGCTATCAAACAAAATATGCGGACAGCACTAATTTATGTACAACGCTATTTTATAGTCCGTTAGGCGATGTCCTGCGACGCGTTGAGCCTGCCGAAGTGAGCTTTTGTCGAAGAGACTTTAATCTCAATAAAAAAAGCACAATCTAATTTCTATTTTGTACAGAGGACATCAACATGTTTATTTTTTTTACTGACGACATAAACTCAAACTTCAATAAAACATCTACTCTAAAACTTTTAGAGATTAAAAAAAATGCAAATACAAACGAGCAAAAGAACCATCAAGTTGTTTTAAGAGAATCTAAATGTTTATTCCCTACGGGAAAAATACTCTAAGGATTGTCTTTTTTTATTGACATTTATGTCCTACGGACAAAAAAAATCAATAAAACCATTTACCTAAAACACTATCTCATAGCCCGTTAAGCG
>Ga0265295_1008223_pt1 | contig 11653 bp, 10 predicted proteins | sample Munlansysbiofilm_FD_192503 | JGI IMG/M metagenome (GOLD analysis project Ga0265295, IMG submission 192503) | Leachate microbial communities from a municipal landfill in Southern Ontario, Canada - Methane capture system biofilm | ecosystem: Engineered > Solid waste > Landfill > Unclassified ... | reverse complement strand
CGTACTGATATTATGATTATTACAAAAGCCAAACCGTTTGAAGAAATTCTGCCCTACGTTGCCGGCAAGAAAGGAATATTCGTCGTCGGTTGCAACGTTTGCGCAGCAAAAATGAAAACCGGCGGGGAGCCGGAAGTTTTGAGCCTGGTCGACCGTTTGACTCAAGAAGGATATCCCGTATTGGGATGGACTTTACCGACCGCGGCTTGCAGCGTTCGATCTTTTGAGCATTTGGCTTCTAAAAATGAAAAAATAAGAGACGCGGACTGTATTTTAGTCATGGGCTGCGGCAGCGGAACCGCCGTCATTTCTTCTCTGACAAACGTTCTCGTCACAGGCACAAACGAAACCCTGTCTCTTGGAGGCTGTTTGGCCACAACCCCCGCGGAGCGTCTTTGCCTCATGTGCGGCGAATGCAATGTCGGAGATTTCAGCGGCATTTGCCCAAACACGCGCTGCCCCAAATCTCAAATGAACGGACCGTGCGGCGGCTCAAAAAACGGCAAATGCGAAGTCAATCACGAAGAAGATTGCGTTTGGTATCTGATTGAGAAAAAAATGGACTCTCTTCAACTGATGTCCACCCTTCAAACAGTACAAATGCCGAAAAATCATAAAATTTAATTACAATATCCGGTCACAAAATCTGATATCTTAAATTCACACTTTTCAATTTTATCGCAACACAATTCATCTAAAATCTTCCTCAAGGAAGATTCCGGGAGTCGGGTATGTTTGTTCAAAATACATTTAAGGAAAAATTGAAGTCCTCTCAATTTTTAATTACCGGAGAAGTTTCTCCTCCCAAAGGCATTGATTATTTACCGGCAATTGAAAATATGAAAAAAATTCAAAGTTTTACAGATGCCGTTAACGTGACCGATAATCAATGCGCAACGCTTCATATGTCTTCTTTGGCTTTTTCTCGCCTTCTTCTTGAAAACGGCTGTAAAGAACCGATTATGCAAATGACTTGTCGTGATCGAAACCGAATCGGCCTTCAAGCCGACCTTTTGGGCGCGGCGGCTTTGGGGATTCCGAATCTTTTAGTCATGAGCGGCGACCATCCCAAATGCGGCGACCATCCTTTCGCAAAAGCCGTTTATGATTTGGATTCCGTTCAACTTTTAAAAACGATTCAAAACCTCAAAAACGGTTCGGACCTTTCGGGAAATCCGCTTTCATCCGCGCCTGACTTTTGCGTCGGCGTCGTCTCCAATGCCGACCCGAATGAGCGCTTACAAATATTAAAACTGGAAAAAAAATTATCCTTTGATGTTGATTTCATTCAAACGCAGGCGATTTTTGACATTGAAAAATTCAAAGAATTCATCGAAACGGCAAACGTGACGGTTCCGGTTATTGCCGGCATCATTCCGATTCGTTCCGTTCAAATGGTGAAATACATGGACAGCGTCATTCCCGGAATTTCAATCCCGAAAGAGATTCAAGAGCGTATCGAATCCTCCGAAAATCCCGTCGCGGAAGGAATGGAGATTGCTTCGGAATTGATTCAAAAATTAAAACCCTTCTGCCGCGGCATTCATATGATGCCGGTCGGAGCGCACAATTATACCGAAGAAATTCTTAAAAAAGCAAACGTTCTTTAAGTTTATTGTTTTTAATTTTATTTCATATTCTTTTTCATTTTTATCAAGGTTTTTTTATGTCCTTACATTCTCAAAACTCTAAACCGCTTGAACTTTTCGGGTTGAAAAGTGATTTAATTCGTCCCGGAGACGACATTTTTTCTCACATCAAAAAAGCGCTTCAAAACGCGTCGCTTGAAGTTTTGGAAAACGATATTTTGGTTATTGCGGAATCCGCGCTGGCAACTTCTGAAAATCAAATCGTTTGTTTGTCTGAAATTCAACCGAGCCCCCAAGCTTTGGAATTTGAACGATTGTATCAAATCGATTCTCGGGAAGCCGAACTCGTGATTCGCGAAGCGGATACGATTTTTGGCGGGGTTTTCGGGGTTTTGCTGACGTTAAAAGACGGTTTGCTTTGTCCGAACGCCGGGATTGACAATTCCAACGCGCCCCGAGACTGTGTTGTTTTGTATCCGAAAAATCCGACAAAAAGCGCGCAAGACATCGCCGCTTTCATTTTTGAAGAATTCGGTGTTCACGTCGGCGTGATTATCGCTGACAGCCGAACGCAGCCGCTTCGATTGGGCTGCACCGGTGTTGCCATCGGCGCGGCCGGTTTTTTAGCAACCGTTGACAAACGCGGCGAGACGGATTTGTTCGGAAAAACTCTCTCTGTAACTCGAATCGCCGTTGCCGATAACTTAGCGTCGGCAGCAGAAGCCGTCATGGGCGAAAGTGACGAAAGCACGCCTTTTGTTTTGATTCGAAACGCTAAAGCCGTTTTTGACCCGGACGCTTCCGGCATTGTCACGATTTCTCCGGAAGAGTGCATGTATTGGGGCGTTTTAAAAAAAGGCGCCGAAAAATAAATTTTCAAGGACTGTTTAAAGCAAACTGTTATTTAGTTGGTTGATGTTTTTGCCTTGTTGTTTTTTTATATTAAAAGAAGGTGATATTTATGAGTTTAGAAATCATTGACTTTACCGCGGCTTGGTGCGGTCCCTGCAGAATGCAAAAGCCGATTATTGAAGAACTAGAAGTGAAATACAAAGACAAAGTCAAATTCAGTGTCGTTGACGTTGACGAAAACCAAGATCTTGCCCGTCAATATTCCGTTCACGCCATTCCGACAATCGCGGTTTTGTTAGACGGCAAATTGGTCAGCAGCTTTGTCGGCTTGACCTCAAAGGAAAAGTTAGAAACGGAAATCGGAAAATATCTCTGATTTTATTTATTTTATTTATTTCTTTTGATTATTTCTTTTGTTTATTTCTTTTATTTTTTTATTTTTCGCCGTTCATTCTATTTTTGGTTTTTTTGATTAACGAAAAGAAGCGGCAAATTCAATAAATCGGCGCGCTTAAACAGCGAAAACAGGGTTCGGTTTTTAAAATATTTAATGAAAAAACGATTGGCATTTTTATTGATTTTTTGTGGCGAGGACAGCCGGCAGAAACACGTTCGACGGCAGTCGTGACCACGTTCGCGAAGCGAACGGCTGTATTTAAAAATAGATGCCAAGGGTCAAACGCTGACAGCTGACCAAATATGCAAACGCAAACAGAAACCAAACCTTCAAACGCAACCGACAGCCAAAAACTGCAAACGAAAACGCAAACGCCAACCAAAATTGATGCAATAAAAAGCGTCGCGCCCAAACAGCGAAACCGGGATATAATTTTCAAAAATTTAAAAAACGAAAAAACAGACAGCTATAAAAAAAATCAATATGAAAAACAGATCGCAATTTGTTATTTGATATTTTTTGGTTAAATCCGTAAATTTCCGATTTTTTGCTCGCTTCGCTCACAGAAAAATCGAAAATTAACGGTCGTTTTTGGGATTTTCAAAGACATCTAAAAAATGAAAATTGAAATTAGATGTATAAAATAAAAACAAAAAAATAACAAATAAATAAAAAAAGAATTGAAAGAATGACTTTAATTGAAAAATAAAACTCAAATTTGGATTTATTGCATTTTGTATCTCAAAATCGCCGCGATTCCGCCGAGCGAATTCAATTTTTGTCCCGGTTCAAACTCCGTGCTGAAAACGATAATTTTTCCCTGGCCGGCTTCGGCGTCTTTCATCATTTTTTCAATGGAGAGCTCGGACGCGTTCTCTGCGTTTTCCCGCTCCACTCTCAATTTCTCATCGGCGACGAGAAGCGTTTCAACAGCGCCGAAATCAATCGCGTTTTTCACTTCGTTTGGCCCGTAGGCGGCTTTTCCGTCAATGGCGATTTCTTTTAAAAGATCGTCCATCATCGCGGCTTCTCTTGACAGCCGGGATTCCTGCATGATTTTATCAATGGAGCCTTTCTTTAAAACCTCCAAAAAGCCGGAAATCCCGATCATCGTGCTGTCTTCAACCGCCGTTTTTGAAGCGATTTCCGGATACGCCTTTTTGAAATAATTCATAAAATCGTCTTTCGTAAAACCCGGTCCGCAAACAATAACCGCCGCCGTTTCATCATAAACGAAATTCAACTGGTCGGCTATTTCTTTAAAAAACACATCTCGAAGACCGTTTTCCCGCTTCCCCGAGGATTGGCGAATATGAGAATACGGCTCAATCCCGTAATGCCGAACCAATCCGATATCTGCGTCGCCCTCTTCAATTCCTGCGATAATCACAGACGGACGCTTGCCGGCAATCTCCGCTTCTTTAATGCGCTCCAACTGGTCGTTTTTCCACTCGTTTTTAATAATGGCCAAATTCATGCCTTCTTCCATATTCAGCGTGTGGTGCATTCCCATGTCCATCCCGTGCTCAATCACCCCTTGAATCCGCAATCGATTGGCGAATTTATGAAACTCGATTTTTTCAACGCGAATGCCGAGCCGAACCGTCACCTTCTCCAATTTCTCCGGGCGAATCTTATCGCTCGCTCCTTCCGGCTTTCGTTTCGTCAACGCAAAAACCAGGTCGTTCGGGTCAATGATGTATTTTAAGTGCCAAAGATCCTCCAGCGTCTCCGCTAACAAAGAAATCTCGCCGGTTCTGCCTTTTAAATCTTTTTTCAGCACTTTCATTTTTTAGTCTCCGTTTTCATTTGTGTTCGTTTTTTCATCTTTTGTTTTCCCGCCATCCGGTCCTTTCCTGATATCCGATTCTCCCGGCGGCATCATCATTGCAATCAAATCGGGGGACGCGATTTGCTTTAAGAATTTTTGATCTTTAATGACTTCCGTATACATTCGATACATCTTTTTGGACAAATCATTCTGATTGAATTTTCCCGGAACCACTTCAAAAACGTAATCCGACTGCGCTTTCACAGCGGAAATCGGACCGCCGATCACGCGCGTTTCGGATTTGAGTTCCAAGCCGACGGCAAGTTCTAATGTGACGTCTTCAAAGTAGCGGCGCTCGCCGCGGATAATGAAAGAGCCTTTGGGAACATATTCGCCGGACTCGGGCGTTTTTGAAACCTGATCCCCTTTGACCATGTAGCAATCGCCCGACGCGCTTTTTCCTTTCCAAAGGGTTGAGTGAGAAACGGCGAATGTCGCGGCTTCTAAAAAGGTGCTTTCGGGAACCTCTTTTCCTTCCGTCTTAATCACCGTCAACGGGGCGCCCGGGTATTGCGTGTGAAAAACGTAATCGCGCTTTTCCATATATTTCTTAAAAATTTCCTCATTGGAATCCGAATCCCTGCCGCCGACCACCAAAAAGCCGTCGGATGAGGTAAACCATTTGAAACGGTCATACCAATGTTTTTTGCGCCTGAGGACGAATTCGACTTTTTTGGATTTGTCTTCCTTCTTCTCTTTTTCCTTCTTCTCAAGAATCGCTTTCGTATCCGCAATCGCTTTTGTTGCGCCGTCTCTTTTTTTCTCAAACTTTTTCGCCGCATCATAATAAACATTCGCGTTTTGCGGAATCGTTTTTCGAATGTCTAAAACCGCTTTGTATTCTTTTAAATCCACCGTAACAGCGGCATCGGCCGGCTGAATCGAAAGAATCGCTTTTGCAGCGGCGTTTGTATTTTCCTTTTTCGCTTTTTCAATAATCTTTTTAATTTCATCCCAAGAATATCCTTTCTCGCGCGACGCGCTCAAAACGTTTAAAACGGATTCGACAAACGCGTAATTGGAATAAATCGCTTCCGCAATGCTTGTATTCTTCTCAATTTCCCGATTGAATTTCTCAATCGTTTCCGTCTGCTGTTTCAACCGGCGCTCGTAAACGCCGAGTTTTTGATCTTTTTTCACTTCTTCTTTCTTCGTTTTAACGGCCGAAAGCGCCGGTTTTCCAAACGCTTCGTCCAAAGCTTGTGAAAACGTTTCAAATTCCGAATATGGCAACTCTTGGTATTGAACCAAATTCAGCGCGACAACATCTGCAATTTCCATTCCGGGCGGCAAAACATACTCTTTGTTCTCCTTCTCCCTTTCATCGTCCGCGACACTCTCATGTTCGGCGCCGGATTTTTCAACAACTCTTTCAACAGATTTTTCAACGGTTTCTTTATACGGCTTTCCTTTTTCTTTCTCCTTTTTCTCTTTTAGAATCAAACGTGGACTGAATTGACTTTGTTGAATCGGCGCCATCAAGTCCGTAATCGTTTCCAAAAGGGTTTGAATTTCGTCATCCGTTAATTCCGCGGCCGGCTTTGTTTTATCAATCGAACAGCGGCTGAAAACTTCTTCGGAATACAAACCGCCGAGATTAAACTGATTCGCAAGCGTTCGAATCACATCTCTGTCCGACGCTTGTAATATCTCTTTCATCTCGTCAAAATTCGTTTTCATCGGATTGATTTGATTTTTCGGAAGTTCGTAAATTTCGCCCGAACGCACTCTTCGATCCCGAAACGTCACCGGCTTCATCGGCAAAATGATTTTTCCGTCTTTGTCCGTTAAAATAATATTTCCCTTGGAGAACAATTCGGCGATTAAAATCGTCTCCTCTCCGCCGCGCATCATTTTGATTTTTACGATTCTGTCAAACTCGTGCTGTTCAATTGACAGAATTCTTGCGCCCATTATGTGTTTTCGAAGAAGCATCGGAAAACTTTGCGCGATTTTGGGGGATTCTTTGAGATATCGGCTCATATGCAAACGTTTGCCGCTTTCAATTATCAAATTCTCGCGCCCGCGATTGCGGACAAACAAATTGATGCGAATCTCATTCTCATCCGGTTGGTATATTTTTTCAATTTTTGCGTCGATAAGTGTCGTTTTATCGGAAGAAAACTCCGCAACAATCGCGGCCACATCGGCGCTTGTCATTTCTTGTTTCATTAAAAGATATATAATAACAAAATGTCTATAAATATTACCGACATTTCAGAGTCGGAATGAAAATTATGACGGCGGGAATTTAAAATGGACGAGCTGACAAAGCGGTTTTTAAAAGCGAAATTTCAATCGCATTACCAAAAATTAAACCTACAGCTGCCGCCTTCTTTTACGTCGCGGGAATGGGGCTTTATTTCTTTTGATCCGATGCCGGATGTGATTATGAAGCGCCACAAATATTTCGGCTCCTCCAACGAGGTTTCCGAATACCTGATCGGAATGGCGCCGGCGCATGTCTATTATTCCGTCGCTTATTACGACATGCCGGGCGCGCCGCGCATGGATCAAAAAGGGTGGAAAGGCGCGGATTTGATTTTTGACTTGGACGCCGACCACTTGCCGGATGCGAAAATGACATATTCGGATATGCTGGAACATGTCAAAGCGGAATCCCTTAAACTGGCGGATTTTTTAACGGACGATTTCGGTTTTTTAGAGGACAACATCGAATTGGTTTTCTCGGGCGGACGCGGGTATCACTTCCACGTTTATGACGATAAAATCTCTCAACTGGACAGCGCCGAACGCCGTGAAATCGTGAATTATATCAGCGGGCGCGATTTGGATTTTAAATTTTATTTTAAAGAAGTGGGCATGGTCGGCGATACCGGCTCCGGCTCCAAAGAATTTATGGGAAAGCGCGGTAAAATTCCGACCAAATGGGTTTTGGAAGGGTATGAAAACGGATGGGGGCGACGAATCGCAGGCTACATCGTTGATTATTTCCGCGCGGAAGCCGAAATCGGAAAAAACGCGCCTAAGGAAATGTTTAAAGACTTAAAAGAGAATAAAATAGTCGGGGATACGACTCTGAAAAAATTAGCGGGTTTGGCGGCGGATGAAAAAATTTTATCCGAAATTCCGGAAAAAGGCCGTTTGGATTTTCCCGTGAGGGATTTTAAAAGTATTATCGAATACATTATTCAAAAAACGGTTGCCGAATTCGGTGTGGATGCCGGGGCCAGCGTCGATGAGCCGGTGACGGGAGACATCAAACGACTGATTCGTTTTCCGGGATCTCTTCACGGCGGATCGGGCTTTAAAGTGCAAACGCTTTCGTTTGAGCAATTGCAAAATTACAATCCGCTGACGGATTCATTGGCTTTTGATGACAAGCCGACAAAAGTTCGTATTCAGCGGCCGTTTACGTTCTCATTAAACGGAATAGATTTTTCGGTTGTCGAGGGAAAAGAAGAACTTCCGGAATACGCCGCCGTTTATTTAATGTGCAGAGGAGTCGCAAATTATGGATATTGATAAAACGCTTGAAGAAGTCAAACAGACGGTTCGCCGCGAAAAAGCGCGCGATTTAAAACCGATTCCGTCCGATTTTTATTCGACGGCTTCAGCCGCGGCTCAAGCGCTGGAAACGGAAATGCTTAAAATCGGTCGTCCGCGCTCTGTTGAATACAAAATGCTTGAAGACGAGCTTTCCGGCCTTGTCACGGATGTTGAAACCGTTTTTATGAAACGCGTCGGAAAAGTTGTCGAACGCGCGACGTCGGGCGCATTTACCAATTCCAAAAGCATTCTTTTAAAAAAAGACATCGATAAATTATTGCCGGCCGAACAGGTGCTCTATGAAGAGGTCTTAGAAGCGATATTCAAATCCAAAGAAACGCTCTTGTCCGATTTTTCCGATCACGAAGATTCCGAAAAGCCCGCGTATAAAACCGGACAAAAAGGTCAAATGCCGGCTCAAAAACCGCCCGAAAAACCGCCCGAAAAATCGTCTGAAAAATCGTCTGAAAAATCGTCTGAAAAACCATCTGAAAAACTGTCCTCCGATTCGGTTCCAAAGCCTGACTCCGATTCGGTTCCAAAGCCAGACTCTGATTCGATTTCAAAGTCCGGTTCCGATTCCGCTTCAAAGTCCGGCGCCGGTCCCGCCGTTAAATCTGACTTTGCTTCCGATTCCGGTTCTAAATCCGGTTCCGATTCTTCCGGCTCTAAATCGGGTTCTTCAAAAGATTCTTCCGAAAATCTTATAAACGAGAATTACGTTCTTGTCCGAATATTAAAGGATTTACCCGAATTTATGGGCGAAGACAAACGCACTTATCAGTTAAAGGCTCAAGATGTGGTCGAATTGCCGGCCGCAAACGCGAATTTATTGATTCGGCGCGGCGTCGCCTCGGGTATGACCGGCAGTTCCGAAAGGCAATCCTGAGGCATGATGTTGTTTTTTTAAAACATCTTTTTGTCATTGGCTCGGATGTGCGTCCCGATTTAAATTGTGAGCAACGGCGTATTGGATTATTCGATTCTTATGAATTGATTCTCAAAGGCGCGCGACCGATTTAATCTATTCCGACAACGGATCCTTTTATAATTTATTATTTCCGCGCGGGCTTATCCCGTGGAATGTTAATCCGGAAACGCAGGTGAAACATCATGAAGATGCCAAAGACCATTAAAACTTATTGCCCGTTCTGCAAAAAGCACACGGATATTGAATTGGAAAGAGTGAAAAAAGGCAAAGCCTCCTCTTTGACCATGATTGCCAGACAAAAGAAAAGACAAACCGGTATCGGTAACGCAGGTAAATTCTCTAAGGTTCCCGGCGGCGACAAACCGACCAAAAAGATTTCGCTCAAATACAGATGCACCGTCTGTAAAAAAGCGCATCAGAGACCCGGCTTTAGAGCGAAAAAATTCGAATTTGCGGAGTGATTGTCCATGTCTGATTATTCTAACAAACCCAAAAGCAGATTCTTGCGCGTGAAATGCAATGATTGCGAAAACGAACAAATCATTTTCGGCAGCGCAAGCAGAAAAGTCGTTTGTAACATTTGCGGAAGAACCTTGTCCGAATCCACGGGCGGCAAATCCAACATTACAACACACATTTTAGAAGTTCTTGAGTAATTCAAAACTTCTTTTTCATTTCTTTTTTATTTTCAATCGTTTCTTATTTCCAATTTTTTATTTTATCAATAAAAACAAGAATCGTTTTTTCACATTCTTTTTTAAAAGAGCGGTGTGTTTTGCCGTTTGCGTGCGGCGTTGTTTTATCGGTGGCAGAGGGCTCGTATTTGAATATGACGTGTTTTTACTTTGATTTTTCATTTTGATTTGCGTTTGGTTTTTCTTGTTTTCGTTTCGTTTGTCCTTTAAATTCGCGCTTCGATTTGATTTTTTGTATCGGCCGTATAGATAAATAATGCACAAAGCCGTTCCCGTTCCGATCAGCGCGCCCGCCAACACGTCCGACGGATAATGAACCATTAGGTAAATGCGTGCCAAACCGGCGATAGCGGCGGATATTATCGCAATTATTCTCCATCTTTTAAAATAAACGAAAACAACGGTAGCCGTTGCAAAAGCGGTGGTGGTGTGTCCCGATGGAAACGAAAGGTACGGGTCGGTTAAAACCAACATATCGGCTGCCATCAACCCGAGCTCTACATACGGTCGCGGTCTTTCTATGATTTCTTTGAGAATTCCGGTGATTCCGTAGCTGATTAAAACGGATAAAAACAGTATGAACGCAATCGGCCTTGTTTTTTCTTTGAGTCCGAGCAGAAGTGTCAGAAAGAGTGCGGCCAGCCGGTATGTTCCAATGTATGAAAAAAAGACGGTGATTGCATCTGCGGTCGGATTTCCGCCGATTTGGCACACCCATTCGATTGCGGCAAAATCAATGGAGAAAACCCATTCCAAAAGGACATTCATTCTGAATCTTTTCTCTTCTGTGAAGTTTTTATATGTGGAGCGGTATAATTAGAACCATTATACCATTTTAAAATTAAATTATAAATTTAAATCGTTCTTTTTGTTTTGTTAAGAACGTTTGAGGGATATATGCTTATCGGATTTAAAAAACAACACAAGGTGTTCTATATATAAAATCTTAAATAAATTTTCGGAATCGTATTGTAAAAATAAAATTTAATCACGAAGACGAGCGGTTTTTGTTTCGTCTTTACAGTGATCGCCGGCAGATTTTTTCAATCTGTTTTGGCAATCCTAACGGAGAGTGTATATTATGACGGATGAAATTCAAAAGAAACAAAGCGCCGACCCGACATTTGAACACAGGCGCGGCCGGGACAGAAAACCGGAAAGCGGACGCGAAGAACGCGAGGAATGGGTTTGGATTTTGGATTATCTCCCCTACGGGCGCGACACCGACAACCGTCCGGTTTATCAAAAAAAGCCTTTGATTCACGCGCTCGGCGATAATAAATTGATTCTAATGGAGTTGTGGCCGGCCGAAGGCAAGATTCCGCCGCTTCATATTAAAACATTTTTGGATAATAAAACGGAAGGCGCAGACGGCGAGAAATACATCGAGCGCGTCAAATCGCGCATTTCCTACGACGAACTTTCAAACGGCGCCAAAATGGATTTGCCGGTCGTTTTGGAGGAATACGTGAAAATAAACGAACAAAAGTTTATTCCGTTTTTCAGCAAAGCCGACCCTCTTTCCATGCGCCAGAACAGTTTGGAGCTTTTGCCGGGTATCGGTAAAAAACTGATGCTGGACATTTTAGAAGAATCCAAAAAAGGTCCTTTCAAAGGATACGAAGATTTAAAAGCCCGCGTTCCCGCCCTTTACAATCCCGAAAAACAAATCGTTCAAAGGATTATTGAAGAACTGAAAAGCCCTCAAAAATACTATATCTTTACCGCTCCCCCCTCCCGCGCATTAATGCAAGCCGCAGAAGGCGGAGGTCAACTGCGACACGGCGGCAGACAAGGCGGTCCGGGAAGCCAAGGCGGTCCGGGAAGGCGCGACTCGTACGGCGGAAG
>Ga0265295_1008222_pt1 | contig 11654 bp, 6 predicted proteins | sample Munlansysbiofilm_FD_192503 | JGI IMG/M metagenome (GOLD analysis project Ga0265295, IMG submission 192503) | Leachate microbial communities from a municipal landfill in Southern Ontario, Canada - Methane capture system biofilm | ecosystem: Engineered > Solid waste > Landfill > Unclassified ... | reverse complement strand
CCGTTGCCCAGCGCATGGAGATTATCCGCAAAAAATACGGCAACCGGTTCCAGGAAGGACGGCTGGAAGATTTTGTGCGAAACCGGTTCAAAGTCAGTGCGGATGCAGACCTTCTGGTGCTGCGGTCCGTAGAGATCGATTCCCATTTTGAGCGCCATCCGGATACGGCCCCTGCAGAGATCATCAACGCCCTGAAACGGATTCGTGTGGCCGTGTATAAACTGAAAACCGCCGGGTTCAATGAGGCGGTCATCGCAACGGATCACGGATTTTTCATGAATGCCCATGCAGGCCCCGGTGATACCTGCGCCCGGCTTTCCGGCAGCTGGCTGACGATTCATGACCGGTCTTTGATCGGAGACGGTCAGACAGATGCCCGGCATTACTGCATTTCGACACAAAAAGCCGGCATCCCCTGCGATGAAAAATGTTTTGCAGGCCCGCTCAGCCTGGCTGCCTACCGGAGCGGGATGCTGTATTACCACGGAGGGTGCTCGCTCCAGGAATGTGTGGTGCCGGTGATCCAGTTACAGATCGCGCATCAACCAGCAGAAACTTCTCCAGGGGATGCTGTGATCAAGCTCCATTACAAAAACGGGGCCACCCGGATCACCACCAGGGTGCCGGTAATCGATATCAGGATCGAAACTACGGATCCGCTGTTTGCCGGTGACAAAGAGTTTGAAATTCTGCTGGAAGCCCATGACAGAAAAGGAAATGTGGTCGGTGAAGCCAAACCCGGGGGGATCGTAAATCCCGCCACCGGTACCGTCACATTGAAACCGGGGGATCTGATCCAGGTGACATTCAAGATGAGCCTGGAGTTTGAAGGCAAATTCAAGATCAAGGCCCTGAATCCCACCACCATGACGGTGTATGATCAACTGAATCTTGAAACAGACTATACGGTGTGACATGGATGCTTTGGATGAAAAACTGAATCAAGTCTTTGAAGGAAAAGTGGTTCGCAAAGACCTGGTCCACCGGATCAAAAAAGGAACCAATGTTCCCACCTTTGTGCTGGAATTTTTACTGGCCCGCTATTGTGCCAGTGATGATCCGGCCGAAATCCAGGCCGGAATGGAAGCTGTACTGGAAACCCTCAACGACAATTACGTCCGTCCCAACGAAGCCAACCATGCCCAGTCAAAAGTGGCCACCAAAGGCAAATACCGGTTCATTGACAAAGTGCATGTCAATTATGTGGAAAAAGACCGCCGGCACTGGGCGGCCCTGGAAAATTTCGATTCCCGCCGAGTGGCCATTGCAAACAAGTTTTACAAAGACAATGACCGGCTGCTCCAGGGCGGACTTTGGGCCGAGGTTACCATTGCCTACAATGAGATCGAAGAAGATGATTATGCATTCTATATTGAAGAGCTGCGCCCCATCCAGCTGAGCCGGTTTGATTTTAATGGCTATTGTGAAGGAAGGGAACAGTTTTCCCGGAATGAATGGATGGATACCATTTTGCGCTCCGTAGGGCTTGAGCCTGCCAAGCTGACCCATCGTCTGAAACTGCATTTCATCGCCCGGCTGTTTTCTCTTGTGGAGCCCAATTTCAACTTTATTGAACTGGGACCGAGAGGCACGGGAAAATCCTATTTTTTCAGTGAATTTTCTCCTTATTCCACATTGATCAGCGGGGGGCAGGCCACCAAAGCCACCCTGTTTTATCACAACCAGCGCAAGAAAATCGGACTGGTGGGGTTCTGGGACACGGTGGCATTTGATGAGGTCGGGGGCATCAAAGTTAAGGACCAGGATACCATTCAGATCATGAAAGATTACATGGCCAACGGGCGGTTTTCCCGGGGGGTCGAGGTCATTGCCGATGCATCCCTGGCATTTGTCGGAAACCTGGACCTGTCAGTCTCCCAAATTGTGAACTCTGAAATGTATGACCTGTTTCAACCCCTGCCCAAAGAGTTTGATCTGGCAATCATGGACCGGTTTGCCATGTATCTTCCGGGATGGGAAATGCCCAAAAACAGCAGTGAGTTTCTGACAGACCATTATGGGTTCATCACCGATTACCTGGCAGAAGCCTTTCATTTTCAGCTCAAACACACCAACCGGTATGATGAGGTGAACAGCCGCATCCAGTTGGGCAGCGCCGTGGAAGGCCGGGATGAAAAAGGCATCAAAAAAGCTGTGGCCGCGTTTCTTAAAATTCTGCACCCCACCGGCACCCCGTCAGATGTTGAATTCGAAGAATATGTGGCCTATGCCGTGGAATGCCGCCGCCGGGTAAAAGAACAGATGAACAAACGCAAGCCCGATGATGAGTTTGCCAGAATCAACCTGTCGTTTATCAACAAACAAGGCAGAGAAATGGTGGTGTACTGCCCGGAATCCAAAGCAGCCCCTGCCACCCAGGACCCTGTCCGCCGCAAACTTGACGATGACCCCGGAACCACCAAAGACAAAAGACCAAAAAACCGTCCTGACCCTGTCGAGGAAAAAGTGCCGGAAACCGCAACCGCATCCAACGATCAAGCAGAACCGGAACCGGTTTCTCCAGAAATGGGAGAACTGCCGGAAATAGAGAAACCGCCGGAAATCGACATCCCCGAACTCAAAGAACAGCACTATACCATTCACTATGGTGCCACCGGCTACAGTTACGAATCCATCATCACACCATATCTGGCAGGCGCCAAAACCATAGAAATCGATGACCCTTATATTCGTGCCCCCCACCAGGTTCAAAATTTTGCCCGCTTTTGTGAAGCCGTGATCAAAACCCCCACCATCAAGAAAATCACCCTCTGCACCAGCTATGACGACCAGACCAACATGCAGGAGCTCTCCGACCGGCTCAATGATGTCAAGCAGAGTTTGATCGAACTGGATCTGGACCTGGAAATAAAAATCAACGAACACCTCCATGACCGTGAAATCCGCATCGACAACGGATGGACAATCAAAATCGGCCGCGGCCTCGATTTCTACCAGAAACCCGAGTCCTGGTTCGCCGTCGGTGCCCACGACCTGTCCCTGAAAAAATGCCTTGAAACCAAAATTGATATTTTTAAACGACCTTTGGCAACATGAAAAAGATCAGAGCAAACTCATCGAAATAGTCATCAATAACACCAGGGTAACAAAAAAGTTATTACAGTGAATTACTTGAACTGGCAGGCATTCCGATGAATTTCATGTCAACTCTTAATGGATAAGAACGATGACACCTATCGAGAGTATCAAGCTTCGCCTTAAAAATTTTGCTGCAGTTGGCCCAGAATCTCCGGATTTGGTCTGGGGAAATTGTGGTGTACGCCTTCCAATTGATCGCGCCCAATTTCCAACTCCAATTTTATTGCTGTATTTGCTTCATGATGTTTGTGGATTTCAAACAGGCTATAGAGGTGATAAGACTCATTGGATTATTCCATTTACATACAAGGGTTTACATTACGCGATTTCACACGAAAAATTTGGCTTGCGTATCTATTCGGAAAGAGGGGTTGATTCCAAACCCAAAGAAGTGCTCGGTAAACTTCAGAAGGCCCTGGAATATACAGAAAAAAACATTCTGCATGATATTGCTCAAGATCAAATTGCGAAAGGTAATATAACGATTATAAATCGATTCAGCTATTTGGATGAGCAGTACAGATACTTTAGGCATCAGGCGGCTTCGGCGTATTCTTCGGAAGAAACGCCTGACACGGAGCCAAAAGGTCTGAACTTCATTGCCGAATCCTTGAATAAAATGGTGGGTGCCGGAATGACTGGCGGGTTCAACGCCTTGGCCATGATCGATGTCTACTTCAGCCGTCTTGAGCACTTTTTGGTGCTTGCGTTTCCGTTCGTAGGATACAACCGGGATGAAGACAATCTGGCTGAATTCGCTGGATTATTTTGGTCAGATAAGTTTCGGAAGGTTCTTGATTTTGAGGACAAAGAGACGCATAGATTCTATGAGGCATTGGTGGGGATTAAGGAAAAATATAGAAACACCTTTGCCCATGGTACCTTCGAAAAGAAGGGACAGTCATTTTTCTTCCATCTTGAAAAATATGGCGCCGTTCCCGCCAACATGTCTGGAATGCGTGACAGTGTTCATTTCAACCTTTTGCCTATTGAACAAGACGGATTCGATGAAATCTGTAAACTGTTCGATAGCTTTGATAATTATTTATCGAATAAAGCCCTTTCGAACGTATGGCGGTTCGCAGACAGTGGACTTAACCTTGCTATAGATTCAAAAAATTTAAATGAACTTATCCAAGCTACAAAAGATGCTGAAACTTACGAAGAATGGATAGAAAAGCAATGCTATTTTGCTGCCATGTATGAAAATGCAGACTATTAAACAATTGCCTATCAAAAGGCTGCTCATAGGTTGAAAGTACATTGCGCTTCATTTTTTTACCAATGAACTGTGGCGTTATGAATCACAGCATTGTCATAAGGAGGAGAACTACATTGGATAGAGACTGGGAAAGCATCTTTTCCACTTGGGCTCAGCCGCCCAGCAAGACTGAACAAGAACGTTGCGAAAGGGTTATTCGCGCAATAAATACTGTTGTTAACAAAAGTCCTAAGTTACAGGAGCGTAAAATATTGGTTTTCACACAAGGCTCGTTTCGTAACCGTGTCAATGTTCGTCAAGAAAGCGACGTGGATGTTGGCGTTATGCTATATCAATATTTCTTCGCTCAATACCCAGAAGGGAAAGGAGACGCTGATTTCGGAAATAGTGATGTAGGATATTCGTTCTCACAATTCAAAAATGAACTCGAAGAGGCTCTCGTGAATTATTTCGGTCGTGCTGCTGTGAAGAGAGGCAATAAAGCATTCGATATTAAAGCATCGCAATCACAGGTTGAAGCTGATGTTGTGCCACTCTTTGAATTTCGTCGATACTGGGATAATGGTGACTACATCGCAGGAGTAGCACTTATCCCAGACAAAGGAGGCAGAAGAATTGAAAATTATCCTGAGCGATTGGTTGATTACTGGCCTTCCACACCGTTGCACTACGAGAATGGAGTCTCGAAAAACACTGCTACCCAACGTCGTTATAAAGGTATCGTCCGTATTATAAAAAAATTGCGGATAGAATTAGAGGAAGGTGGTAATCAAACTGCCGCAGCCGTCCCAGGATACCTCTTAGAGTGCCTTGTCTGGAATGCGCCAGAGTGGTGTTTTCGCTGCGACACATGGAGTGACCGTGTCCAGTCTGTATTGAGGTTTCTTTGGCAAAATACTAAGGACTCTGCGCTCTGCAAAAAATGGTGTGAGGTTGATGATATCAAGTGTCTTTTTCATATTCTTCAGCCTTGGACAAGGGAACAGGCACACTCCATTATAAACGATATTTGGGACTATGTTGGGGTAAAGCCTATATGAAGTTTGAACGTCTCCATATAACCGCTTTTGTAGCTTTCGCCGCACTTATTTGGATGGTTGTATTAATATGTCAAGATACAGCTATTGGTTTGGATCATGCGCGTCCATTCAGTATTGTTGTTAGCAGTCTAGTATCACTTGGATTGCTTTTCGAATTCGTACTTTGGCGCCAGCCATTTTTTCATGGTTGGTTTTTTAAGCGTCCTGATCTCCGAGGAACGTGGCGAGTTGAAATTCACTCCAGTTTTGTGCACCCTAAAACTATCGAGCGAGTGCCAATGATTGTGTGCTACATGGGTGTAAAACAGACACTCTCAACACTAAAAATGCACCTTATGACTCCTGAATCAGAGTCGTGGTTAATCGCCGATCATTTACGAGCGTCTCCAAATGGCAATGGTTTTCAAGTGATTGGTGTATACACAAATGAGCCCAATATTCACTTGCGAGATGAAAGAATTAGCGAGATGCACCAAGGTGCGATAATCATCGAGACGCACGGTCATAGCCTTCGGCCCACGACACTTACTGCGAAATATTGGACAGACCGCAAAACAACTGGGACCATGGAATTCACGGAGCGGATTAAAGGAATTTGTACCCGGTTTGTGGATGCTGAAAATGAATTTGGTAAGAGATGTGCCGTTGAAAAAAAACCACAATCATTAAAAGAGTCATAACCAACCACTTTTTTACCTGGCAAATGTCCCTCTGTTGCTCCACAACTGCAGGTTTAAAATGTGTCACTTTCCATTTCGGCAGAAGGAAAATATTGGCTCTTTGTAAAATGAAAGAGGTGATTAAAATGAGTGCAAATGATTGGTTGGTAAATTTTCTGAATGAACATATCAATGATTCAAAACCTGATGGTCGACCGTTGTATGCTTACAAATGCAAGGAGAATATTTACAATCAGTTAAAAGATCTTGTAAAGGAAATGTTTCCTACAGCTATGAGTGGATATCCATCATTTTATTATGCTCCCATGTTTTGCCTTTTTGCTGCGGAAACTTGGCGACGTAAGCATGATGGCGGCCCCTGGAAATGGGAGACGGTTTTCAATGAAATCAATGAGGTGCCCCCCAATTATCCTCAAATTTATGATTGGCTTCAAAATGGTCTTGCATATTGGAAACGTCCCATTCTGAAAACATTTACGGATAAACATCTATATCTGGTTACTATCGCCTGTGAAGGGGGCCTCCCCCTGTTGCTTCTCCGCAAGGAAAATGCCAGTCTCAGCCGATATTTTAAACAGCTCCTTCACGCATATCATCTTGAAAGGCTGTTGTCCGATTGTGATGTCACTGCCATTGCCAAGCGGCTTGTATCTTATTTGCCAGTAAGTTTGCGCTATGAAATTGTCTATAATTTAGGCGGTGAACTCGTTAAGCAGGTAGTCGCTCTTCAGGATAAGGTGGTGGAGGCCGTGGATCCAATCGTTGCTCTTGATAAAGAGTATCCAAACTGGAGAGATAAGCTCCCTCTACCTCTCAGAGACAGCACGGTTGAACTTTTTTTGAAAAATTTGGTCAACGAAGCCAAGGCCCTCGCTCTTTCAGAAAAGCAGCGAATTAGGTGGCGGCGCTTATTAGTCAAGAGTGGGAACGAATGGCGGATCGAACAACGGCTGGAATTGCCGAAGCAATTTTCCGGGGCGGTGTTACAGAAATTATTTAACAGGGAAAATCTGGTACCACGCGTTCGGATTTTACTACGAACGGCACAGGAGATTGCCCCCATTGCATTGCTTACAAGATTGCGCGGTGAGGGTACGGAGGCTATTTACCCCTGTGAGGTTTTAAAAAGAAAGGGGGTCATTCTTTCCGGAGTTCAAGTATTGGCCGGTGCAAAACTTTTGGTAAGTGATGGAAAACGTGACTCAGATCTTGAAGTTACTGGTGGTGAGGCGTGGGGTCCTCTGCCCTGGATATTTCGTGAACGGGATGGCCAATGGGAGTATTTCCGGGAGGGATCTGCATGCTGTAAGGAAGGTCAAGTCAGGATTCTGGCTCCTTCAGGCGGTGAATTGGAAGGAGAGTGTATTTTGATTGGGTCTCTTCCTGAAATTGGAAGAGATCTTTGGCAATGCCAGGGTACAATTCTTTGGACGCATCCCCAATTGGACACCTGCCGAATTAGGTGCAACAGCCCGGATGCCACTGAAGAGGAGATTTCCTTAGAAGGACGTCGGTTTTATATCCAGACAGACAGCACACCGGTATTTTTAGGATTGCCAAGTTTAACCGCCATTTCTTCAGATGGCAGCCGGAGGGTTTTACACCAACCCATGCAGTGGCGTCCATATACTGGCGGTGGTCTGGATTGGTTTGATGAGTCAGAAGAATGTTTGGGTGATGTTTGGCTGAGATATTTGGATACTGACAAAACCCAAGTACTCCGGCGCAGAGTGCGTATTGTTCCGGAAAAATTGCGTGTGGAAATCGAACAACTTGGTATGGATCAAGACCTTGGTACACTTCGCCTAAGTGGTATAACTGATTGCAGAATCAGTTGTGAAGAGAGAGACGATTGCGAGTTTGAAGTTGAACCCATGGGAGATGCTTCCCTCATTCATTGCCTCTCTGACAAAGGACTCCCTGTAACCACTTTTAGGGTTAAATTGCATTGGACGAACGGCCGATCCCTTGAACTGAGCCTCCCCTTTCCTCAACTCGGCGGTGCTTTTGATTTTGCAGGAAACGTCTTGCCCGATGGCGAATGGGTTCCTGTAACACGGTTAGCTGCGGTTCAAGCAGTTGCCCAGGCTCCTTTGAGTGGGCAAAAATTCGATCTGAATGTAACAATCAATAGCAATATCTATTCTCTGAACCAGATGTGGTTCAGAGAGCCGTTTGAAGTAGGAAACGATGGTCGCGGTGTTTTTTATTTACATCGGGTCCAGGAAAGAATCGCCTCCCTGCTGGCGCTGAGTGGCGAATTAGACGCGTGGGCAATGGTAGAAATTCTTAAACGAGGAGACCAGTGTCTAGCTCGCCTGGAGGTTCGCCAATTCGATATGATGCTTACATCGGATAAAGAGAATCATAGGGTTCTGCTAACGGAAAATTCCCTGAACCGGCTTGAAGATGGCTGGGAAGATCGGATTTCAATCCGGATGGTTCCATTGTGGGCCCCGGACAGAGTGCCGATTGATTTGGATAAGGCTACAGAACAAGCAGCTTGGGATCTTCCCAAAAATCTTGAAGCAGGTCCTTGGTGGGTCCTTGGTGAAGATGGCGATTGGCCCCGTTTTCGCCCTCTTTTATGGAGTCAACCGGGTGAAATAAAGCTTAGTGATAGTCCATTGAAAAAAGCAGTTTGCCAAAGCGATCCAGAAACGCGCAAACAAATGTATCTCAGTTGGGCAGAACAGATTGCCATGGACCCTGATCACTCTGACTGGACAATATTTTTTGATTTATTACGGTTGGTTCGCCTCTATCCGGCCAGTTCTCTTGATCTCTTTGTTTCAGTGATAAATTGTCCCGAAGCGATGGTTATGGCATTGCTTTGCAGTGAAGAAGAGTCCTTTGAAGCCATTTGGTCTTTATCTTCTCAGTTGCCTTTTCCTGGTACTTATTGCCTGTAAGCGCATGGCGTAATTCAGCAACTCGCTGCTTTGGTTCACTTAAAATTGCCTTGTCTGAAATCAACAATGGAGAAGATTTGGTGTGGGAAGAATTCCAAAAAATCCAAGACCGTATTACAAGCCAACGGCCCTTTTTTCACCAGATTTGTGATTGGTTGTGCTATACGATTTTTCCTGAAAAATCTCTTCAAAACAGCGAACTTGCAATTGCCAGAAATCACCCGGATATCATTGAAGCACTTATATTCGAGGAAGAACAGAATTTTCAACGCCGGCACGATTCGGAGGAACAATATCCGGAAGGTCCTCAAATCATGCGTTGGACTGAAATAGATGGCTTCCCGGATAAATTCAAATATAAACATATGGCAAAACCTTTTCGGCCGGTTCGTTGCGCTCCATTTGTAGCTGCCCATGTTAGCCAGGAAGGGTTAAACTACAATGAACAATTATTGTTTGAATTAAAAATTGCCCGTGATTTTGACAGGGAATGGTTCAATTCCGCATATGCATTTGCACTGTGCCTTGGTTTAAGCAAAACCATGACAAAGGAGGATGAGGGCATTAGAAATGAATAATTCTTTTTATGCATCAGTAACCGAAGAATTGATCCGCGGTACATCCCGCGCCGCTTTAGGACTGCTGGGGTTTCGCAATGATGCGCTGCGAGAACATTTGAGGCAAACCTTTCAAGGACATCCGGGAAAAGTAGATGCTTTTTTAGCTGATCCGGTATTTGAAGCCACGTTTGGATGGAAACCGGCAAGAAATACTTTTGGTCAGCTTTCTGGAAAATTGTTAAGCCCCGAATTGGTTCAAGCCATGGGGCAGCCAGCGGGAAGATTCGCTAAAGAGTATATGTTTCCTACTGAGCAGAAACCATATCTTCACCAGTTAGAAGCATGGCGTGTTTTAATAGAAAAAAAACCGACTCAATCTGTTTTGGTGACTAGTGGCACGGGGTCTGGGAAAACTGAATGTTTTTTAGTGCCTGTTTTGAATGATTTGGCCAATGAGTTGAACACCCGCGCAGGCAGATTGGAAGGGGTTCGGGCCCTTTTTCTCTATCCATTAAATGCCTTGATCAAAAGCCAGAGGGATCGCCTGATTGCCTGGTCGGAGGGATTTAATGGACAAATCCGGTTCTGTTTGTTCAACGGTGACACGCCAACTGAAACGAAAATGGTTGATCGAAAAGGGGCTTGGCAAAGTGAAGTCCGGGACCGAAAAAATTTGCGTGCTTCTCCACCACCAATTTTGGTAACCAATTCCACCATGTTGGAATATATGCTGGTGCGCAATGAAGATCGTCCCATCCTGGAAAAGTCACAAGGAAAATTGCGTTGGATTATCATTGACGAGGCTCATACTTACATTGGTTCCAGAGCTGCAGAGCTTACATTGCAATTACGTCGGGTTTTGCATGCGTTTGGCTGTAAATCAGAAAACGTTCATTTTATTGCAACTTCCGCCACGATTGCCAATGGTGGCAAAGAACAACAATCACGTCTAAAAGAGTTTCTGGCTGATGTCGCAGGAGTGGGCACTAACCGTGTTTCGATAGTTTTTGGAGAACGAGTAGTACCGCCCCTTCCAGAGGCAAAAAGAAAGGCTAAATCAAAACATCTAAAAATTGAAGAATTGGATGGGCTTTCTCCTTCTGAGAAATTTGATGTATTGGCAGAAAATCAGCAGGCGAGAAAAATGCGCTCTATGATGATCAAACAACCTACCACACTATCCGCCATATCAAAGGAGATCCGAGGCAAAACAGACAAAGCAGATTTTGATTATACGCTTCGATTGCTTGATTTAGGTACTCAAGCCAAAAATAAAAAAAATGAGCCCTTCCTACCACTTCGTGGCCATATCTTTCAGCGTGCAGTAAATGGTATTTGGGCATGCACCAATAATGCATGTGGTGGCCGTGAAGCAACTCATTTAGAGAATGACATATGGCATTTCGGGAAGCTTTTTTTTGAAAGACGAACACACTGTGATCAATGTAACAGCCCTGTTTTTGAGATGGTACAATGCATTGAATACGGAGAAGTGAGCTTAATAGCTATTGAAGAAAATGAGCATTTACAGCCTTATGTCAACAAACAAGATGAGGATGAATTCCAACAAGAATTGGATCCTTTAGACGAAGATGATGAAGATGAATTATTAATGCCTGACGAGGATCTCGATTATGCCAAGCGTAGATTATTGGTGGGACCGAAGGCTGGCAATCAGGCCGGACTAAAAAGTGATGGCAGTCTTGACTGGGATTGTCAAAAAGGGCAGAGAATTCATTTAGCCGGGCCGGATAGTGATGACCGCCTCATCTGCCCTGTATGTTTGAATCGTGAACGCGGCTATGGAAAACAATTGTTTATTCCGATTCGTCTTGGTGCTCCTTTCCTGCTGCAAACTGCGATCCCAATTTTGTTGCACCACCTGCCTTCTTTTAGAACCGGCCAAGATCCATTGCCTTTTATGGGAAAACGTCTCATCGGATTTACTGATAGCCGTCAAGGCACTGCTCGTTTTGCCGCTAAACTGCAACTGGAAACTGAACGTAATTTTGTTCGTCCCTGGGCAACCCATAAAAGATATGGGAAACGAGCCACGAGCGAGAACTGGATTGAGTGGTGTAAGAATCAAATGTCATCGGGTAGTATCTTGACACAGGAATTTTGGGCAAACTCAGCCATTT
>Ga0265295_1008221_pt1 | contig 11655 bp, 10 predicted proteins | sample Munlansysbiofilm_FD_192503 | JGI IMG/M metagenome (GOLD analysis project Ga0265295, IMG submission 192503) | Leachate microbial communities from a municipal landfill in Southern Ontario, Canada - Methane capture system biofilm | ecosystem: Engineered > Solid waste > Landfill > Unclassified ... | reverse complement strand
TTTAGGCAGTGAGCGCCATGAATCACGTCGTATCGATAATCAGTTACGTGGACGTGCAGGTCGTCAAGGGGATCCAGGTTATTCACGCTTCTATGTTTCGGTTCAAGATGAACTGATGGTTCGTTTCGGGAGTGAACGTTATTCGACCTTGTTCAATCAGTTGGGTGATCAAGCGGTTGAATCTAAGATTGTCACAAAGTCCATCACCAGTGCGCAAAAGCGTGTTGAGGGTGTCAACTTTGATGTGCGTAAAACCTTATTGGAATACGATGATGTCCTACGCCAACAACGTGAAACGATCTACAGTCAACGTGATTACATTTTGGAGCACCAAGATGTGCACGAATTGATTAAAGAAATGTTTGGGCGTGTCATTGAGAATTTGGTTCGTACGCATGTGGAAGTGAAGAATCATGCGGAAGAAGTGAATATCGAAGGTTTCTTGAATGCTTTGACAGCGATGCAATTTACGGATATCAGCTTGGATGAAGCAAGTTTAAAAGGTAAGTCGGTAGCGGAAGTTATTGAATTGGCGAAAGACTTGGCTTGGAACAGTTATGAAGCAAAAATTGAACCATTCAAACAACACAGTTTGGGTTTGGAAAAGAATATTGTGTTGTCTATTGTGGACCGCTCTTGGCAAGAACACATCGATACGATGTCGAAGCTCAGAGAAGGGATTCATTTGCGTTCTTATGCACAAAATAAACCTTTGCAGGCGTATGTCGCAGAGGGTTATGAGTTGTTTGAAGATATGTTGAATCGCATCTCGCAAGAAGTCGTTGGCTTCTGTTTAAGAATGCGTGTGGAAGTGAGGAAAAAATAATGGAAGTCTATGAAATGAAACAATCGGTCACTGAGATCAAAGCCAAGTTGAAGCAACTTGGCGACTCTCTTTGACTTAGCTGGTAAACAAAGTCGTATTGAAGAAATCGATCATTTGATGATGGATGAGCATTTTTGGGATGATCGCAAGAAAGCTCAAGCTTTGATCAATGAGAAGAATGGTTTGGTAAGCATCATTGAGTCCTATCAATCCCTTGATAAGCGTTATGCCTCAATGGATGAGACCGTAGATATGTTAAAGTCTGAGTTTGATGAAGAGATGATGGCGATGATTGAGGATGAAGTGGTGGAAGCGCAGAGTGAGTTTGAAGAATTCGAAATCAAGATCCTCTTATCCCATCCCTATGATCACAGTAATGCTATTTTGGAACTCCATCCTGGAGCTGGTGGTACCGAATCACAAGATTGGGCTGAAATGCTCTATCGCATGTATACCCGTTACGCAGAAAACAAGGGGTATAAAGTAAAAGTCTTGGATTATCAAGAAGGGGATGAGGCTGGCATAAAGTCGGTTTCAATCTTAGTTGAAGGCGATATGGCCTTTGGCTTCTTAAAGGCTGAGAAAGGTGTGCATCGTTTGGTGCGTGTTTCTCCCTTTGACTCTTCGGGAAGACGTCATACATCCTTCTGTTCTTTAGATGTCATGCCGGAGTTCAATGAAGAGATCGAAATCAACATCGATCCCAATGACATTGTCCTTGAAACGCGCCATGCGAGTGGAGCGGGAGGCCAGAACGTCAATAAGGTTTCTTCAGCGGTACGCTTGATTCATAAACCAACAGGAATCGTAGTCAACTGTCAAACAGAACGTTCACAATTGAACAATCGTGAGACAGCCATGAACATGTTAAAGAGTAAATTGTATCAATTGGAAATTGAGAAACAAGAAGCAAAATTAGCGTCCATCAAGGGTGAACAAAAAGCCATTGAATGGGGTTCGCAGATTCGTTCGTACACCTTCATGCCTTATACTTTGGTCAAGGATCATCGTACCGGTGCTGAAGATGGGAATGTACAGAAGGTCATGGATGGAAACATTGATGAATTCATCTATGCGTATCTCAAGGCGCAAATCAAATAAAATCCTCTTGCGAGGATTTTTACTTTTTATAGTGATTTAAAACTTCACAGCCATCTTCGGTCACGACAACCAAGTCTTCGATGCGGATGCCACCAAGGCTCGGAAGATAGATGCCGGGTTCAATGGAGAAGATCATGCCAACTTGAGCTACGACTTCACTGCTTGAGCTGACATCAAAGGGTTCATGCACATCTTGTCCAATGCCATGGCCAGTACGATGAATGAAGGCATCACCATAACCTGCATCGCGAATCACGTCGCGTGCGGCTTTGTCGATGTCTTTTAAGAGGACGCCGGGTTTAACGGCATTGATGGCCGCAAGATTGGCTTTTTTGACAATTTGATAGATTTCTTCCATCTTCTTGTTTTCACCGATGATGAAGCTACGCGTCATATCGCTACAATATCCTTGATAGAGACAGCCCATATCGATGATGACAGGCATGCCTTCCTTTAGTTCGGTGTCATTGGGGATCGCGTGCGGATCCGCTGTGTTCATACCAAAAGCGATGATGGGTGGAAAACTGACACTTGTGGCGCCTTTGGATATGAAGAGATCTTCAATCTGAGCTGCGACCTCTTTTTCAAGGACACCTGGGATGCAGAGCGCTTCAACCTCACTCATAACGGCATCATTGATTTGACTTGCGATGCGCATTGTTTCAATCTCATCTTTATCTTTGATGGCGCGGATACGATCCGCTAAATCATCAAGTTCCACCTTTAAAAGTGGATTTAATTTCATGAGTTTCAATAGAAATCCAGATCTAAGATGCTTATCCACATACAGAAGATCACTGTGGATGTGATCATTCAAACGTTTGATGGGATCATCCACATCGTTGAAACGTACGATTTTCAGACCGGTTAATTTAGTAGGAAAGAGCTCATTTAGAAAAAGAATGACATCAGACGGACTGATCAGTAAGCCAAGGAACCTTTCTTGAACATGAAATCGTTGGCCAACAAGATAAGCAATCATCTTCTCGTCACTGATTAGAATGGGGTGTTTGATTTTGGTTTGGAGCGTATAAGCTTTCATGACTTTACAATACCATAAGATTGCTTTTAAACAAAGATTTGAGTATGATATAAAAGCATTAGGCAAAGGAGATACTTATGCGCAATCCGCTGGTCACACTAACTTTAGAAAGTAATCATACTGTAAACATTGAATTGTATCCTGAAGTCGCAATGAATACGGTCAGTAATTTCATTCACTTGGTCCAAGAGGGCTTCTATAATGGTTTGATTTTCCATCGTGTCATTCCTGGGTTTATGGTTCAAGGGGGTTGTCCTACAGGGACAGGCACCGGTGGTCCAGGTTACAGTATCAAGGGTGAGTTTTCATCCAATGGCTTCAAGAATGATTTGAAACATACACGTGGAACCATCTCGATGGCACGTTCTGGTCAACCCAACAGTGCCGGTTCACAATTCTTCATCATGGTTGCGGATGCGCCTCATTTGGATGGCCAATACGCAGCGTTTGGTAAGGTTGTATCAGGAATGGAATACATTGATAAAATCGTCAATGAAAAACGGAGTCCAATGGATAAACCATTGACACCACAAGTCATCGTTTCTGCAGAAGTGGATACATTCGGGGCAACGTTTACCGTTCAAAAAGCATAGTTTATGAAAGTTTCTTAAGGGATAGACCTTAAGGGACTTTTTTTCTTGTTTATACGACCGTATCTATGCGAAAATAAGGTAGATATGTTACGCCGTAAAATAATTCAAACACTTGAAGATTGGTATGCAAATCCCGATCGCAAGTCACTTATCATTGAAGGCCCTCAGGATATTGGGAAGAGCTTTGCTTTAAAGAGCTTTGCATTTCAGAAGTATAAACAGGTCGTAAAGTTGAATTTCAATCAATTTCCCTACATGCGAAGGATTTTTGATACAAGCATGGATCTGGATGGGATGATTCTACAGATCGTGATGATGGTCAAGGGAGCGGCATGTGTTCCTTATGAAACCTTGATTCTAATGGATGAAATGGAATATTGTCCAGAAGCGTATGAAGCGATGAAGAAATTCTCACAAGATCGACGCTATGATTGTATTGGGACGGTTTCACGTTTGAAGTTCTTTGAACCTTGTGAAGAAGTTAGTATCGTACGTATGCATAGTTTGGATTTCGAAGAATTTCTATGGGCAAATAATATATCTTCGCTTGTGTTGGATCAGGTTCATCAGGCTTATGTTTCTAACGAACAATTGAGTTTGGATGTACATGATCAAATGCTTGAACTCTTTAAAACTTATCTGAAAGTAGGTGGAATGCCTAAAGCTGTAAGCACGTATCTTAGTTCACAAGATATGAGTGAAGTACGCAATGTTCAGAAAGCGATTGAAGAAGGCTATAAAAGCAAGATGTTGATGCATGTGTTGCCTAAAGAGCGTGAACGATTTCTAAATTTGCACGCTTCGATTCCTAAGCAGATCGCCAAGGGAAACATGCGTTTCATGTATAAGGATATGGATGAAAAGGCAACGCATCGTAATTACTTTAAGAATATACGCTATATCTATCGAATGGGTTGGGCCTTTGTCGTTTATAAACTTAAAAGCACCAATTTCCCTTTGATCGAAAATACACGAAGTGAAAGTTTTATCTTCATGATTCGTGATGTGGGTTGTTTGAGTGGTCAGTTGAGTGAGGATTCCGTGGAGCAATTCAGTGATTTAAACTTGATACAACACAATCCATATCTCATCAATGGTGTTGCGGATATCTTGGCTAAACGAAATATCAAGCTCTATTATGCCGAACATGGCCAACATGATTTCTTGGTGGCCATGGTGGGTGAGAAGCGTATTGGTTTGAGCTATGAGAGTGAGAAGACCTTACGTAAGATGACACGTTTGGTTGAACAAGGTTTATTGGACGTTTGTTATAATTTGACGACTCGTCCGTTGAAGGTGGATAAAATAGGCATTCATTTGCCGTTATATCATTTAATGTCGATTGGAAAGGGAACTTATGAAGAAATACGTTGGAATTGATGTCGGTGGTACGGAGATCAAGTTTGCTTTATTGGATGAGAAAGCTCAGTTTTTAGAAAAAGGTTTGATTGACACCCCACATACGAATCTAGAAGATTTTGTGGAAGCAATCGGATCAATCGTGGATCGTTTTAAACCTGATGTGGAAGCGGTTGTGATGAGTGTTCCGGGTCGTGTTGATAGTAAGAATGGTTTTATGTTCACAGGGGGTGCGATTCGCTATAACTACAATGTGGCGATGACAGGCTTGATTTCAAAGCGTGTTGATCTGCCTGTTGTCTTAGAAAACGATGCGAAGTGTGCTGCTTTGGCAGAACTCTGGATGGGTTCACTGAAAGGGATTGAGTCGGGAATGGTTCTTACTTTAGGCACAGGTATCGGTGGGGGTATCGTAACGCAGGGTAAATTGCTAAGAGGGTATAATTTCGCAGCTGGAGAGCTGTCCAATCTTCCGACGACAATCAAACCTGTAAATGATCCCATTCAAGCTTGGGCTCAAATCAATGGGACATATGCTTTGACGGTACCCTTTGCAATGCGTAAAGGCTTGGATACAAAAGAAGTGAATGGCCGACGTTTCTTTGAAGCGTACCATGCTGGGGATGAGGATGCGCATGCGGTCATGAATGAGTTTGCGACGAATTTTGCGAATGCGATTTATTCGATTCAAACCGTTTTGGATAATCAACGGGTTGCGATTGGGGGTGGCATCAGTGCTCAAGATGCCTTGATCGAGAAATTCAATGAGAAACTAAACTTGCTCTTTAGTAACTTACATCCTTCTTCTCCGATCAAACAACCTGAAGTGGTGCGTTGTACCTTTGGGAATGATTCGAATTTGATTGGGGCTTTATATCATTATCTCTATGAATGAAAAAAGGCGCACGCTGCGCCTTTTTAAATACCCTTATCTTTCGAGACTTGATACATGATAATAAAGAATAAACCTGGTATGAATACGATCCAGAATAGAAACTCGCCCATACTTAGCCCCCTGATTGTTATTATCATACAACATTTTGTGAATTTGTGAACAAGAAATTGTTATGACAAAGAGAACAAGTACACTTCTGTGTACTTGTTCCCCACCCAAGGGCATTAAAACATGGGATATCGATGTTTACAATAGACATGTCCTTTAAATAGGACACTAAAAAAGTCAGTTTCCTGACTTGTCTTCACGTTCTGTGAATTCCACATCGATCACATCGCCATTACTGCGCGGTGTTGGATTGATGGGTTCTTGATAGGTATAATTCCCGGGTCTGCTTCTTGGGGCAACGAAACGCATGCTCCTAAAGAAGTAAAACATCAAACCAATGTAGACGACATAACGAAACATAGGGTTGATGCCAATCAAGGCATTAAAGATCATATTGATTAAAATAAAGAGTAGTAAGTAACGGATAATTTTGAACATGGATTTCCTTTCTAGGATTTACGTGTAAACTCTATTTTGCAATGTGGGCAGGTGACTTCGATCTTACCACGTCCACGAGGGACACGGAGTGTACGATGACAACGCGGACATTGCATGTGTTTGTATTGTTTTTCTTTGATATTCAGATTGATGACTTTGAACCACGAACGAATCTGTCGGGTGAGGTTTATGAACGCTAAGTTTTCTTTTTGACGTTTGTAGATCTTACGTGAGAACGCTCGATAGAAGATCAAGATGATCACAGCGTACTCGATAAGATTGAAGAGGATGTTGGGTACAAAGAAGAGACTGAAACTCAAGGTCAAGAGGATGTATAAAACAAGTAAGGCATAATTCAGTTGATCATAGCCATTTCGTCCTTGCATGAAACGGTAGATTGAATACTGTAAGTTACGTAAGAAATTTTTCATGGTACGAGATTCATCATAGAGATAAAACGCTAAGAATGCAAGTTTTGATAAATGAAATATTTTACACAAAATTGTGGTAAATCGTGTGTTGTGTCAAATTGATTGACAAGATACAATAGACTCATCAAAGAAGTTTCAGGTCACGAAGTGTGAAAAGGGAAGCAGGTGAAAAGCCTGCACGGTCCTCGCCGCCGTATGAGGGAGTCGGTTTCAAATGCCACTACATCTGTTTGCGAACAGTGTGGGAAGGTGAAACACGATGATGAATTCGAGTCGGAAGACCTGCCTGAAATGAAAATGTGTTGGCGACCTACGAAGGATGGGGAGCGGCTTTTTAGTTTGCACATTTTAGTGTTCTTTGGCTGAAAGGACAGAGTGTAATGATTTTACAAGTTGTGAAAAGGGATGGAAGACGTGTGGATTACGATATTCAGCGCATTGAGGATGCACTTTTTAAAGCTCAAGCGCAAACTCAACAGAGAGGTTTAAAGGCTGATTTTGATGTATCACGGATGGCTTCATGGGTTGAGGAGCATTTATCGAAGGATAAGCCTGAACTGGAAATTGAGATCATTCAAGATACGGTTGAGAAGACACTGCGTGAAAAGCATCAAGATGATTGTGCAAAGGTGTATGCCATGTATCGTAACGAACGTTCTAAGCAACGAGAGATACGTGGTTCATTGATGAAGGCTTTGGAACAATTAACGTTTCAAGATGAAGGTTCAGTTAAGCGTGAGAATGCGAATATTGATGGGAATACCGCAATGGGAATGATGCTTCAGTATGGTAGTCAAGCTTCTAAGCGCTTTGCGGCGCATTTCTTGTTGAGACCGGAACATGCGGAGCTTCATGATAGTGGGGCAATCCATATCCATGATTTGGATTTCTATGCGATGGGAACGTTGACTTGTTGTCAGATTGATCTTGTAAAGTTGTTTGAGAATGGTTTTTCCACAGGACAAGGTTCATTGCGTGAACCACAGGATATTCAAAGTTATGCAGCATTGGCAGCGATTGCGATTCAAAGTAATCAGAATGACCAACATGGTGGTCAAAGCATTCCAGCATTTGATGTGGCGATGGCTTTGGGTGTACGAAAAACATTTCGAACGATCATTCGTGAGATGGGTGAACTTCTTGAGCATCTGTCTGATGCTGAAAGAGATATTCTTAATCAGATTGAGCTTGAAGATAAAGATGCGTTGTCGGATCCAAAACTCAGTAGTTTAATTAATAAGGCTTTGCTGAAAACAGAGCGAAGAACGTACCAAGCCATGGAAGCCTTGATTCATAATCTTAATACTATGCATTCAAGAGCTGGAGCCCAAGTTCCATTTTCGAGTTTGAATTTTGGAACGGATGTAAGCGTGGCAGGGCGCATGGTGAGTGAACAATTGCTTAAGGCTCAGGAAGCAGGCTTGGGAAATGGGGATACCCCAATCTTTCCAATCTTAATCTTCAAGGTAAAGGAAGGCATTAATTTCAATCCAGGGGATGTGAATTATGATTTATTCCGCTTAGCTTTGCGTGTTAGTGCGAAGCGTTTGTTTCCAAATTTCAGTTTCTTGGATGCGTCATTTAATCAAGTGTACTATCAGGCGGGTAAAGTTGAGACGGAAGTCACGTACATGGGATGTCGAACACGTGTCTTAGGAAATCGTTGTGGTGAAGCACAGGTCAATGGTCGGGGAAATCTGTCCTTTACGACCATCAACCTCGTGCGCTTGGGCATTGAACATAAAGGGGATTGGACTGCGTTTGATGAAATGCTGGATCACCGTTTGAATCAAGTTTTGGATCAACTTCTCACACGTAAAGCTTATCAAGCGAAGAAACAAGTCAAAAACTTTCCGTTTTTGATGGGTCAAGGGATATGGCGATCATCGGATGATTTGAAAAGAGAAGATTATATCGAATCTGTATTGAATGAAGGAACCTTGAGTATTGGGTTCATCGGTTTGGCAGAGTGTTTGGTGGCCATGATGGGACAGCACCATGGAGCGTGTAAGGATGCACAGCGCCAAGGGTTACGGATCGTCCAAAAGATGTATGACTTCTGTGAAGTTAAATCAACTGAATTGAACTTAAACATCACTTTGTTGGCGACACCAGCTGAAGGTTTGGCAGGACGTTTTACCCAATTGGATCGTAAGCGTTATGGTGTTCTTCCAGGTGTGACAGATTTGGAATACTATACCAACAGTTTTCATGTGCCGGTTCATTATAAGTGCTCAATAGTGGATAAACTGAATATTGAAGGCCCATACCATGCGATTACTCCAGCTGGACACATCAGTTATGTAGAAATTGATGGGGATCCTGCACAAAACATCGATGCGATGGAGGATATTGTTCGGCTCATGCGCAGTACGAATATAGGGTATGGTTCAATCAATCATCCTTTGGACTATGATCCTGTATGCGGTTATCGAGGTGTGATTGATGGCGATCGTTGTCTTCAATGTGGTAGAGAAGAAGATGCGGTGGGGTTCCAACGCATTCGACGCATCACAGGATACTTGGTCGGTAGCCTGGAGCGTTTCAATCCTGCGAAACGTGCAGAGGTGGAGGCACGTGTCAAACACGGTACGACTCGCTGATCGGACTGCATTCAGTTCGGTGGATGGGGCAGGCTTGAGGACAGTCATTTGGTTTCAAGGCTGTGTTCATCGCTGCAAAGGTTGTCATAATCCCAGCACTCATGATCTTCATGGGGGTGAACAATTTGAGATTTCTGCTGTACTGAATTGGATACGATCTTTGCATTGGAAGAAAGTTACATTTTCTGGTGGTGACCCTTTTTTACAAGCAGAGGCTCTGCATGCATTGGTTTCAGCTTTAAAGCAGGAAGGATATGATATATGGGTTTATACAGGTTATACCTTGGACCAAATCAAAAAGGATTCAAACATGGTGAAGTGTTTGAATCATATTGATGTCTTAGTGGATGGGCTGTATATCTCAGAGCTTAAGAACCCTAATCTAAAATTCAGAGGTTCATCGAACCAGAAGATCCATTATTTAACAAAAATGCCATAGACTGGCATTTTTACTTTAGAATTTACGTGTCAGTCCAACCAGTCTTTCGACCATATCTGGATCACGATGAGAGAAGAAGAGGGAAACGCCATTATCCAATTGTTTGATGACATCCATATCTTCGGTAGTAAGTTCGAAGTCAAAGACATTCTTATTTTCGATCATACGTGACTTTGTGACGGTCTTTGGTAGAACCGATACACCCAATTGAATCAAGAAACGAAGTGCGACTTGAGCATTGGATTTACCATACTTATCACCGATGGCTTTTAACACAGGATTCATGAAGAGTTCATTCTTGCCTTCTGCGAAGGGTGCCCAAGCTTGGGGTTGTACACCAAATTTTGCCATGACTTTCAATGCTTCAGCTTGTTGGTGGAAAGGATGAAGTTCAATTTGGTTGACGGCTGGAATGACTTCATTGTGTTTCGCAAAGTCGACGAGACGATCCGGATAGAAGTTGGAGACGCCAATGGCTCTGATTTTACCTTCTTTGTAGAGTTCAGTCATGGCTTTATAACTGCCATAGACATCGCCAAAAGGTTGGTGGATCAAGACCATATCAATGTAGTCCAAACCGAGGCGTTCAAGTGAGCCTAATAATGAAGCTTTTGCTTTTTCATAGCCTGCTTCAGAAATCCACAACTTTGTAGTTAGAAAGATTTCTTCACGTGGTACACCACTCTTGCGAATCGCACTTCCGACAGCGGATTCATTGCCATAAGATTGAGCGGTATCGAGTAAGCGATAGCCAACTTCCAAGGCATCTAAGACACAGCGTTCGCATTCCTCTAGGTCTGCGATTTGGAAGACGCCATAGCCGAGTATCGGCATTTTTACTCCATTATTAAGTGTTAGGTATTGCATATTTGTTCTCCTTTTAGTTAAATTCAAAACGACGTGGTAAGCTAAACCATAATTGATCCAACCAAGCAAGTTGCTCAACTGTCAGATCAGGCGCATTCACGGCCGCGAGGCTGGCATCGAGTTGATACGTCTTACTCGCACCGATGATGACGGAGGTAATGGCCTCCTGCTGCATCGTCCATTTGACGGCTGTGGTGATCGGATCAAGCTTCTGTTCTTGGCACCAGTTGATGTATTTATCGACCGCATTGAAGTTCGCATCTTGCCAGTAGCGTTTCTGATAGAGTGCTCCAGCGCTGTTGAGTCCAAAGCGTTCATTGGGGTCGGGTGTTTCAGTCTTTTGGTGTTTACCTGTCAATAAGCCACCGGCGAGTGGATTGTAGGGTAAGATTCCGATGCCGTCTTCTTTGCATAGTGGAGCCAAATCTTCTTCGATCATACGGAAGAGTAGGTTGTATCGAGGTTCTACGACTGAAATACGGTGAAGACCTAAGGTATCCGCAATGCCGTTTGCTTTGGCGATCTGCCAAGCGCGCCAATTGGATACACCGATGTAGCGTGCTTTTCCAGCGCGTACGATTTCATCGAAGGCACGCATGGTTTCTTCGAGTGGTGTGTTGAAATCATATTGGTGTGCCATGTAAATATCGATATAGTTGGTTTGAAGACGTTTCAAACTTCCCTCAATGGCATCCAAGATGTGTTTGCGACTAAGTCCGCCGTCATTTGGACCAGGTCCCATCGGTGAAAAGACTTTCGTTGTAATGATGAGTTGATCACGTTTGCCTTGCATCCATTCACCGATGATGGATTCAGTCCTACCGGCTTGTGCGAAGGATTCGCGACCAATGGGATAGGCGTTCGCGGTATCGATGCTGGTGATGCCTGCTTCGAAAGCTTTATCTAAGATTTCAAAAGAGGTGGCTTTATCGGCTTGTTGGCCAAAGGTCATG
>Ga0265295_1008219_pt1 | contig 11658 bp, 7 predicted proteins | sample Munlansysbiofilm_FD_192503 | JGI IMG/M metagenome (GOLD analysis project Ga0265295, IMG submission 192503) | Leachate microbial communities from a municipal landfill in Southern Ontario, Canada - Methane capture system biofilm | ecosystem: Engineered > Solid waste > Landfill > Unclassified ... | reverse complement strand
AATAAGCCCGAAACAGCAAGGAATTGCCATCAATAATAATTAGTTTTTTCATTTATTTATCCTCAAGTCTATATATTTTATTGGCGATTATTTGCGCCTTATCTTCTCGAACTTGGTACTGTCCACTAATGGCGAGTACATTATTAAGCGTCAGGTCATTAAAATGGAGAGCATACATTTCCGGGAAAATGGTTACTTCAATTTCTTGTTCATAATCGCTAAGAGTTAAAAAGCCCATTTGATCGCCTTTTTTAGTTTTAATCGCTTTAAAGGCCTTAATGTAGCCATAAACGCGAGGTGCAGTTATATCTAAATCAATAATTTTACTAAAAGTAGCTCCATCAATCACATTATTAACGTATTTAAGCGGGTTATCACTAATCGCTAGCCCGATTAAATCAACTTCTCGTCTTATTTTAGCTCCGTTATTATCAGGAATATTTTCAATCATGATTGGCGTGAGAAAATTTTGTCCTTCACTAAGACTATAATTTTTATATAAGTCTAAATTATCAAGTTGTTGCAACATTGTCGCCCGTGAATAATTAAATTCGTCAAGTGCGCCAGCTTCAATTAAAAGCTGTAAGTCATTACGCGTTACATCAAAATAATTGGCGCGAGTCAAAACGTTTTCTAGACTTGTAAAGCGGCCATTTTGTTCACGTTCCTTAATAAATCGCAGTGCCTTATCGTTGCTGATACCTTTGATAATACTAAGTGGTAGTCTTAATTCATCATTACTGGGGACGAAACTCTGCTCAGAGTCGTTGAGACTAGGAAGTAGTAAGCGTATCCCCCGCGCCTTCATTTCCGCGGCAATTTGCGGGAACTTTGTGTCGCTACTCGTTGCCTTATCTAAAATTGCAGCATAAAACTCAAGAGGGTAGTAAACTTTTAAATAGGCCATTTGGCAGGAAAGTTTTGCATAAGCAACACTATGCGATTTATTAAAGCCATAGTCTGCAAATTTATGAATGTCATCGAATACTTTTTTGGCATCGCTATCTTTGTAGCCCGTTTTTTTTGCGCCAGCAAGGAAGTCGCGTTCCAATTTGGCAAGTTGGCTTTCATCTTTTTTACTAATAGCCCGCCGGAACATATCTGCTTCAGCATAGGAAAAACCTGCCATAAGTCTAACAATCTGCATTATTTGTTCCTGGTAAACAATAATGCCGTAAGTCGGGTCAAGAATGGCCTTAAATTGATCATTTAAATACTCAATTTGTTCTTTTCTTTGTTTGCGCCTAGCGTAAACGGGAATATTTTCCATCGGTCCTGGTCTAAAAAGAGCTAAAACGGCAACGATATCGTTAAAATTACTAGGTTTAATTTGGCGTATTGCCCGGAGCATTCCTGCACTTTCGAGTTGGAAAATGCCCATCGTTTTGCCACTAGCAATAAGATCATAAACACGTGTATCATCAAAGGGAATGTTTTCATACTTCAAGTCTAAACCACGATGTTTTTTAATTAGTTTAAGACATGTGTCTATTGTTGTTAAATTAGTTAAACCAAGAATGTCCATTTTTAGAAAGCCTTGACCTTCAAGATATTCCATTTCGTACTGGCTCATATTAATCTCGTTATTTGTAAAAATAGGTAGAGCATTAATGAGCGGTTCATCATTTAAGATTAAGCCAGCGGCATGCATGCCTGTTTGGCGCGGAAAGCCTTCGATTTTCGCGGCTAGCGCAACGATTTCTAAATAAAATTTATCACTATCGACTAAACGCTTAAAACTATTTATTGTCCTATATGAACTTCGCAAGTCACTCAAAGAAACACCTAATGATTTTGCTAAAAGGTTGATATGTTTAGAATCAACCTCATATATTCGGCCTATATCACGAATGGATTGCCGTGCGGCATTTGTTTGGAAGGTAACAATATTACTTATTCTTTCCACTCCATATTTTTGTTTTAAATAGGTGACAATTTCTTCACGTCTAATATCCATAAAATCAATATCAATATCAGGCATTGTTTGCCGAGCAGGATTAAGAAAACGTTCGAAAAGAAGCTCATATTTTAAAGGATCGATCGTTGTGATATCTAATAAATAAGCAACAAGCGAACCAGCCGCACTGCCGCGCCCTGGACCAACAAGAATATCAACACTTTTTGCGTATTTTACATAATCATAAACAATGAGAAAATAATCGTTGTAACCCATGTTATTAATGACTTCTAATTCAAAATCAAGGCGATCTTGGTATGATTGCTCATTCAACTTTAAACGAATTAAGGCCTCATTACATAGTTGTTTTAAATAACTTTTACTATTTCCATTAGTAACAGGATAACGTAAAAGTTGACCGCGCTTCTCATTAAGTTTAAAACTTATTTGTTCGGCTATTTTCACTGTATTTGCTCGTTCGCTTTCTGTGTAAAGAAGAGAAAGTTCTGCTACCTTATATAAATGATAAGGACCAGACATTGTCTTTGTCTCACCAAGCGAAATCTCATTTTGAATTGCGTTAGCGAGCACTAAATTAATTGCATCACTAGCTTCCACATATTTAACGTGAGGAAAAGCCACTAATTCATAATTATATTTAAGCGCAAATTCACGAATAAAATTTGTTAGTTGATCAGGCTCAGCGTAATTTTCAACACCTATATAAAGAGAGGAAAAAATAAGGGCAAAACGTTTAAATAAGTCGCGAACGACAAGTGGCGATTGGACAAAGTTATCTGTTATAGCAGTTTGTCGACTTGTGATAATAGCGATAATATTAGCTTGTAGACTTTTTAATTGCTTATCATCGATTGCCGCAAGTTCAAGCAGGCGGTTAATTTTAATCAAGTCGCGATATCCTTGTTCATTTTTGACATAAAGCGTTAAAAGAAGGCCATCATACATTAAATCAACCCCAAATAAAGGCCGAATTCCGTGCTCTACTGCAACTTTTTCAAAGTGCGGTTGGCCAAAAAAATAATTTAAATCGCTTAAACCAGCTTGTTTAAGACCTAATTTCTTAATTGCGAAAACATAGTCATTAACACTCATTCCTGAGTGTAAAATCGAGTATGCACTGTACGTGTGTAAGTAGACAAATTGTTCCATATTTCTATTTACAAATATAACATATTTATGGGCATTTAGAAACAACTAGACCAACAAAAAAGCAATCTTGCGATTGCCTTTAGTCTTTAAGATATTCATCAACTTCTTTAACAAATTGAGCGATTTCTGACCGGTCGAATAGTGAAGCACCACTAGCTTGAGGGTGACCGCCACCGTTCCATTTTGCGGCTAACTCATTAATTGGCTTACCAGCACTACGTAAGGAAACTCTCCAGCGACCTTCTTCAACGTCTTCAGTAATCGCAGCCCATGCTTGAATTCCTTGAATACCGCTAAAAATATTAACGTTTTCTTTGCCACGTTCTGGCGTAATGTTTATTGTTTTTTGTGCTTCAGCATCAAGAACATAATAGGCAAAACCATTAGGTGTCACCTTAAATTGATCAAGAATATAACGCTTAGTGTATAAGTCTTCTAAATCGCCACTATATAATTTTGAGTAAATGTCTTTATTCATATCAACACCTAATTCAAGTAGTTGTTCGGCGACTGCAAAAGTAGCCGCACTCGTTGTTGCGTATTTAAAACGCCCACTATCTCCAACAATACCGGAAAAAAGCATTGTTGCTGAACGTTTTGAAAAGACAAATTTATCACTAAGGCCTAAAAATAGTACTGCAAGTATTTCACTCACAGCAACCGAGTTATCATCAACAAGCATTAGTTGGCCATAAGGTTCAACGTTAGGGTGGTGGTCTATTTTAACGGTATAGTGAGCCTTAGCGGCACGCGGTTCACTGCAGCGGCCCATATTACCTAAATCCAAGATTAAGGCAAGGAAGGGCTTAGCAAACCATTTGTCTGTTTCCTTATCTAAGATAGGATAAAGAGCAGGACTATAAAATTGATGGTCTTCACCAAAAACTTTAATATCTTTATGGGGAAAGTTGTCTTTAAGCCAGAAGTACATACCATACTCGCTGCCAAGGGCATCAGGGTCAGGTGTCTTATGGGCAAAGACGCCAATTTGATCATATTCATTAATTTTTGCAATAAGTTGGGCACTAAATGGTGCATACTCATTAATTTTGCGTGTTAACGCGGGACTATATTTATTCATAACAAAACCTCCTAGTAGTTATAAGCTCTATAGAATAATAAAAATGCTTGCATTAAACAAGCATTTTGTTTTAATAGTTATTTTTAGCGGGTTAAACGTAGACAATCACGAGCAATCATTAATTCTTCATCTGTTGGAATGACGGCAAGTTTGATTTTGCTATTTTTTGTCGAGATGACTTGAATTGAGCCTCTGATGTTATTCGCGGCTTCATCAAGTTCTAAACCGAAGGCCTCTTTTAACTCATTAACAACGAGTTTACGGAATTTAGGGGAGTTTTCACCAATTCCTGCGGAGAAGACAATAAGATCAGCACCACCAAGACGCGCAATGTATTGAGCAATAAAGTCGACAGTCCGACGAATAAATAGTTGGTCGGTTAAAATTGCACGTTCATCACCTTTTGCCATTGCAGCATCAATATCACGGCTATCATTTGAGAAACCGGATACACCAAGCATTCCTGATTTTTTGTTGAATATATCATACATTTCAAAGATATCTTTATTTTCCATCTTACATGCATACCACATAACACTAGGATCGATATCACCCGTTCTCGTTCCCATCATAATGCCGCCAAGTGGGGTTAAGCCCATGGAAGTGGCAACGCATTTTCCATCACGAATGGCTGTGATTGATGCTCCACTACCAATATGGCAAGTGACAATGCGTTTAGTCTTAGCGTCTTTAATTAATTTTTCACCTTCAATCGTTAAGTACTTATGGCTTGTGCCATGAAAGCCGTAACGGCGAATATCATATTTCTCATAAAACTCATAAGGGATAGGGAACATATAATCTTGTGCTTCCATCGTTTGATGAAAAGCAGTATCAAACACCGCAACGTTTTTAGCATTTGGTAATAGTTTTTTAAATGTCTCATAGCCCATTAAATTTGGTTTGTTGTGGAGGGGAGCTAGTGAGATAAGTGAAGTGACACGAGCAGCGACCTCATCATCAAACATGACGCTATCAGCATAATATTTACCGCCTTGAACAACACGGTGACCAACGACTTCAATTTCATCATAAGATGAGACTATTTTTTCTTCCAGTAGACTATCAAGGATGAGACGGACAGCAACTTCGTGATTAAGAATAGGGAGTGTGACTTTTTTTTCACCACCATTATATTTAATTTTAAATTGGGCATCTTCCCAACCAACACGGTCAGCCATACCACTACAAATTACTTTTTCTTCCGGCATCGTAAACAACTTAAATTTGACAGAAGAACTTCCAGCGTTAACAGCCATTATTTTTTTATTCATTTTGTGTAACCCCTTTACTGATAAATGCATTTTTATTATTACACAATATGATTTCTTTTAATATATTAAAGTGTTTAAAATATGCTTAAAATCTCGTATAATATAAAGCAGTGGAGGTACTATATGAATTTTATCGATGAATTCCTAACTGGACAAAGTATTCATGCCTATAAATACTTTGGCGCTCATTTTATTGAAATCGAAAATACGTCATCCAAAACTCAATCAACGAAGAAGAACAAACAAGGCTCAACAATCAAAGGTGTAATGTTTAGACTTTATGCCCCACTTGCTAATGATGTTTCTATCATTGGCGATTGGAATAATTGGCAACCTGGTGTCAATCAAATGAACAAAATTGATGACAGAGGTATATTTGAACTTTTCGTTCCAGGTTTGGAAAATTATCAAGCTTATAAATATCGTTTTAGAAATGCCCAAGGGGTTTATGTCGATAAGGCCGACCCTTATGCTTTCTATAGTGAGAAGCGGCCCGGTTCATGCTCACGGACTTTTGATATCCGTGATTTTATTTTTCATGATCAAAAATATCTTGAACAAAGAACACGTTGCTTTGATGAGCCAATGAGCATCTATGAACTACATCTAGGTAGTTGGAAGGGTAAAGTTGATGGGCGCGATATTTCCTATGAAGAAATTGCCGATTATCTTATCCCTTATGTGCAAGAACACGGCTTTACTCACGTCGAAATTATGCCAATCACCCAATACCCTTTTGATGGTAGTTGGGGTTATCAAGCGACAGGTTTTTTTAGTGTTGATTCGCGTTATGGAAACCCTTTTCAACTCATGAGCTTTGTCGACCGTATGCATCAAGCTGGCATTGGTGTCATCCTTGATTTTGTCGTTGTCCATTTTGCAGTTGATATGTTTGGCTTAATTGAGTTTGATGGAAGTCACATGTATGAATATAGTGACCCTGCTAACACATATAGCCAATGGGGTTCACCACAATTTGACCTTGGCAAAGATCCAGTTCGTAGTTTTCTTATGTCGGCAATCAACTATTTTGTTGAACAATTCCATTTTGACGGCATTCGTATTGACGCCGTTAGTAATGTTATCTTTTGGGATGGCAATAAAAATCGAGGGGAAAACACCGGTGGCCTTGAATTCATTAAGCGACTTAATGGCAAGCTCCACTATGAGCATCCTAGTTTAATTATGATTGCCGAAGATAGCAGCGACTTTGCTGGCGTTACCCGTCCAGTAGAATTAGGTGGTCTCGGCTTTGACTATAAATGGGACTTAGGCTGGATGAACGATACACTTAAGTACTACAGTAAAGATCCCATTTATAAGAAATACGACCATAACAATATGACTTTTAGTATGCACTATTTTTATAGCGACAATTTTATGCTTCCTCTATCTCATGATGAAGTCGTCCATGGTAAGGGCACAATTGTCAATAAAATGTGGGGCAATTATGATATTAAATTTGCGCAAGTGCGTAATTTATTTGCCTATCAATTTGGTCATCCTGGCAAAAAACTTAATTTCATGGGTAATGAAATTGCTAGTTTTGACGAATGGAATGAACAAAAATCGCTTCCGTGGATGCTAAAAACATTTCCTAAACACGATTCAGTTGCACGTTTAATTCGTGATCTAAATCTAATATATCGCTCAGAAAAAGCGATGTATATGCAGGAACATAACCCGAAAAATTTCCGCTGGTTAATGGTCGATAATGCTCAACAATCAGTCTTTGTCTTTGAACGTCAATTTGAAGATTCACATTTAGTGTTTGTGTATAATATGACGTCAAATTACTATGATGACTATGATATTGGTATTAATACGCCTGGTGTTTACGAAGAAATTTTTAATAGCGATAAAGATGTGTATGGAGGATGGAATCAATATAACGGTCTACCACTTAAGACAAATAATTATGCTGGCCCGGAAAACCGTCCATATTCCTTAACTATTAAACTCGCTTCTTTCGGTGCGGTTATTTTTAAATTAAAAAAAGAGAAGAAATAGGAGATAAATATGTTTGATAACAAAAAAGATTTTATCGTCGAATTTGAGCGACGTTTAAGTGAAAAATACGGCCGTAGTGTCAAAGAAAGCCACATTACCGAACGGTATGATATTCTTGGTACAATGGTGCGTGATTTTGCTAATTATGACTGGCGTAGTACAAGAGAAAACATTTTAAAAAATGATAGACGTCAATTAATTTATTTTTCAATGGAATTTCTTATTGGTCGTTTACTAACGAGTAATCTCATGAATTTAGGTATTTATGAAGTAGCACGTGATGGTTTAAAAGAGTTAGGAATTGATATTCACGAACTAGAAGAACAAGAATCTGATGCCGGCTTAGGTAATGGTGGTCTTGGCCGCTTAGCGGCTTGCTTTCTTGATTCAATTGCTTCGCTTGGCTATCCAGGACATGGCAATACGATTCGTTATGAATACGGCTTTTTTCGCCAAAAAATTGTTGATAATAAACAAATAGAAGTGCCTGATCAATGGTTAGTTAATGGTAACGTCTGGGAAGTTAGAAAACCTAAACATTCCGTCGAAGTAGAGTTTTATGGCAGTGCCGAAACTTATGCGAAACAAGGTGGAGGTTACGGGGTTAGAACTGTCAACCCAGTGTGTGTTAAAGCTGTTCCTTATGATGTAAGCGTCATTGGCTATCATAATAACGTTGCTAATACTTTACGTCTTTGGAGTGCAGAACCTAGTGAAAATAACATTCCGGAAGATCAACCATTTGAAACTTATTTAACAACCCTCAACCAAATTAATCATGGTTTATATCCTGATGATAGTACTGAACAAGGAAAAATATTACGCTTACGGCAACAATATTTTCTCGTGTCGGCTGGTCTTCAAAGTGCGACGCGCGGACATTTTAGAAAATATAAAACACTAAAGAACTTCCATGAAAAGTTTGTTTTTCAACTAAATGACACCCACCCCATCCTCGCGATTCCTGAACTTATGCGTATTTTAATGGATGACTATAATTTTGGCTGGGAAGAAGCGTGGGAGCAAGCCCGCAAGAGTATGGCGTACACGAATCATACAGTCATGGTCGAAGCGCTTGAAAAATGGCCAATTATTTACGTTCAAAGACTTGTGCCTCGTGTCTATATGATTATTGAAGAAATTCATCGCCGTAGTCAGCTTTATTTTATCGAACAGGGGTTTGATCACAATGCTCGGCAAAACATGGCAATTTTACGCGATGGAATGATTCACATGACAAATATTGCACTTTTTACCTGCTTCTCGGTTAATGGTGTTGCCGCTTTACATACTGCGATTTTAAAACGTGAAACGTTTAGGGACTTTTATGAACTGTTCCCACAAAAGTTTAATAACAAAACAAACGGAATTACGCATAGACGCTGGTTTGTGTATGCTAATGAAGAACTAAGTGGTTTAGTGAGTAAAAAAATCGGTAATGAATGGATTAAAAAACCTGATTTATTAGAAAAACTTCTGCCTTTTGCTGCCGATAAAGACGTCCAGGCTGAGTTTTTAAAAATTAAACGGCTCAAAAAACAACAACTCGTTGATTATGTCAAAAAACATAACAATCTTGATATTGATGTTGATTCAATATTTGACGTTCAAGTCAAACGTCTCCACGCTTATAAACGGCAATTAATGAACGTCTTTAGAATTATGTATTTATATTTCAAAATGAAAAATGAGCCTAATTTTAGAATTCACCCAATGACTTTCTTTTTTGGGGCCAAAGCGGCACCTAGTTACTATTTTGCTAAAAAAGTTATTGAACTAATTAATGGTGTTGCCGATGTCGTCAATAATGATCCAGAAATTTCTAAATTTATGAAAGTTGTCTTTATTGAAAATTACGGTGTCAGTAGTGCGGAAATTATTATTCCTGCTGCCGATATAAGTGAGCAAATCTCGACCGCTGGTAAAGAAGCTAGCGGGACGGGCAATATGAAGTTTATGATGAACGGAGCGCTTACTTTAGGAACACTAGACGGAGCTAACGTTGAAATTAACGAACGTGTCGGCGATGAACACTCCTTTATATTTGGCCTTCGTGAAAATGAAGTCGCACGCGTCAAATCAAGTGGTTACTCACCATGGGATAAATACGCTAGCGATAAAGAAATTGCCCGTATCGTCGATTCTTTAACTGATGGAACGTGGAGTGACGGCGATCATGACCGCTTCCGTGCAATCTTTGACGAATTAATGCATAGAGGTGATGAATACTTAATTTTAGAAGATCTACCGGCCTATATTGACCGGACAAATGATATTGTAAATTACTACCGCGACCGGAAAAACTGGGCGAAATCATGCATCATCAATATTGCTAAGAGTGGTTACTTTTCTAGTGACCGTACAATTCAACAATATGTCGATGAAATCTGGCATATAGAAAAGTTATAATTATGGAAATAGATTTTGAATTACTCCTTAAAAAACAAAGGGAACTAGATGCGCTTATTCACCATAATCATAATGTCAATTATGAAACAACGAAGACGAAACGTTTACTTGCCTTTCTTGTTGAATTAGGCGAGCTAGCCAATGCCACTAAGGCCTTCAAGTTTTGGTCGCTGAAACCATCAGAATCACGTGAACGTTTACTTGATGAATACGCCGATGGACTGCACTTCCTACTCTCATTTGCCCTTGCGCATAATATTGAACTTCCAAGTTTTAGTGTTGAAGAAGATGGTGAAGTTGATATCACCGAAAAGTTCATTGCTTGTTATCAAAGTGTGCTTCGTTTTAATGAAGATAAAGATAAAAGTAGCCTCTATTTGACATTTAGCGATTTCATCGCCCTTGGGCAAGCGCTTTCATTCACAAAAGAGGAAATAGTTACTGCCTATGAAAATAAATTGATGGTAAACTATCAAAGACAAAAAGAACATTATTAGGAAAGAGGATTATATGGAATTAGATAATAGATTAGACTTATTAAGACGTCTTAGTGAAGTCACAGGCGTCAGCGGTGATGAACACCGTGTCGCTAAACTAGTTAAAGAAGAATTAGAAGGAGTTGCTGATAAGATTGAATTTGATAATCTTGGTAGCCTCATTGCTCATCTTAAAGGCCAAGATGGAGAACCAGTTGTAAGTTTTAGTGCGCACATGGACGAAGTTGGCTTTCTAGTCGCGCGCATCGAGAGTAACGGCTATGTCCGCCTCCACCCTGTTGGTGGCTGGTGGGGTCACGTTGTCCTTGCTCATGAATGGACAGTAATTACACGTGATGGCAAAGAATTTATTGGTGTCACAGGTGCCCAACCTCCGCATGGTATGCCTCCAGAAGCCCGTAATAAGGTGATGGAAATCAAGGATATGTATCTTGATTTAGGCGTCAAAAACAAGGAAGCCGTTGAAGCTCTTGGTATTCGTGTTGGGGATCCTATTGTACCTTTACAAAAATTCCGTGTTTTAAATGATGGTGAAGCACTTTTAGGCAAAGCTTGGGATGATAGAGCAAGCGTTGCTGTCGGAATTGAAGTTATGAAACGTCTAAAAAAAGAAGGCGGCCATAAAGCTAATGTCGCTTTTGTTGCTTCGGTCCAAGAAGAAGTCGGTTTACGTGGTGCGAAAACATCAACCTACTTAGTGAAACCTGATATTTCTTTTGGTGTTGATGTGACAATGAGTTATGACTTACCTGGTTCACCTGACAACCCAACTAAACTTGGTGCAGGTGTTGCTCTTAGTGTGATGGATGGCAGTGTTATCGCTCACCGTGGCTTCTTTGATTTTGTCGAAAAAGTTGCTAAAGAAAAAGGTATTACATATACATATGACCTATTAACAGCTGGTGGGACCGATAGTGGCGAAATTCATAAATATGGTAACGGCGTTGTCAATATGACCGTATCTCTACCTTGCCGTTATTTCCACTCACACGTTTCTATTGTTAACCGTAAAGACGTTGATGCGGCAATTGATTTATTAGTCGAAGTTATTAAAGCCATTGATAAAAAAACATTGGCCGAACTTAAAGCAACTAAACATCAATAGTAGTAATTAATATTTAAAAAGCATGATTGTATTATGATTAATCATGCTTTTTTTATGGAAAATATAGAAGACAATTAATGTCCCTCATTAAATTTTGTTTTATTAAGAACGATAAGTAAGATAAGCGATAAAGTAATTGCTAGTGCGGCTTGGGCTAAATCAAAGGGCAAATTAGCGAGCATTGTTGTGACATCAAATAAAATAATATAACTCAG
>Ga0265295_1008218_pt1 | contig 11659 bp, 5 predicted proteins | sample Munlansysbiofilm_FD_192503 | JGI IMG/M metagenome (GOLD analysis project Ga0265295, IMG submission 192503) | Leachate microbial communities from a municipal landfill in Southern Ontario, Canada - Methane capture system biofilm | ecosystem: Engineered > Solid waste > Landfill > Unclassified ... | reverse complement strand
TTATTCATATATCCGATGGAGGAAAGATGTCCGATAAAAAACAACAAGTAATTGACCTGATTAAAGAAATGACCGTTCTTGAGCTCTCTGAACTCGTCAAAGAAATGGAAGAGATATTTGGCGTATCTGCCGCTGCTCCAGTTGCTGCCATTGCCGCTCCTGCCGGTGGCGCTGCGGAAGCTAAAGAAGAGCAAAGCGAATTTGATGTAATTCTTACCAGCGCTGGAGATAAGAAGATCAACGTAATTAAAGTGGTTCGCGAGATCACCAATCTTGGTCTCAAAGAAGCCAAAGACCTCGTTGATAGCGCTCCTAAGCCTATTAATGAAAAAGTAAGCAAAGAAGAAGCCGAAAACATAAAGAAGAAACTTGAAGACGCCGGCGCAACCGTCGAACTTAAGTAATTCGGCTTATGCCAAAACATATGTCCAAAAAAAGTCCACCCGGACTTTTTTTGGGCTAATTTAGCAAACAAATAGATAATATGGCAAAACCTGCCGCAATGAATGGCAAAGCTATGAATCGCTGGCAAATAGCGAAACCTATGCACCATACCAACCCTTACCGAATGTGTCTTAAAGGCACAAAGGAGTGAGCTTTTGAGAAAGATCAAAAGTTATTCCCGTATCTCCGGAAGATTTGCCGAGTTGGGTATTCCCGAAGTTGAGATTCCTAATCTGCTGGCTATGCAGGTGGAATCCTTCCATGAATTTCTACAAAAAGACATTCATCCCCAACGCAGAGAAAAGATGGGGCTGCAGGCCGTTTTTGAATCCGTGTTTCCGATTGAGGATAACAAAGGTAATTTCCTGTTGGAGTTTATTGAATATAACGTATTGCAGGAAAAATATACTATTGATGAATGCCGCGAACGTAACCTGTCGTATCAAGCACCACTAAAAGCCAAGATGCGTCTTTCGGTGTTTGAGAATACCGAAACCGGCAGAGAACATAAGGACACCCTCGAGCAAGACGTGTTCTTAGGCGAAATTCCACTGGTTACAGATCAGGGAACTTTCATCGTAAATGGTGCCGAACGGGTCATTATCTCCCAGTTACAACGCTCTCCCGGTGTATTCTTCTCCGAAGAAAAACACCCCTCCGGGAAAACCTTGTATTCGGCAAAAGTTATTCCCTATAACGGCTCTTGGCTCGAATTTGACATCGATATCCACGACGTGATGTTTGTGCATATCGATAAACGGCGAAAATTGCCCGTAACTACATTATTCCGCGCAATTGGCATTTCGACCAACCATGACCTCCGTAAGACTTTTTACCAAGCCGAAACAATATCTGTATCTGAGGCTAAGAACCGCCATCTGTTCAAAGATATTAAGGTGACTGGCATGGATGAGCCGATCGCTTTTGCCAACGAACAAGTAAGCGATGCACTCATCAAGATTTTGGGAGAACACAAAATCAAGAAGGTAGAAGTAATAAACTACGATTTTGAAATTGCTCGCAAAGTACTGGAAAATACTATAGCAAAAGATCCTACCAATAATCAGGAAGAAGCGCTTAAAAAGATATACTCACTCATTCGTCCCGGTGAAGACGCACCCTTGGAAGCCGCTAAGCAATTGGTTGATAGGATGTTCTTTAACGAGAAACGCTATAATCTTGGCGATGTGGGACGATACAAGATAAACTCTCGCCTGGGCATTGATGTAGACGAATCTGTGATGACTTTAACGGTCACAGATTTTGTACATATCTTTAAAACTCTTATTAATATCTACCACGATCAAGATGAGGTGGATGATATAGATAACTTGGCAAATCGCCGCGTGAGAACCGTAGGTGAATTGCTTCAGGAACAATATAATTCAGGGCTTGCTATGGTAGCACGCATCATTATGGAGCGCATGGCAATATCTAATATAGATGAAATTACGGTACACGATCTGGTAAATAGCAATGCGCTTATTAACGTAGTTCAGGGCTTTTTCCTAACCGGTCAGTTGTCTCAGTTTATGGAACAAACCAACCCGCTGGCGGGCTTGCGTCATAAGCGTGCTCTTTCTGCCTTAGGGCCGGGGGGATTGGCTCGTGACCGTGCCGGGTTTGAGGTTCGTGACGTTCATGCCTCACACTATGGTAGAGTGTGCCCCATCGAAACTCCAGAAGGACCAAATATTGGTCTTATAGTATCTCCGGCAATCTATAGCCGCATCAACAAGCTGGGCTTTATTGAAACTCCTTATAGGAAGGTTATCAATGGCGTTGTGAGCGATGAGTATGTCTATATGGATGCCGCCGAGGAAGAGAAATATATCATTGCCCAATCCGATGTGCACTTAGATGATGATCGCCGGATTATGGATGAGATGATCTTTGCACGTGAGCGGGGCGAATTTATCCAGGTGAGTCCGCAAGAAATCCAGTATATGGATGTGGCTCCTCAACAGATGGTTTCTGTTTCAGCTGCGATGATCCCCTTCTTGGAGCATGATGACGCAAACCGTGCTCTGATGGGTTCAAATATGCAGCGCCAAGCAGTTCCGCTTATCAATCCTCAGGCACCAATCGTAGGCACAGGAATGGAAAAGATTATCACAATGGATAATTCGGATATCGCTTCGGCACCTTACGATGCTACTGTGGTAAACGTAACCTCTGCATACATTGACCTGAAAGCCCTAGATGAAAAGGATGAAGCTCTGTATTTGGGAACAGGAAGCCGCATCAAGATGAAAAAGTTTGTACGCACAAACCAGGACACCTGCGCCAACCAACGCCCAATAGTACGTATTGGAGATGTGGTACGCAAGGGTCAACCGCTTTCAGATGGAGCTTGTGTAGAAGATAATCGCCTGGCTCTTGGCACTAATATGATGGTTGCTTTTATGCCTTGGTATGGCTATAACTATGAAGATGCCATTATCCTGAGCGAAAAAATCGCTCGTGAAGATACGCTTACCTCAATTTATATTGAAGAGATGGAAGTGTTGGTACGAAATGTAAAAAACGGTCGTGAAGAGCTAGCATACGACATTCCTAATGTACCCTCCCACGCACTACGTAATTTGGATAAGACAGGTATCATCAGAGTAGGCTCTGTAATTCATGCCGGCGATATAATTGTGGGTAAAGTAACCCCCAAAAGCATCGAGATAGACCCATCACCGGAAGAAAACCTGATGCGAGCGCTATTTGGCGATCGGGCTGGCGATTTTACCAACAGTTCGCTAAAAGCTAAACCTGGCATGGAAGGCGTAGTGATAGATGTCAAGGTGTTTTCTCGTTTAGAAGATGGCACCGATCAAGATGATGAAAACGACGATAAAATTCGCAAGCTAAAAGAAGAATTGGCTTTACGTCGCAAAAAAGTAGAAGAATTTAAAGAAGAGAAACTCTCTGCCATTTTGTTGGGTCAGAAAGCGAAAACTATTTGGGATGAAAAAACCAATGCCTACTTCATCGCACCTGGCAAAAAGATTAGTAAAGAGGATGTTAAGCGGATTAACTTCAAGAAATTAGATATGGATGTTGAGATGGTGGAAGACACCGAAATCAACAACACCATATATCAAGACATTGCGCTTAAGATAAAACAATCTCTTGAACAAAGCGAAAACATCTACAAAAAGTCTCGCGAACGCATCAAACACGGCGATGAATTGCAATATGGCGTACGCAAAATGGTTAAAGTATATGTTGCTAAAAAGCGTAAGATTGAAGTAGGTGATAAGATGGCTGGACGCCATGGTAACAAAGGCGTTATTTCCATTATTGCACCAATTGAAGATATGCCCTTTATGGAAGATGGCACTCCGGTTGACATCGTGCTCAATCCGCTAGGTGTGCCATCTCGTATGAACATTGGGCAGATTATGGAGACTCATCTTGGTCTCGCCGCCAAGTATCTTGGGTTTGAAGTAGAAACGCCAATTTTTGATGGCGCCAGTAACGAGGATATTCGTTCAGAACTAAGAAATGCCGGATTTGAAGATGACGGCAAGATGGTGCTATACGATGGAAAAACTGGTACTCCTTTCAAAGAAAGAGTAACGGTTGGAATTATCTACATGATGAAACTCAACCATCTGGTAGCCGATAAAATGCATGCCCGCTCTACGGGGCCTTATTCCCTTATCACCCAACAGCCATTGGGCGGAAAAGCCCAGCATGGTGGTCAGCGTTTAGGTGAAATGGAAGTTTGGGCGCTGGAAGCGTATGGTGCAGCTCATCTATTGGAAGAGATGCTTACAATCAAGAGTGACGATGTTGATGGCAGGAATAATGCTTTCAAGGCAATTACAAGAGGCGAAAACCCGCCTCCTCCGGGAGTGCCGGAATCGTTCAACGTGTTGGTGAGTGAGCTAAAATCCTTAGGTTTCGACATAGAGTTTGTTAAAGACGACGAAGGCAAATAGAGGGAGAAAATAGGATGAAAGATACAAAACGAGAACAAAGACCTACCGATTATGATTCCGTAAGAATCAAGATAGCTTCTCCCGATACCATTATGAATGATTGGTCTCACGGCGAGGTTACCAAACCTGATACCCTCAATTACCGTACCCTCAAACCGGAAAAAGACGGATTATTCTGCGAACGCATCTTTGGTCCGGAGCGAGACTACGAGTGTGCTTGTGGAAAGTATAAAAAGAAGCGCTTTCAAAATACGGTTTGTGAACGCTGTAATGTATTGGTTACAACCAGCCGTGTTCGTCGCACTCGCATGGGGCACATTCAATTGGCGGTGCCTATTGCCCACATCTGGTTCGTAAAATCTGCGCCTTCCAAGATTGGCACTCTATTAGATATGACAATCAAAGATTTGGAGCGAGTGCTTTATTATGAATCCTTCATCGTGATCGATCCTGGCGATAGCCCTTACGAAAAGATGGAACTATTGGAAGTGGACGAATATTACGAGATTAAAGATAAAGTTGGCGACAACTTTGTAGCGATGATGGGTGCAGAGGCAATCAAAGAGCTCTTGGAGCGTATTAACCTCAAGAATGAAGCTCTCGATCTCAGAACTCGTCTCAAATTTGAAGAATCTGCCCTAAGAAAGCAGAAGTTAATAAACAAACTAAAGATTGTTGACGCTTTTATTAAAAGCAACAACAACCCTTCACACATGATTATGGAAGCTCTGCCAGTGCTTCCTCCAACCTTGCGTCCCTTAGTACCATTAGAGGGAGGCAGATTTGCCACGGCAGATTTTAACGATCTGTACCGCCGCGTAATTACTCGCAATAATCGCTTAAAAGGTCTATTGGAAATTCGCGCACCTGAGGTGATCTTAAGAAATGAAAAACGCATGTTGCAGGAAGCTGTTGATGCGCTTATAGATAACAGCCGGAAGGCGCGCCCGGTACGGGGAAGGGGAAACCGTCCCTTAAAATCCCTTACAGATCAGTTGAAGGGTAAGCAGGGGCGCTTCCGCCAGAATCTATTAGGTAAACGCGTCGATTATTCCGGTCGTTCTGTGATTACGGTAGGCCCGGAGCTTAAGCTATATCAATGTGGTTTACCCAAGGAGATGGCGGTAGAGCTTTTTAAACCATATCTTATTGAGCGCCTTCAAAAAATGGGAGAGGTAGATAAGGTAAAGAACGCCAAAAAATTGATTGAAAGAAAGCAACCGGAAATATGGAGCATCCTGGAAGACGTTGTAAAAGACTATCCTATCCTATTGAACCGCGCCCCCACTTTGCACCGTCTTGGTATTCAAGCATTTATGCCAATATTAACCGATAATAAGGCTATTCAATTGCATCCTATGGTATGCGTACCATTTAATGCAGACTTTGATGGTGACCAGATGGGCGTGTATGTACCCTTATCACTGGAAGCACAAATTGAAGCACGAGTTTTGATGCTTTCTACCCGGAATCTATTGTTACCTGCAAATGGAAGGTTGGCAATGGCCGCAAACCAAGATATTGTTTTGGGCTGCTATTATCTTACCATGATTGAATCTAATCCTCCGGAAGACACCAATTCTCTTAAACATTTCTATGGTCCAGATGATGTGATTGCTGCCTATGAAAGCCAAGAACAGCTTTGCAGCGTTAAAGGCGAAGCAGTAATTGAGCGCAGCTTGGATTTGCATACCTGGATTGTTGTAAAGATTGAAGGTAATTACATCGTTACTACCGTGGGAAGAGTTATTTTTAACCAAATTATTCCCGCCGAAGTAGGATATCAGAACATTACCTACGATAAAGGGAAAATTAACGATCTTGCCATGCTTAGCTATGATGCAGTAGGTCAATTCCGCACTTCAGAATTCTTAGATGAACTCAAAGAAATCGGATTCCGCTATGCTACCCGTGCCGGCGTTACCTTTAGCTTTGGCGATATAGTTGTGCCCGAGCGTAAGAACGAGATCATAGACGATTCTGAGAGTGATGTATTAAAGATCTCAGATCTTCATCAAAAGGGTGGAATTACCGAGAATGAACGCATGGGTCGTGTTGTAGATACGTGGAAAAAGACCACCGTACGCGTAACAGACGAGATGATGGAACAACTATCTAAAACCCGCAATGGGCTAAACTCGATCTACATGATGTATAAATCTGGAGCTCGTGGCTCGAAAGATCAGATTAAACAATTAGGTGCAATGCGCGGTCTAATGGATAAGCCTTCCAAAATTGGTTCTACTGGTGGCGCAGATGTAATCGAGACGCCCATTAAATCGAACTTTAAAGAAGGTCTTACGGTTCTAGAATATTTCATTTCCACACACGGAGCACGTAAGGGCTTAGCCGATACTGCGCTCAAAACTGCAGATGCCGGTTATCTAACCCGCCGTTTAGTGGATGTTGCCCAGAATGCCATCATTACTATGGACGATTGTGGCACAAACCGTGGTGTACACATGACGGTGCTTAAAGAAGGGAATGAGGTAGTACAAACATTAGCAGAGCGCATTCAAGGCAGATATGCCGCCGAAGACATTGTCGATCCAGTTACTGGCAAAGTGCTTGTAAATGCAGGCGAAGAAATTAGTAATAAAATGGCTCGCACTCTGCAAAATCATGGGCTTATCAGCGTACATGTTCGCAGTGTGCTTACCTGTGAAGCCGAGCGTGGTCTTTGCGCTAAATGTTACGGCCGTAATCTTGCTACTCTCAAACCTGTCGTATTGGGAGATCCGGTTGGCGTAATTGCAGCGCAAAGCATTGGCGAACCTGGAACCCAGCTTACCTTGCGTACATTCCATATCGGAGGAGCGGCATCAACTGCTACCGATCTTGCTGAAGTGGTTTCCAGTAACGATGGACTTATCAAGTTCGATCGGATGAATACGGTAACCAATACCGAAGGACAGCTGATCTCTGTTTCTCACTTAGGTAAACTGATAATTGTGGACGAGAAAGATGAGAATAGAATCATCGAAGAATACAAAGTAGAATATGCTGCTACTGTTCATGTACGTGATGGGCAGAAGATAGCCACCAATACCAAATTGCTCTCTTGGGACCAGTTCAACAATCCCCTTATTTCTACTGCTCAGGGTACTTTACATTATGAGCATTTCGTAAAAGACATCACTTACAAAGAAGAATATAACGATATCACGTTTAGTAGCGATATCACCATCATCGAATCCAAAGACCGCAAGAAACAACCTCAATTCAAGATTGTAGGAGAGGATGGAAGCATGCGCCTTATCCCGCTACCTACCGGTTTGGTGGTTCGGGTGGAAGATGGAAGCTTTGTCCATCAGGGCGACATCTTGGGGCAAACTTCACGGATGACTATTAAGCAGCGCGATATCACAGGTGGTCTGCCACGTGTGCAAGATCTCTTTGAAGCCCGCGTTCCCAAAGAAAAAGCCCAGATTTCAGATATTGATGGTGTGGTTACTATTGGTGGCCTTAAGAAAACCGGTCGTGATATCTTTGTAACTCCTCCCAATGGGCTCTATGCTCCCAACGATGGGCAAGTGGTTGTGCTTCTGGATGATGAGAAAAGACAGCGTATTTATGTACTTACCCAAAAAAGCCTATACGCCAAAAACGCTGGTAAATGCAAAATAGTTACTGAGGGTAAAAAGAAAGTTATCGTAATTGCCAAACGCAATCAGAAACCGGTCGAATACAAGGTACCACGAGGCTTGGAAGCCATTGTTAATGAAGGTGAATCGATAAAAGAAGGAGCCCCGTTATGTGGCGTTGTCTTTATGGTTCCAGCAGAGCAAGAAAGTATTGTGGAATCTGGAGATATGGTAACGGAGTGGCAGGCTTTAGCCGGACGCAAATATTCTATTCCCACCGGAAAACGCATTATTGTACACCAGGGAGACCGTGTGGAAAGTGGTGACGCTTTATCCGATGGTCCGTTGGATCCCCACGATATGCTGGTGAAGGGTGTTATAGAAGCCCAGATGCTGATTCTTAACGAAATTCAGGAAATCTATCGCAAACAGGGTGTAAAAATTGACGATAAGCACGTTAGCGTGATTATCCGCCAGATGTTTAAAAAAGTACGCATCAGCGATAGCGGTAGCACCGGCTTCTTGCAAGGTGACATCGTGGATAAGATAAGAGTAGAAAGAGAAAACCGCGAAGCAGTGTCCTTCGGCAAGCAACCGGCACAGTTCGAACAATTGCTTTTGGGCATTACCAAAATTTCTCTCTTGACGGATAGCTGGCTTTCTTCAGCTTCGTTCCAAGAAACAACAAAAGTACTCACAAAAGCCGCCATAGAAGGCAGCGTTGACCATCTCGAAGGTCTTAAAGAAAGTATAATACTTGGTCACCGCATCCCTGTGGGTACAGGTACCAGAACTTATAACAACAAAATCAAAGAAGCAGTGGCAAACGGAGAATCGGTTGCCGAAATCATCAGCAGATTTGCTCACCCGGATGTGAATGAAGAAGCTGAGGATATTCTTGATTTTTGAAATTATAAACATACACTGAAATAATGATAAGGAGATAATCAGTGCCAACCATCAATCAACTGATCCGAAAAGGAAGATCTGTAGTTGAGGTCAAAAAGAAAAACAGGGCGCTTATGGGATGTCCGCAAAGGCGCGGAGTATGCACTCGTGTTTACACGACTACGCCCAAAAAACCCAACTCAGCTCTTCGTAAAGTCGCTCGTGTCCGTCTTGTGAACGGATTTGAAGTTACAGCTTATATTCCCGGTGAAGGACACAACCTGCAAGAGCACTCAATTGTGCTTGTACGCGGTGGTCGTGTAAAAGACCTTCCCGGTGTTCGCTACCATATTGTTCGTGGAGCTCTGGATTCTGCCGGAGTGGAAAAACGCACCAATTCACGTTCCAAATATGGAACTAAGCGTCCCAAGAAAAAGTAGGAGGGATTTAAATGCCAAGAAAACGCAAAGCTGTTGTACGTGAAGTACTACCGGATCCCAAATACAACGACGTGGTTCTTACCAAATTTATGAATTGTCTTATGGTTAAAGGTAAAAAATCCCTTGCCGAGAAGATCGTTTACGGTGCTTTCGATATTATTCGAGATAAAACCAAGCAAGAACCCCTGGAAGTTTTTAAAACTGCTCTGGAAAACGTACGCCCTCTGGTGAAAGTGGTTTCCCGCCGCGTTGGTGGCTCAAACTACCAAATTCCGACGGAAGTAAGCGATAAGAACGGTCGGGCTATTGCCTTTAGATGGATCATTTCCAATGCTCGGTCCCGTAGCGAAAAAACCATGATTGATAAACTTGCTGCCGAACTGATTGCAGCTTTCAAAAAAGAAGGGGCATCCATTAAGAAACGTGAAGATACTCACAAAATGGCAGAAGCTAATAAGGCTTTTGCCCACCTTAGATGGTAGTTTATAAATAACTCTATATAAAGGCTGTCAGTTTGCTGATAGCCTTTTTCTTTTATCCTTTGAATACTATTATGTTGTGGAGCACTATATCATGTTTGGGTTGAAATCACATAATCCATGCCCCGTTTTTTCAACTATTTTTTGCTGCTTATTGTTGTTGTTTCTAGGAGGGGGCTGGATTGAATCAAGAATCAATGTCCAATGTTCTTATCCTGAATGCCCCTCTTTTATACATTAGCGCATTTCCTCTCTACTTATCTGCTATCTTAGCTTAATTACATTAAGCCAGCATAATCTAGGGTTTAGGCAGATATCATCGGGCGAGGCGGGAGAATCTCGAGATGAAGCCAGGCTAATGCTTGCTTTTAGTAGGTGGGGTAGTGAATGCAGGACTGTATAGTTAGCATTTATACTTGACATATTTCCTAGAATTAATATCATACTTTCTCAAAATAAAATTAGATATGGTTTTAATGACAAAGGAAATATATATGCCGAAGAAAGCATTGATGATACTTGGCCTGATGTTACTAACAGGTTTCATTTGGGGACAGGTTCCCATATTCAATGAAGCCGTACCCACTTTTACTGATCTACCAGCGGGATGGACCTCCAACAACGGTGGTGGTCTAGCTATCATGCAAACAGCTAAAAATGGATACCTTTTGGTCGATCACGCTGATGATTGGGTGGTAAGTTCAGCCTATGACCTCAGTAATTACGTAAGCGTAGAACTTTTGTTTAGTGTGGCAAGCTATGGCTCGGGAGATAACAATCCTTTAACCATTGAAGTTTCCAACGATAACGGCGCTACCTGGACTTATCAGAGTTTTACCTCTGCTACGCCCACTTCATCTACTTATATCGATTCGGGAGTATTTGGAATCAGCACAAACTCCAGCCAAGTTAAGTTCAGATTCAGACGTGATGCTGCAACAGGAAAGGGTGTTCGTTTCAGGAACATTTTGTTACGAGGTGAACCACTGGGTGCTGTTCCCATGCTTACGGTTAGTCCCGGTTCACTTAGCGGATTTACTTATGAAGAAAACAGCGGTCCTTCAGAGGAACAAAGTTTCACTGTTAGCGGAACCGATCTTGATGGCAACATAAGCATAACTGCGCCTACAAACTATGAAGTATCTCTTAGCAGCGGCAGCGGTTTTGCGGCTTCTCTCAATGTTAACCACAGCGGCGGCACCGTTGCAGAGACCACCGTCTATGTACGTCTTATTGCTGGGCTTAGCGTTGGCATATACGATAATGAGACCATTAGTATCGGTGCGGGAACAGCAGTTTCTAAAAGCGTCACATTAAGCGGGAATGTAACCGCAGAGCCCCTAGAAGGTGGATATTTGGTACACTTCGATGGTGCTACCGAAACCAAGGCTGGTTATGCATCCGGCACCGTCAATCTCAGTGGACTCGATTGGGATATGACTGAGGCATTAATTGGCAGTTTAGCTGGTGACTTCTATAATGGAATAAAATCTGCTCGCTTTAGTGGTAAGGAAAGTTCCTCCATGACTATGCTGGAAGATAAGACCGGTGGATTGGGTGTGCTTAGCTTTCAATATCGCCAATATGGATCTGATTCTCAAGTGGCGTGGAAGGTAGAATACAGTTCTGATGGAGGCACCTCCTGGACGCAAGCCGGAAGTGATTTTACGGCAACTGCTGATGTTCAGACCTTTTCGGAGACTTTGAATATTTCCGGCAATATACGCATCAAGATCAGCTTGGTAACCGATACGGGAACTTCTGACAAGCGCATGAATATCGACGACATTTTGCTGACGGATTATAGTGGTTCAGTTCAGCCCCTTATCACGGTTAGTCCCGGTTCACTTAGCGGCTTTACTTACGAGGAGGGCTTTGGTCCTTCGGCT
>Ga0265295_1008215_pt1 | contig 11668 bp, 9 predicted proteins | sample Munlansysbiofilm_FD_192503 | JGI IMG/M metagenome (GOLD analysis project Ga0265295, IMG submission 192503) | Leachate microbial communities from a municipal landfill in Southern Ontario, Canada - Methane capture system biofilm | ecosystem: Engineered > Solid waste > Landfill > Unclassified ... | reverse complement strand
TCTGATGAGACAATTTTTAAACAGCTTAAAAATGAACCGTTTATCCACTACATTCCGCACTCCTCCCGAGAAGAATTGCTCGAGATTTATCGAAACAACGAGATCTTTGTGATGCCATCGGTCACTGAAACCTTTGGTCTGGTGTATCCAGAAGCAATGAGTCAGGGATTACCAGTGATTTATACAAGAGGCCAGGGCTTTGATGGCCAATTCCCGGATGGTCAGGTTGGCTTTGCCGTAAAGTGTGATGATGCTGAAGAAATCGCCGAAAAAATTATTAAAATAGCCGCCAACTATCAGGAATTATCAGAAAATGCCGTTAGCAATGCGAACAAATTTCGGTGGTCTGATATCAATCAAAAATATAAGCATATTTACCAGGAAATCCAGCGCAATTGATGCCAGAAAGGGAAGGGGTTCGGATGACGAAAAAAAAACACATCTGTTTTATTGTGCCAAACTATCCCACTCAAAACGATCCGGTTTACACCTTTGTTAAACAATTGGTTGATGCCATTGCAAAAATGGGGTACCACTGTTCAGTCATTGCGCCTCAAAGCTTGACAAAGAACATCTTTAAAAAAAAATCAGCCCGACCGCTTTTCTGGCAGGATTGTCTAAAAGAGGGGATCCGGGTCGATGTCTATCAGCCCCGAGTCCTGACCTTTTCAAATCTTAAGCTGTTCGGCAGAAATATTTCAGCGACCCTGGCGCAGAAGGCCGTCATCCGCTGTTTTAAGCAGATTAAGTCTTCTCCGGAGCTGTTATACGCCCATTTCTGGCATTCGGGTGTCACTGCTGGCTTGATCAGTCAAAAATATCAGCGGCCTTTTTTTGTGGCAACCGGTGAAAGCAAAATCTGGGTTGAAAGCCTTTTTCCCCGTCAGACCATTGACAATGCTTTGGCTGGTATCAATGGGGTGATCTGCGTTTCAACTAAAAATCAAAAAGAGAGTCTGGAATTGAAGCTTTCAACTCAAGACAAAATGATCGTGATACCGAATGCCATTGATCCTGAAAAGTTTTATAAAATTGATCAGATGTTGGTCAGAAAAAAACTGGGATTTAAAGAGGACGATTTCATTGTCGCATTTATGGGCTCATTTGATCAGCGCAAGGGCGTTATGCGGCTGTCAGAGGCGATGAAAGCAGTTAACCAGGCGAAGGTCATTTACATCGGTTCGGGAAAACTGATCCCAACGGGTGATGAAATTCTCTTTGCCGGCAGACTCCCTCATGATCAGATCAGTGACTATTTAAATGCTTCCGACGTTTTTGTGCTGCCAACCCTTGCCGAAGGAAGCAGTAATGCCATTTTGGAAGCGATGGCCTGTGGTCTGCCGATTATTTCTTCAGATCAGGACTTTAATGATGACATTCTGACGTCAGCGGATTCGATCCGGATTGATTGCATGGATGTCAATGCCATTGCCGAAGCCATTAACAGATTAAAAAATGATCGGCAATTGAGGAGTAGGCTGTCAGCATCGGCGCTCGCTCATTCGCAGTCATTTCATATCGAAAACCGGGCCGCCAGAATTATCGACTACATTGAAAATATGATTGATGAGAAAAAAGAGGTTTAAAATGATGATCAGAAAATCAGCAGATCCCTTTTGGGTATTGGCGTTGGCACTAATATTAATAATCGTCGGTCTTTCGTACAATCTCTTTTTAATAATTGGAATTATTATTGCCAGTGGTTATGTATTTTTTAGAGGACCAGAAGGTGTCTATGGTCTGTTCTTTATGTTGCCATTTTCACCGATCTTAAAACTGTCACCGGGTGGAATAACTTTTTTTAATCTTTTGATTGCGGTTTTTATTCTTAGAATGGTTTTTCTAAATGAAAAGTCGAAGCTGTCAATTTATCAGGTTTTATCAGTTCTGGCACTGATTATTTTTTCACTGTTTAATATCGACAATTCGGGCCTGATTAAATTAGTTGACCTGTTAATATACTTTTTATTGGCGATTTTAGTGATGAATGCTCAGGAAAGTATTGATGTTCGAAAACTGTTGCTGTTCTTTGTGGCAGGCATTCTGATTGCGTCAGCCCTGGGTTTCTTCAGCGACTATGTACCCGGTTTAAGTGAGTTTATGAGAGATACCAAAGTTGAACTGGATGATGGTGATGTTTTCGGTAGATTCTCTGGTATTCAAACCAATCCCAATTTTTATACCATGGACATCACCATTGCGATCGCCGCACTTCTTTACATGATCGGAATGAAAAAGCATCAGTGGTATGATTATATGATGGTTGTCGTTTTATTTGGATTTGGCGTGTTATCTTTAAGTTTATCTTTTTTCCTTACGGTTGGCGGCATATTTTTATTATATTTTATTTACAAACTATTTCAATTGTCCAGAATATCATTTAATCTCAAGGCGTTTATACGGGGAATGGTTGTTATCCTATTGGTGCTGATCATCATCACACAGCTAGCCAATATCCCATATTTTGACATTTATCTGAGAAGACTGGGGGTGGGAAGCTTTGTGACTCAAAGTCTATCAGACCTTACCACAGGGCGGTCTGATATCTGGTCGGCTTATCTGAAGCTTTATTTAAGTGACTGGAGAATATTTCTTTTTGGGGTGGGATACTCGCTCGAAAACTACAATTTGCGCCAATCGCATAGCTATTTTCTAGAACTTTTGATTCACCTGGGGGTGGTCGGTTCAATTATCTATCTCAATGGATTAAATGCCGTATTTAAACCTTTTTCAATGAAGGTTAGAGGTCGTTTACTCTGTCTGCTGCCTTTGGCAGCATTGCTCATGAGAGGATTTGGGATCAATTTACTGTTTCGCGAGAATTTTATCTTTTACCTGATCATTTGTGCATTAGTCATGGCTGATGACCAGGATATTGGTTTAAATTCTAACCCATTAGATGGAGACGATGATGAGTAATAATAAAATAGTATTCCTTGAGTTTAACGGGATTCCGGGATCCGGTAAAACGACTCTTTCAAACAGTGTAATCGAGAATCAAAGTGGAATGGATTTTGTTGTCGAATCCTATCAACAGGTCATTGAGAAACCAACCAGAAAGAATTTAAAACAACTGGTCAAATATTTAATTCATGTTAAACTGTCAAGTTTCAGAATGGGTTGTCTGGGGATGATGTATTTATTAACAAACAGAAAATTCAATCGCAAAAATTGGTTGAGGATCGTCGCAATCATCATTCTTTATGATTTTTATCAGAAAAAAAGCATCGAACAAAGTGAAGAAGTCATTTTAGTTGATCAGGGCATTGTTCAGCAAATCGTTTCAATTAGTTATGAAACCGAGCTGCTGTCGGATTGGTTCGTAAGAAAAATGATTACTCGTATAAAAAAGAAAGAGCTGAATCTTTATATCGTCAATGTTGATCTTGATGTTACGGAGTCATTTGATCGGCTTAATCGAAGAGTGGGAAACATCTCAAGAATACAAAAGATGAATCGCGAACAGGGGATTGAAACGTTAAAGACACAGCAAAATAATTTTAATATAATCAGAGAAATTATCACAAAAACGGGTATTGCTAGTATCGATATCAATACGCACGAGCGGATTGAAGAAAATGTGCGATTACTGAAAGACTTTATAATGAAAATAAAGAGTTCTTAGGTTTTGAATTTTAAATCAAAAATGAAGCAGAACTTTACAATCGATCGATTATAAACAGGGACGAGATAAAATAGGAGTTTTAGCGATGAAAAAAGAACTGATGGTCAGCATCAGCTGTATTACCTATAATCATGAAAATTATATTTGTGATGCGCTGGAAGGTTTTTTAATGCAGAAAACTGATTTTGATTATGAAATCTTAATCCATGATGATGCTTCAACCGATAACACCGCCGAAATTATTAGAAATTATCAAAAAAAATATCCGGAGCTCATTAAACCTATTTTTCAAAAAGAGAATTGCTATTCAAAAGGGATTGATGTGGATGATCTGAATACCGCGAGGGCGAAAGGAAAATACATTGCTTTATGTGAAGGAGACGACTATTGGACGGATCCACATAAACTTCAAAAACAGCTTAACTATATGGAAACCCATGCGCAGTGCACCCTCTGTGTTCATGCTGCATATCAGGTTGATATTACTGGGAAGAAAATCAAACCAGTAAGGCCTTGCGTCGGTAGTCGAACGTTTAGGATTCAAGAGGTAATTGAAGGTGGCGGAAGGTTATTTGCAACTAATACAATGTTGTACCCGCGCGCATTGGATTTAAATAAACCTGATTTTTATAAAAATGCGCCCGTAACCGATTATCCGCTGGCTATTTATCTTGCTCTTCACGGAGAGGTTTTTTATCTTGATGAGTATATGGCAGCCTATCGTAAAGGTGTGAATGGTTCATGGACGACTACGGAACAATCGAGTCTTGAAAAAATAATTAAGCACGTTAAGAATACCGAAGATATGCTGGATCAGCTTAATCATTATACCGATTATAAATTTGACGACGCTATCAATAAGAAAAAGAACATCAATCAGTTTAAAATTATGGTTGCTCAGGAACGTTATCAAGAGCTGAAGCAAGGTAAATATAAGTCAGTGTTTGATGAATTAAATAGCAAAGAAAAGACCAAACTATTTATCAAACAGTATTTTCCAAGAACCGTGAAATTATACAAAAAATTAAAACACAGATATCCATAACGTCAGCAGTTTATTTGAGGAAAGGGGGAATTTAGCATGATATTAAAAAAATTTAAAGCGGGATTTTTAAAAATCGATAAACGTTTATTAAAAGGTAAACTTACCGGTCTTTATATCCGTCATTTTAAATATCGCGGAAAAGCTTATGTATTGACAAAGGATCTGTATTTCCCACCGCATACGGCAGCAAATAAAACGATTCGCCTCGGACCCGAAGCTGAATTGCTGGCAATTGGCGGTGACTGGACACTTGATCGGATTATCTTTGCCTACAAAAACGGCGTATATCCGGTTTCTTTTAAGAATCAACCGATTTTGTGGTGGACTTCTGAAAATCATTGTATTATGTATCCTAACGATATTCATATCGCCAAAAATATGCAGGCGATCATCCGGCAGGATAAGTATCAATTAACCGTTGACCGCGCTTTTGCTGATGTCGTCAGTGCCTGTTCAGAGTCCCGCGAATATAACTGGCTGATTCCTCAACAGGTGGAGGCTTTTCAGCAACTGCACCAATTGGGATTTGCTCATTCAGTTGAAGTCTGGCAGGATAAAAATTTGGTTGGCGGTTTGTTTGGGGTCGCTTTTGGTTCTTATTTTCATGGCGAGTCGATGTTTACCCGGGCCAAGCACACTTCAAAACTCGCTTATATTGCGCTTTCGCTTCGTCTGGCGGAGCTGAAATTTGAAATTATGGATTGTGGTATATGGCCAACAGACCATATGAAAAGCTTGGGAGCGATGGTTATTTCCCGGGATGCGTTTTTAAAAATGCTGGATCCAGCGATAAATGCTACAGCGATCATTGAGGATTGGGCTAGTCTCTTCGAAAATTGGGATTTAAAACAAGCGACACAAAATCACTTGGCTGACCTTGCTGCTTCAAAAATGGAAGGAGTTTCGAAATGAAGAACCTGATCAATGTGACGCGTTCATCAATGCCAGATTTTTTAGAGTACATTGAGGAAATAAAAGACTTATGGGATTCCCACTGGCTGACCAATATGGGCGAAAAACACAAAAAATTTGCTAAGGGGCTCAGAGAGTATCTCGATGTACCGATGGTCACGCTTTTAGTAAATGGCCACCTTGCGCTTGAATGTACCCTGGCCGCTTTTAATTTGCAGGGAGAAGTCATAACAACGCCATTTACTTTTGCATCGACGACCCATGCCATTGTTAGAAACGGCTTGAAGCCAGTTTTTTGTGACATTAACGAAGATGATTACAACATCGATGTAAAAAAAATTGAAAGTCTGATCAATGAAAAGACCTGTGCAATTGTCCCGGTTCATTTGTATGGTAATGTCTGTGACATTGAGGCCATTGATAAAATTGCTCGAAAATATGATCTAAAGGTTATCTATGATGCGGCCCATGCTTTTGCAGTAAAAATCAATGATATTGGTATCGGCAATTTTGGTGATGCTTCAGCCTTCAGTTTTCATGCCACCAAGGTTTTCAATACTATCGAAGGTGGAGCCGTTACATATAACAATGAAGAGCTGAAAAAAACACTTTATTTTCTTAAAAATTTTGGCATCACTGGTCCAGAAACAGTGGAGTTTGTTGGCGGCAATGCAAAAATGAATGAATTTCAGGCCGCCATGGGAATTTGTAATCTTCGCCATATTGATGCAGAAATTGCCAAACGGCAGGCTGTTGTCGCGCGTTATCGAGAAAATCTGGAGGGTCTTAAAGGAATAAAACTGGTGCAACCGCAACCGGCAGTTAAAACAAACTATGCGTATTTCCCCATTGTTTTCAGTGGCAAAAAGAATCTAAGAGACGCTGTATTTGACGAACTGGAAAGAAATGATATTATACCCAGAAAATATTTCTATCCGTTGACAACGGATTATGACTGTTATGCGAATCATTTTAATTCAAATGAAACGCCCGTTGCAAAAAATATTGCCAATCGTGTCATAACCCTTCCGCTATATGCTGATTTGACGCTTAACGAGGTTGATCAGATTTGCAGCATTATTTTAAAATCAATTTAAACGATCGATTGCAAACAGCTTAACAGAAGCTTGCGGCAAAGCGCATTACCGGCGCTGTTTTTTGATAGAGCTTCGGTTTTTATGGCGAGCCTTGAGGGAGGTAGACAGATCATGATTGATGTACAAAAAAAACTATTAGAAGATTTAAATCAAAAAAAAATTGATCATTCCGTTCTTCAGTTAGATCCGGATAAAAGCAATAATCCATTTAATCAGGCAGAAATATTTATTTTCGCTCTTGAAAAAGATCGAAATAGTTATAAAGAGGTGTTGTTAAAACATCAATTCCTGCAACTCAAAAGACAACCGCAAGGACGATCTGAAAATCTGGAAGCATGGATCGGATTTGATGAAAGCAAAGGTGATTTAATTGAGGTTTGCTTATGCTTGCGAGGGCGGAAAGACGAACAGACCTTTATGATGACTCAAAATGATGGGCGGATCAATAAAGGTTTTAAAAAAGCTCCCAAAAACAGGCTGCCTTTTAAAGGTCCGGCAATCGCATTGGTCGGTTCAGATGGGTCAGGAAAAAGTACCGTTACTACCGATCTGGAGAAATGGCTTTCCGAAAAATTAGACTGCTGCCGTTATTATCTGGGAAGCGGTGATCATTATAATCCTGTTTATAAACGGAGTATCAAAATGATCAGAAGACAGCTTAAATCTTTCCACACCTTGAATAAACAACCAGCAATTAAACCAGGTAAAAATAGAGAAAATCAGATCGAAAAAAATATTAAAAAAAAGGGTCTGAAAAATTGCTATAATCATATAAACGCATATTACTTATATCGTATTTCAGTTCATTCATTAAAGCAATTAAAAAAAGCTCATCGCTTTTCTGAGCGTGGTGGGATCAGCCTGTTTGACCGATATCCGCAGAATCAATTTTTAGGAATCAATGACGGTCCGAAAATTAGAAAAGCATATGGAGAAATGGCAAGCTTTATGATCAAACGGTTAATTGACAGAGAAGAAGAAAACATTAAAAAGTGTGTTGAAATGAGCCCCGATCTTGTCATTAAGCTGATTATTTCTCCGGAAATTGGAATTTTGCGAAAACCGGACCATCATATCCTGGAATTGGAAAAAAAAGCAGAGATTATTCGCAATCTGAATTTTGAGAATGCGATTGTTCATAACATTGATGCCAACCAGAACTATCAGGAAGAATTGAAGGCGATAAAAAAAATGATCTGGGATTATCTGTTGCAACTGGCGAAAACAAACGGTTAAAATCTGACCCAGCATTCTAACTTAAGGTGATTCTGAAATAAAGGCGGTTAGATCAGATGAAAGCATCAAATAAAGATAAGGCATTTTTGGGCGTTTATTGGATGACAATTATGGGCATGGCTGGCGTAGTGATTAAATTACTCATTACCATGAGTTTGTCGAGGTTATTGCTTCCAAAAGAATTTGGTCAAGTGGCAACCATTCAAATTGTGATCAGCTTTGCCGAAATTTTCTGGATGATGGGGGTTGGTAGTGCCATCGTTCAAAAAAAACAACTGACCGAAAAATATATTGCAACGGGAAATACATTAAACCTTTTACTGGGGCTGATTATTTACGGAACCATTTTCTTTTTTGCATCATTTATTGCCGGCATTGTTGGTTCGGATGATATCTTGATGCTCCGAATCCTTTCGATTGTATTTTTGATACATAGCATTTCAGGAGTTTCAGAGGCACTACTTCAGAAAAAACTGCGCTTTAAGATTATCAGCATCATTAATGTTACGGCAACCCTAACGAATGGAATTGTTGCCGTTATCTTGGCGCTAAACGGCTTTGGAGCATGGTCGCTGGTCTTTGCACAGTTAATCAGTGTGACAATTCAATCGATTTTATCGATTATCTATGAACCGATTAAATTTGGTTTAATCATTGAAAAAGAATCGGCGAAGGAGCTACTTAATTTTGGCACGGGTTACGCATTATCGAAATTATTTAATAACATCGCCGGTCAAGGCGATTACTTTGTTGTCAGTCAAACTCTGGGAAGCTCAGCGCTGGGTTTTTACAACCGGGCTTATCAGCTTTTACAGGTTCCCACAAACCTGATTGCAACGGTTATGGAAAGGGTTTTATTTCCGCTGCTGGCCTTATATCAGGATGAACACGAAAAAATAAGGTATGTGGTATTGAATTTAACAGCGTTGATGGCGATTTTGGCTTTCCCGATTACCATTGTATCTTTAACGATGGGCGATGAACTGGTACAGCTTGTGTTGGGTCCAAAATGGAGTGAGACAATTCTTCCGTTTAAAATTCTGATTTTCAGTTTGTTTTTTAGAATGGCCTATAAAATTGGCGATGCGCTGGTACGTTCGTTGGGTGCTGTTTATAAGCGACTGTGGGTTCAGATTGTCTATGCTGGTCTGGTGATTGGGGGCGCATATATTGGCAAAGACTGGGGCATCATTGGGGTTGCGACCACCACAACGATGGCCATTATCATCAATTATTTTGTAATGACCCTGCTTGTCGGGCATTTAATTGAACTAAAAATGCGGGCCTTGCTAGGTTATTTAACGCCGATACTGATTGTGAGCCTGGTTATTGGTCTCTTGAGTTATTTTATCAGTTTACTATTAGGTGTTGTTTCAATCGGTTTTGTCAGGCTTGCGATCATGACTGCGCTTGTCGGAGGGCTCTATTTATTGGCCTTTAAATTTGTTATTATAAAAGTGATGCCAGAAGATTTCAAAGATTTTATCGGTGTTGTCAAAGCTCAAACCATCGGTAAGATTACTGCTAAGCATAAGGCTGTCAAATAATTGAATCGGGAGAACGTCGATGGATGATCATCAAATAAAAGCCAGGGTAATTGCATCACTATTTTGGAAGCTGATGGAGCGGGTAGGCACCCATGGGATCCAATTCGTGGTTCAAATTGTTCTGGCTCGGCTGTTATTGCCAGAAGAATACGGAACCATTGCGATTATTGCCATTTTTATTTCTTTTGCCAATGTATTTGTTCAGTATGGCTTTAATACGGCTTTGATTCAAAAAAAGAATGCCGATGAAACTGATTTTTCATCTGTCTTTTTCTTGAGCTTGTTGGTAGCAGCGGTGTTTTATCTGATTCTTTTCTGGGCAGCACCATTTATTGCCGCATTTTATGGGAACCCGTCGCTAAGTGGGCTTTTACGGGTTTTGGCAATGACCTTGTTTGTTGGTGGTCTGAACTCAATTCAAAATGCCGTTGTGGCCAGAAAACTAGCCTTCAGAAAGCTCTTCTTCAGCAGTTTAGGGGCAATGCTGGTATCGGGGTTGGTTGGTATTGTGATGGCTTACAATGGCTATGGTTCGTGGGCGCTGGTCGCTCAGCAGCTAAGCAATCAGATTATGATTGCGATTATTTTATGGTTTACGGTAAAATGGCGGCCCTCATTATTGTTTTCAATGGGACGCTTAAAAGAACTTTTTTCATTTGGATGGAAACTGCTGGTTTCGGCTTTAATTAATATGCTCTATATGGATTCACAGGGGTTGATTATTGCAAAAATATACAGTCCCATCATGCTGGGTTATTTTAACCGTGGTCAGCAGTTTCCGGCGCTGATTGTTTCAAATATCAATGGTTCAATTCAATCGGTGATGTTTCCGGCCTTATCACAACAGCAGGAAAATGTCCGGCGGGTCAAAGAAATGGTTAGACGAGCGATCATTACCAGTTCTTTCTTAATCTTTCCGATGATGGTCGGTTTGGCTGTAATTGCTGAACCACTGGTCAAAATCCTCTTGACTGACAAGTGGCTGCCATGTGTCCCTTTTTTACAGATTTCCTGCGCAGCCTATGCCTTACTGCCAATTCATACCGCCAATCTGCAGGTCATTAATGCATTGGGACGCAGTGATATTTTTTTAAAACTGGAGATTATTAAGAATATTGTCGGTCTGATGATCTTGGGAATTTCATTGTTTTATGGCATTTACGCCATTGCCGTGGGCATGTTTATCAGCAGTGTAACATCTTCATTTATTAATGCCTATCCAAATAAAAAACTACTCAATTATAGTTATCTGCAACAAATTAAAGATATCTTTCCGTCACTCGTGTTAGCTTTAATAATGGGTGGTTTGACTTATTTGATTTCCTGGTTTAACTTGAATCCGGGATGGACATTAATCTGTCAGATTAGTGCTGGCGTAATTATTTATTTTGGAATGGCAAAAATTATGAATCTTGAATCGTTTACTTATATTATTATGACAGCTAAACAACTGATCGCCGATCGAAAAAAGACCTGAGCAATAAAGCCAGCCTTGTTTGAAAATCGTAAAATTTTAAAAGGCTTTGCGTTAAACAGGTAGAGGCAGGGAAAATTGAGTACGGAGGAAAAAATGGATATTTCAATCATGCAGCCTTATTTATTCCCGTATATCGGTTATTTTCAAATGATCAATTGCTCTGATTATTTTGTAATTGCCGATGATGTCCAGTATATCAAAAGAGGGTGGATCAACCGAAACCGAATTCTATTAAATGGTGAACCGGCACTGGTTATACTCCCGGTAAAAAAAGGCAGCGCCTTTGCTAAAATTTATGAACGCAATTTTGTTGAAAAAGAAAACCCTCGAGGGCGAATCACATTTTTGAATAAAATTTATGATGCTTATCATAAGGCACCGGAATTTGAGCACAGCTACGGATTAATTGAAAAGATTATCAATTATGATGATAATAATGTGGCAAAATACTTACAAAACAGTATTCAGGAGATCTGTGCGTATTTGACGATTTCAACCGAGATTATCATGGAGTCAACATTTAATGTATCACCAGACATGAATTATCAGGATGCGGTCATTACTGTTTGCAAAAAGCTTAAAGCAACCCGCTATATCAATGCAATCGGCGGCACCAACTTGTATTCAGCTGATAAATTTAATGCACATGGACTGGAACTGAAGTTTATCAAAACCCGCGACTCCCTCAATTATAAACAGTTTTATCAGCGGTTTGTTCCTAATTTATCA
>Ga0265295_1008214_pt1 | contig 11668 bp, 9 predicted proteins | sample Munlansysbiofilm_FD_192503 | JGI IMG/M metagenome (GOLD analysis project Ga0265295, IMG submission 192503) | Leachate microbial communities from a municipal landfill in Southern Ontario, Canada - Methane capture system biofilm | ecosystem: Engineered > Solid waste > Landfill > Unclassified ... | reverse complement strand
GTGATCCTGTGGAAAAGGGTGATCCCGTGGTGGTGGTATCTGCCATGAAGATGGAGACCACCCTGACTGCACCCCATGGGGGAACGGTTACCAGGATCGGGGTAAAACAGGGGGACAAGGTTATGCCTGGTGATATTCTCGTGGATATTGAAAAGGGCATTGAAAAGGACAAATCAGATGGAAAAGGTCATGGGCCTCTGCCATGACAGGGAGACAAGGTGCTTGTCTATGCGGGCAGCCTTAACTCTCTGGGAATTGCAGAACACCTGGGGAATACCTGAGGGTCAGAACCATCGAGATGCTGGTATCTGTTTTAGAATTGGATCACCGGTAAAACAAGAATAACGTATGTGAAAAAGAGTCTAAATGGGAGGCGGAATGTACTTTAACAGGGAGCATGAACTGGTTCGCAAGGCTGTCAAAGATTTTGTCAAAAAAGAGATCAATCCCCATGTGGACGAGTGGGAAGAGGCGGGCATGACCCCCCTCCATGACCTTTTTAAAAAAATGGGGGATTTAGGATTTCTGGGCATCCGATACGATGAAAAATATGGCGGGGAAGGTCTGGACTACTGGTATGAGACCATTGTGCTTGAGGAGTGTGCCAGGATCAGCTGCGGTGGAATTCCCATGGCCATTGCGGTTCAGTCCAACATGGCAACTCCGGCCATTGCGGAATTCGGGTCTGAGTATTTAAAACAGACCTATTTAAAGCCAGCCCTTAAAGGGGATATGGTCGCAGCCATTGCCGTGACCGAACCAGATGCCGGATCGGATGTGGCCGCCATTAAAACAACGGCCCTGAAACAGGGAAATCACTATATCCTCAACGGATCCAAGACCTATATCACCAACGGTCTCCAGGCCGATTTTTTAACCCTGCTTGCAAGGACAAGCGATGATCCTGGCTATCACAGCTTCAGCCTCTTTGTGGTCCCCACCAACCTGCCAGGCTTCCAGGTGTCCAAAAAACTCGACAAGCTGGGAATGCGAAGCTCAGATACGGCGGAGCTCTATTTTGACAACATGGAAATTCCCACTGAAAATCTGATCGGCAAAGAAGGCGAAGGCTTTATCCAGCAGATGCAGCAGTTTCAACACGAACGCTTCTGCGTTTTACCCATGAGCTATATTGGTATCAGGGAGATGATTTTTGAAACAATAGAATATTTAAAGGGAAGAGTTGTCTTTGGAAAACCTCTGGTTAAAAAACAGGTGCTTCGCCACAGACTGGCCCACTGGCTTGCCCAGGCCGAGAGCATCCAGCAGTTGACCTACCATATCGTTCGTATGAAAATGGAAGGTAAGGATGTCACAAGGGAAATTTCCATGGGAAAATTACTGGGCGGTGATCTGTTAAACGATGTCTCCTCCGGATGTCTTCAGATGTACGGCGGCATGGGATTCATGAATGAAATGAATATTTCCCGGCGCTTCAGGGATTCACGCCTGCTCTCCATTGGTGGAGGGGCAAGCGAGGTAATGTGTGAGATTATTGGCAAAACCTATGGGTTTTGATTGGGAGATGAACAAACATGTTTATAACTGAAAAATGTGATTTGTGTGGTGATTGTTTTGTTAAGTGCCAGTGGATAGAGGTTGATCGCAGTCAATCTGTCCTATGGATGAAAGAAATTATTGCGGAAAAGAATTCAGAAATTCTGAAAAAATGCTTAACCTGTTATGCTTGTAATGAGTATTGTACCCGTGGCGCAAACCCGTTTGATCAAATCGCAATTCTTCAGGACAAATATCATGCATTGTTTCCAAAAGAAGCGGTTGAGAGCATGGAACAAAAATATATCTTTTCCGGGGAAATAAAAAATCAACCGTCTGCAGATCGGATCATGTCTGTCTGTGTCTTTGGAAAGTCGGACTCTCATTTAATCCAGGGAGAATTGTATGATCTTCCCCGGGTTTCAGGGAAACCTTATTTCTGCTGGATCATGTTCAGTCATCTCGGGGGAGAGAGTGTACAGAGGAGACACGCTCAGGAATTTGTGGATAGACTGGCTGGAACAGGTGCAAAGGAAATCGTCTGTTTCCATGACGACTGCTATTCAATGCTGGCGAAAATAGCCCCTGGTTACGGGGTTAAAGTTCCATTCAGACCGATCCATCTTTCCGAGTATATAGTGGAACGTCTGAAGGCAAACAAAGACAAGATCAAACCCTTAAATATTGATATCGCCTACAGCAGACCCTGTGCCTCCAGATACACACCTGAAAAGGAGTGTTTTATTGATGAAGTCTTTGAATTAACAGGTGTTAATCGTGTAAAAAGATTATATGATCGTGAAAATGCTTTATGCTGTGCCGGTTCTAAACTGCTGTTAGGGAAAGGGGACCCTAAACCAGATCAGGAAAAAAATTTTAACGATGCGAAAGATGCGGGAGCGAAAGCCATGGTTTGCCTGTGTCCTATTTGCATGCATTCCTTTTCCGGCACCGCTATTGAAATGCAAATGCCGCTGATGTTTTTGGGCGATATCGCAAGGATGGCCCTGGGAGAGTTGGATTGTCCTTTATAACTGGCTCAATCAAGAATCTTCTGTTCAAATTATGTGATTTTATTAATGTACCTTTCTCTATACTGGAAGACCTTTATTCAGGGTAGATTTTAATATCACTTGATGGTGAATAAACGATATTAAATCATTAAATGGAGGAGAAAAAATGAATCCTGCACTGGAAAAGAATTTGATTCAACGGGTCGCTGTGGGCGATATTTTCAGGCGGCGTGCCGCCAATACTCCGGATGTAGTTGCGTTGCGGGATTATAAGGGGTTGGGGATCAAACAGCTGACTTTCCTTGAATTAAACCGGGCTATGAATCAATTTGCCTCCTCGGCCAGGCAGCATGGGTTGAAAAAGGGGGACAGTGTGGCCCTGCTGGGGTTGAATTCCGCCGAATACGTCATTGCCCTTTACGGGTGTGCCAAAGCTGGGCTGATAGCCGTGCCCATCAATCCGGGCATTGCACCGCAGGATGTGGTCTATGTGATCAACCATTCTGAGGCTGTAGCCGTGGTCACAGACAGCCTTCTGGTCCCCTTTGTGGACAAGGTGGCGGCCAATCTGCCCAATATCAAGACCATGATCTGTATTCCAACAGGTGAAGAAGAGGTCTCTTCAGACTACATTCTGTTTGCAGGTTTTTTGACCAATGGGGATGACCGGGAACTCACCGATGTCATCATTGAAGACCGGGATATTTTTGAAATCCTTTATACCAGCGGTACCACAGGAAAACCCAAAGGGGTTCTTATCAGCCATCTGGGGGTGTTCATCTCCTCTTTATCCGCAGCCATTCAATGTGGGCTGAAACCGGGGTTTTCCTCTACCATGATGCTGCCGATTTTCCACTGTGCCCAGCAGGCCGTTACCCTGTCCACCCTCCATGTGGGTGGGACGGTTGTTGTGATCCGGCAGTTTGAGCCGGGTATGGTTATGGATATTGTGGAAAAAGATGAGGTGAACTTCATATTTGCCCTGCCAATTATGTACCGGGCCATGGTCAATCATCCGGCCGTCCACGACCACAACTGGGAGAATCTCAAGTCCTGCATGTTTGCCATGGCTCCCATGGATCAGTCTACCCTGAAGAGCTGCATTGATGTTTTCAAGGCTGATTTTATGCTGGGCACGGGTCAGACAGAATGTTATCCACCCACGAACATATTCCATGCCAGCCAGCATCCGGATAAGCAGGGGAATTACTGGGGAAAATCCTGCCTGGTTCTGGACACGGCAGTGATGGATGAACGGGGAAATCTTCTGGGTCCCGATGAAGTTGGGGAGATTGTCTGGCGTGGGCCTGTTGTCATGGAAGGTTATTTCAAGGATGATGAAGCCACGGCCGTGAGCCGGGAGTTCGGCTGGCACCACTCGGGTGATCTGGGATCCTTTGATGAAGATGGGCAACTGTTGTTCGTGGATCGGAAAAAGGACATGATCAAGACTGGCGGTGAAAATGTGGCGTCCATCAAGGTGGAGCGGGCCATTTTAAGTAACAGTCGGGTGGATCAAGTGGCGGTTGTGGGGCTTCCCGACGACCGCTGGATCGAGGCCGTGACCGCCTTTGTTGTTCCGGTAAAGGACAGTGGTCTGACACCAGAGGATGTAATTGCAAATTGCAGCAGTAAACTCGGAAAATTTGAGGTTCCCAAACGGGTAATCCTAGTTGAAAAGCTTCCAGTGACTTCAACGGGCAAGGTCAGAAAAAATATTTTAAGGGAAGAATACTCCGACCTTGAAAAGACTTGAGATGTTCCCCTCGTTGACGGGCTGACTGATTAACCCATATCTTTGGAACTATCGTCGTATTGCACTATAAATAATATCAGGGAATAAAAATGAAAATTATATGCAGCGAACTTATCAGGGAGCATCAAGCCCTTGATGATATGGTCAAGGATTTAAGTGATTCAGAGTGGGAGACAAAGACCCTCTTTTATGACTGGACCATACATGATGAGATATGCCACATCGCTTATTTTGACGATAAGGCAAGGCTTGCGGCAACGGATTCGGACGGTTTTAATAAGGATATGGGAAAAATTTTTGAAGGCGTCACGAGTATTGAAGATTTTTTTGAAAAATCATTGAAAGATTTGAAAAAACTCTCCCCAAAAGCATTGATGGAATACTGGATCGGCGAAAGAACAAAAATGATAAAAGCACTTGAAGTTCTTGGACTGGCAGACATGATTCCCTGGTACGGTCCACCCATGAATGCGAAATCTTTTGTGATTGCAAGGATGATGGAAACCTGGGCCCATGGGCAGGATATCGCCGATGCAATGGGATACAAGAGGAAGCCAACAGATCGGTTAAAACATATTGCTCAACTCGGCGTTAAGACATTTGGCTGGTCATATACGAACAGACAGCTTGAAAAACCATCCCGGAAAGTTCGTGTTGAGCTGAAAAGCCCGTCTAATGAAACCTGGCTCTGGAATGAAGATCAAAGGGAAAATCGGGTTATGGGAAGTGCTGAGGACTTCTGCCTTGTGGTCACTCAGAGAAGGCACATTGATGATACAGGGCTTAAAACCAAGGGTGATATCGCAAGGGAATGGATGTTGATTGCCCAGGCATTTGCAGGCCCTCCGGAAATGGGCCCTGATGCCGGCGCTTTTAACCATTGATTCTCATAAAAGATAAAGGGGGTGCTGATCATGGGGTTTGATTTGAGTTTTAAAGGAGAATATCAGAAATATTTTACAAAGGAACATGACCTTGTTCGAAAATCCATGAGGGAATTCATTAAAAAAGAGGTAATCCCAAACATCAATGAATGGGAAGAAAATGGTGAGTTTCCAAAGGAAATGTATCAGAAAGCAGGAGCGCTTGGTTTTTTGGGGATTGGATATCCTGAAGAATGTGGTGGAACACCGGGCGATGTTTTTATGAAGATAGTTGCAGGCGAAGAGCTGATGCGCTCCACGTCGGGGGGATTTGTTGCGGGAATAGGCTCTATTGACATTGCAATTCCACCGATTATCAGGAAAGGAACAGATGAGCAGATAGAAAAATTTGTGAAACCTGTAATCGCAGGCAACAGGATAGCAGCACTTGGTATCACCGAACCGGGCGGTGGTTCTGATGTGGCGAATCTCACAACCACCGCTGTCCGGGATGGCGATCATTATATTGTTAACGGCAGCAAAACCTTTATCACAAGCGGCGTCCGGGCAGACCAGTTGACAACGGCCGTCAGAACTGGAAAAGAGAATGCCCATGGTATCAGCATGCTTGTTATTGAATCTGATACCCCGGGTTATTCTGTGTCAAACAAACTTAAAAAAACAGGCTGGTGGGCATCGGATACCGCCCAGATTTATTTTGATAACTGCAGGGTTCCGGTTTCGAATCTTCTCGGTGAGGAAAATCAAGGCTTTTACTATATCATGGAAAATTTTCAGAGTGAGCGCCTTCAAATTTGCGTCATGGCATACATGACCGCACAGCTGGCGCTTGAAGAGTCGATTAAGTATGTTAAAGAAAGAAAGGCCTTTGGAAAAACCCTGAACGGATTCCAGGTAACCCGTCATAAACTGGTTGATATGGCAACCCAGGTTGAAGTTGCCCGGGAATTCACATACAGGATTGCGGCTAAAATAAATGCCGGAGAAAATATGGTCAAAGAAATTTCCATGGCAAAAAATTTTGCATGCTCGGTCAGCGACAGAATTACCTATGATGCGGTCCAGCTTTTCGGAGGATACGGATATATGAGAGAGTATGTTGTTGAAAGACTTTACAGGGACAATCGTATTCTTTCAATTGGCGGTGGAACAACTGAAATTATGAAGGAAATTATATCCAAACTAATGTAGCAGGGAGGGTAATCGATGACGAAAATAATGGCACCCAGATTTGAAGTCGGTGAAAAATTTTATGATGCTGCATTTTATGATTTATACAAAAAACTTGATTATCCAGACCCATGGATTGAAGAGGGAAGAAATTATTCTCAAAATGATTCATATTCCATGATGCATCCGACTTGGCTACATGAGACAATCCCTGCCACACCGGATGTATCGATCTACGAACTCCTGGAAAAAACGATTGAAAAATATCCAGATGAAATCGCCGTCATTTTTTTTGATAAAAAAACAACCTACAAAGAGCTTGATACGCTTATTGGAAAATATGCAGCCCTTTTGAAAACACTTGGTGTAAAAAAAGGCGATGCAGTTGCTGCTATCCTACCCAATAGTCTTCAGCATATTGTGGCTTTTTATGGTGCGGCAAAAATAGGGGCGGCACATACTCCGGTCAACGTGATGTACCAGGCCGATGAAATCGCCTATCAGCTTAAGGATTCAAACGTAAAAACCCTTGTGATGCTTGACCTTTTATATGGAAAGGTCAAGGATCTTCACGATGAAAAAACAATTGAAAATGTTATTTTAACAAATCTGAAAGATTTTGCGGCAAAAGATGCAACTGTTTCAGAAACAATCAAACCTCTTTTTAATATACCCAAACAAAAAATTCCCGGAACAATTGATATGCTCGATGGGATAAAGGATTTAACGCCCCTGGAAGAAAGTTATAAAAGTTCTCCAAAACAAGATATTGTACTTTTACTCTATACAGCCGGCACAACAGGGTCTCCAAAGGGTGTTGAAGTTACCCATTTTAATGCTGTTTATAATTCAATCTCCCATACCCATGCATTTAGAAATTGGGATCATGAGGTAAATTTTTCAATTATGCCAATGTTTCACACGGCCGGGTATTATCTCCATTTCCTTCCGGTTTTTTACCAGGGTGGAACCGTAATCCCGATCCCAATGTTTGATTTAAAAGATGCCTTCAGAATTATCGAAATGTATAGGGTAAATGTTATTTTCGCACCGCCAACCTTATATATTGCATTGCTCAGCCAGAAAGCGCTCCTGGAAAACCATGATATGTCAAGCCTGAAGTTTACAATTGCCTGTGGCGCCCCGGTGCCCTATGTCGTTCAGAAAGGCTGGAAAGAGATTACCGGTATTAAACTTCTCAGTGGATGGGGAATGACCGAAACAAATTCCGGTGGAATCATGTCTATTCCGGAAATCAAGGAACGCTCAGAATCAATTGGAGTTCCCGTTCTTTCCGAAGTTAAAATCATTGATGATAAAGGAAATATTGTCCCAAGAAACCAAGAGGGAGAAATTGTTTACAGGGGTCTCCAGCTTGCAAGAGGCTACCTGAATAAAAGAGAGCAGACAAAAGAGTCATTTCTTCCGGACGGGTGGTTCAGAACCGGGGATCGGGGATTTGTAGACAATGAGGATTTTGTTCATTTTGTTGACCGGATAAAGGACCTGATTATTGCCTCTGGATACAACCTTGCGCCAACAGAGGTTGAAAATGTCATCTATCAGGTCCCAGGGGTGGCAGAAGTAGCCGTCATTGGCATTCCAGACACATACCGTGGCGAAACAGTCAAGGCGGCTGTTGTATTAACGCCTGATGCCAAGGGGAAAGTTACACAGGCGGACATTATTGAATATTGCCGTAAACACCTTGCAACTTTTAAAATTCCAAAGGTGGTGGAAATAAGAGATTCCCTTCCGAAAAGTGCTGTTGGAAAAATTTTAAGACGCAAGCTAAGAGAAGAATTATAGCAGTAGGTTATACGACATGTGTCTGTTTCCCAAAAGAATACAAAAATTGCTTGACATAAATGAATGTAAGTTTTACATACGTTTGCAGGGTTATATAATTGAATAAACGCTTAAATGGACTAAAGGCAACCAATTCATATAGAAGGAATTCAATCAAATCAAAACCAACGATGCAAAAATCAGCGATTCCTCTTTAACACCAGGTGGGGTTAAACTGGTTGAAGCTTTGAAAAAATTATTAAACAATAAGGATTTCAATTCAATTACAACCGCCGAAATTTCAAGAACGGCGGGGGTCAATGAAGCTCTGATATATCGATATTTCAAAGATAAGAGAGGTTTACTCCACAAAGTACTGCTGGACTATCTCCAGGATTTTAATATTGAGTTGCGCTCAGCTGTAAAGAGAACCGAAGGGGCTGCGAATAAGATACGACAGTTGATTCATTCCCACATTAGAATATATGATAGCAATCGGTTGTTGGCAAAAATTCTTCTGTTGGAAGTGCGGAATTTTCCGGGTTATTTTGAGAGCGATACTTATCGGGCTGTTAAAGACTATGGAAAATTATTACATCAACTCATTGAGCAGGGTGTTGAAGAAGGTAGTCTTCGTAATGAGATACCTGCTGCCTCGATTAGAAATTTTATTTTAGGAGCGATTGAGCACCAATGTATGGCACCAATTATCTTTGAGCGTGAAATTGACGTGGACAGTATCGTAGAGCAGCTTGTGGAAATGGTATTTAAAGGTATTGAAAAAAACAAATGATGAGTTGATGTGTATAGGTCATACCATCAAAATGCAAAAAAAACGACCTGCGCAGATTCTGAGGCCCCTATCCTAGTTGCCCCAAAAATAGATCGGAAAATTTTATCTTAGAGTATATTGATTGTATTAGTTAAGTTCCATTATTTTTTGTAGAACGATGTTCCTATCGTAAAACGATCGATACAAACGAGATCGCATATGTATGCTATAGCAAAGAGGGTGCTTTTTATTCAGGTTCCTTAAAAAAAGATCATAAGTGAAATGTAATGTATGCTGGCAGATCTCTTTGTCCATTGTTCATGGAGATTAATTCTCCATGGAATGTCTGGGAAAAGAATTTTGCTGAATCGTATGATGGCTATTTTTTTTAAAAAAGGAGAAAGCATGAAAAAGATTATTTTGTTGGTCGTTTTATTTTCTTTTATGGCGGAGTTTGTCCCTCCTGCAATGGCAATTGAGGTCGATTTCAGCGGCAGTCTTCAGGTTGAGGGTATTCTTAATTCAAGCGAAAGAATGCTGAACGAAGATTCAACCAGTGATTTCCGCCAGATGAGGCTCCGGGTTCAGACCGAATTCACCATCACAGATGATTTAAAGCTGGTAACCCGGTTTGACGCCCTGGAAAAGGTTCTCTCGTCCAAGGATTCAGCCTTTGACATTGCCAATCAGCCCACGGGCTGGGATTATAATACAGATCAAAACAACATTGACTTTGACAGGGCCTATCTTTCCTGGAAGAGCCCCGTGGGGCTTTTAGAGGTGGGTCGTATGGCGGGAGTCACCTGGGGGACCACTTTTTGTGATGACGAATCTGATACTGACAGAATAAAGTATATCCTCCCCGTATCCCTTGGACAAGGCAAGCTTTATATCGGTCTCGTGGCAGAAAAGGTGACAGAAAACGATAAGGGACCCGAAATGAGTGACGCAGATAACGACAAATATTACCTCAATGCTACCTATGTTACTAAGAATTATAGAACCGGACTAGTATGGTCGCTTTACAATTTCAAGAAGTTCCAGGATCCTGGGCAGAGTTTTGCGACAAAGGCTTTTTCAGATATTTATAAGGATCAAATGGCCTATTCTCCAATGGAACTGGCTGGTGCTGTAGGTGACTATAAGGGAAAACTTCCAGGACATCTTGGAGGGTTTGGAGCGGCAGTGGCGGCTGATGGTGGTGTGCCTGGTGTGAATGCGGCAGCTTATTTGAAAAACAACCCGGACTTTGTTTCTCTTGGTGCGCCGGTTGCCTTTGGAGGATCTGCAAATGATCCCATGAATGTGCTTGCCACAAGGGGTGCAACCATGGAGGCGAAGGTTTTCCTTCTTTCTCCTTATTTCGTAGGCAAATTTGGAGATTTCTCCATCTCTAGCGAACTTGCCTATGTGTTTGGAACAGCCGAATATGATACACTTGGTGCGGAAGATCGCGATCTCAAGACTTATGCCTTTTTTATAGAAGGCGGCTATGATTTGGGACCATTTACCTTCCAGTTAGGTTTTGCCAATTCAAAGGGCGATGCCGACTATACCGACGACAAGATCGAGTCTATGGGATACGTTTCACCGGGCGTAGACTGGAAAAAACTTTTGATCCTACATGATGATGTAACCGGCATGAATACAACCCTTGCGAACGGCATCGGCAACCATGTGGGCGCAGGATTTGCGACACCATCTACTGCCATGTTAGATGGATACAAACTTTTTTATGCAGGTGTTGACTATGCCGTCACAGACACTATCTCCCTGGGATTTATCGCTGGGATGTCAAAGGCTGACGAAGTTCCAACAGGTTTGCAGTATGACGATGACCAGGGTGTGGAGTATGACGCCACTTTTACCTGGAACCTTACCAAAAACCTCCAGTACAAGGCCGTTGCCGCATATCTTGACGGCGGAGATTACTGGAAAACAAGACAAGCAGGCACGGTTAATCCCAATATCGACCCCGATATCTACACACTCTACCATAAATTGACACTGACCTTCTAATCTGGCTTTAGCAGAGTCCCAGAAACCACCAATTAAACAAAAAGCACTGGAAGAGATATTCTCTGGGGCTTTACTTTTCCATCAACAGGGACAAGGTTTGCATAGTTGGTGTTTTTGCTCTGCCTGCCATAAGGATTGTGAAGGTAATGTTCATTTTTTTCTTGACACAGCTGTTTTTTAATGAGTAAGTGTTACTCACTTGTTCAAGTAAGTATTACTTGCTGTTATTTTTTATTTGGGAACGGTCTTCTATCTGGCACATGCTCATTAATCTGGGTTGAGAAACATTCAGAGCAAAATTGCAATTTTATACGGTCAGGATGATTACATCTTTAATTGATGCCAGTATTGATACCACAGGGGACACCACAGCCCCTTGGTTCGGGGGTCATTTTTTTTAACAACATAAAACATCAAACCATTTTACGAGGAGGAACCATGGCACTTAACCTGGATTCTATTGGAAAACCAATTGGTCCGATTACCAAGGAGTACACCTGGAAAGACGTTGTCCTATACGCTCTGGGTGTGGGGGCAGGATTTAAGGAGCTTGAGTATTGTTATGAAAAGGATCTTAAGGTGCTGCCCAGTTTTTCCATTGCATCCATACTGAATGTTGATTTTTTTCCAACGCTTGCAGAGAGCACCAATATTAACCTTGCAGGCATTCTTCACGGTGAACAGGAGCTGATTTTTCATAATCCAATTCCCACGGAAGGGACATTGACCACCACCGGCACTATCACCAACATCTATGATAAGGGGGATA
>Ga0265295_1008213_pt1 | contig 11668 bp, 9 predicted proteins | sample Munlansysbiofilm_FD_192503 | JGI IMG/M metagenome (GOLD analysis project Ga0265295, IMG submission 192503) | Leachate microbial communities from a municipal landfill in Southern Ontario, Canada - Methane capture system biofilm | ecosystem: Engineered > Solid waste > Landfill > Unclassified ... | reverse complement strand
CCTAAATTATCCTACCTCAAAAGTGGCACTTCCAAATTGAAAACACATACCTCTTAACCAACGGGTTTTAGTCCAACATCAGGCATGATTAATGCGGCTATGCCGAATAATCATGCCTAATTGTTACCGCCTGGTGTTCTATCTGCCAGTCTTGTAAACCATTGTCATTATTCAATTTCCGTGTTATTATCATATTATTTCTGTCTTTTCTGACGGCTCGTAGGTCAGAGTTTTTTATTTTTTTAAAGTGTCGTAAAATTTTTCAAACAATTTCTATCGGTGCGTTGGCTTTGCAAGCTTTTTGACAAAGCTTTGGTTTTTGCGTTGGCTTGTGGGGCTTTTGGCAATATGCTTGCAAATTAGGTAAGGTAATCTTTGCAATTTAGAACTATTGAAAAGGTGCTACCTATCCCAAGTTCACTCTCAACAGATATTTCACCGCCTTGTGCTTCAATAAACTCTTTGCTTATTGCTAATCCAAGACCAGAGCCTTCCTTTTTAGTACCGGGAACAGTGAAGTATCGGTCAAATATCCGACTAATGTATTGTGATTCAATGCCTCGTCCAAAATCTTTTATAACTAACTTAGCCTGATTCCCGATATTTGAAGCAGAAATCGCAATTTTAGAATTCTTTTCGGAATAGCGAATAGCATTTGATATAATATTTGTTAATACCCATGCTGTTTTTTCTTTATCTGCAATTACTTTTGGTAAATCTGAGGGTAAATCAAATTCAAAAACGATATTTTTTTGATTTGCTAATGACTTTGTAGTATTGATAGCATATTTCAAAATATCATTTAGATTGACAGGTGCGATATTCAATTGAATGTTTCCGGTTTCAACCTGTGCTAAGTTTGTTAATTCAGCTATAATTTTCAATAAATTATTGGTGTCCTCTTCACAACTTTTTATCAATTCATGTTGTTCCTGATTTAGCACACCAGTTTTTTCATTTTCTAACAATTGCAAGCTAAATTTGATTGCTGAAACAGGTGTTTTTAACTCATGTGAAACAGTTGCAATAAAATTGGTTTTTGCCAAATCAAGTTCCAAATACTTGGTTACATTTTTCAATATTACAACATATCCCATTAAATGACCTTTTGTATTATCTAGATTTGCTAATGATATTTCTTGAATCTCTTTCTCAAAGTAAATATCTTTACCATGCATTTCCAAATGTATCCTTGTGTTTGAGTCCTTATTAGATGAGATGGTTTTATTGTTGGAACCATCTATAATGATTTGACTTATTAAATCATTTTCAGAGGCGATTTCAAGTATATTTGCACCAACTAAAGTAACATGACTCAACCCTGAAACTTTTATAAACTCATCGTTTACTAAATTAATTTTTTTTGTTGTATCAAAGCCAATAATCGGGTAATGAATATTATTAATTAATGTTTCTGTTATTTTTTTCTCGGTGAGCAATTTTCCAACGTTGCTATTATTGTATTCCTCAAGTTTGCTTGCCATAATGTTAAAAGAAACAGCTAATTCTCCCAATTCATTATGCCACACGAAATTAACTCTTTGAGTATAATCATTGACAGCAATTTTTTTAATACTACTAATTAATTCTTTAATCGGATTTGAAATATTTCCGGGGAGCTTAAGAAAAAGAATAAGTGCTATGATGAAACAAAACAAGCTCATAGTACTGATTAAAATAATAGACTTATGAGCCGTTTCTTTTGCAAAGATATTTTTGGATTCGATAGCTTGTAAGTTTATGTTCATTATTTCAAAAAGGACTACCTGCAAATTAGCCATTGCAGATTCATCTGAAGGATTTCTTTTGAGTAAATTAAAGTTCAATGAAAGTTTTTCGGTTAGTTCGTTTTCACCAACCTCAGTTATATTCGACTTTTGCTTTAAAAGATATACTTCAAAGGTGTTTAAAGCTTCGTCTTGGTTTTTGTCAATTTCCGATAATGCCTTCAACATATTTCTGGTATAACCAAGAGTTTCTTTGTTGTCTTTAAGAATGTTCTCTGAGGCAGTTGACAACAGATTAATTTGCTTAATGCTGAATAATGCTAAAATAATTATCAAGCTAAATAGCAAACCAATACCAAGATTCAGCTTTGTTTTAATTTTCATACCATTGTAGTAATTTGTTTTTTCAAAGATACATTAATTAAAAATTTACAAATGAATTAAGCTACACTACTTTAGGATTGGTCCCTAAGAAAACTGTTCGGAATAGAATAAGAATTGGAATAATTTCTAACCTTCCCGCCCACATTTGTATTATATAAGTTATTTCAAGAACCGGAGACATCTCAGGGTTGGTAATTCCACATGACAATCCAACCGTACCTTGCGCAGATGCAGATTCAAATAGAGCATCAGTTATTGAATATTCTGTTCCCATAAAATAGTAGGTTATAAATGTTGAGGTCAAAACAAATACGAGATAAATAAATGAAAAAGTGGCTGCGACAGCAAGTTCCCTATTCATTTCATCGGGCAATAAGCGTTTCTCGTTAAACTTTACAACTTTTATTGAATTTTCAGAAGAAAAATAATTATTAATATGCCAAAATAATCCTTTAAAAATCAGCAATATTCTAATTATCTTAATTCCGCCCACGGTTGCACCGGCAGCACCCCCGACAATCATTGCACCCATAACAATAAATGTAACAGATGCAGCATCCCAAATATGTACATCAGAGGTTTGCCAACCTGTTGTTGTTAAAGCACTAATAAATTGAAAAATACCCACACGAAAAGGTTCAGATATTACCCCTGACTTTAAAAGCAGAAACGAAAGTATGATGCCTCCAAAAATACAAGTAATAATAATGGAACGAGTCTGTAAATTTTTATAAAATTGCTTTATTTGTTTTTCATAAAAAACTTTAAAATAGAATGGCAATGACAGTGCGCCCAATACCATAGGTAACAAGTACAACATATCCATTGCTTTGGAATTGTAGCCTGCAATACTATCATCCAACGTGCTAAAACCTCCGGTTGATTGTCCTGTCATGGCATGATTAATTGAATCAAAAATATTATCCAACAAGTTATATTCAGGCAAAATAAAATAGGTTCCAATTACCAGATAAACAAAACTAAAAAGGGTTAGAACTAAATAAATTTTCCAAATAGAACGTGCAGTCTCAATAATTGTCGGTCGCAGGCGTTCGCCCGATGATTCAGCACCATAAAGCAAAAATGCGATTTTTCCGCTCGATTGATTTAAAACCGCCAAGGCAAGTACTATAAAACCAGCTCCTCCTATCCACTGTGAAAAACAACGATAAAAAATTAAACCCTTACCAATTGAAGGCTCATGAACAGCCATTGTCAAACCTGTGGTTGTAAATCCGCTCATACTCTCAAAAAGGGCGTGTAAAGGATTTTTAAAATAAAAGATACTCGACTGATAATCTGCTAAAGAAGGAACAAATTGTTGAGCAATTTCTACAGGAGTAATATAGGCAATGATGAAAAACGGCAAAGCTCCCATTATTGCAATAGAAAGCCAGCCCATAGCGGCAATTATTAAAGCATGACGGTTTAATGGCACTTTAGCTATTTGAATGGTTTTGTTTAAAAAAAACCCGATTAAATAACTAATAAGCCCTGAAATTAAAAATCCCAGTGCTGAATAAAATTCTGAATAGAGTAGCGACACTAGTAATGGTACGACCATAGTATATCCCAAAATAATTAGCAAACCTCCAATTTGCTTAAATATCATTTTGAATGTGTCGAACTTTGTATTTTGTATTAAATTCATTGAAATTCTGTTTATTAAATTATTTAAAAAATGCTACAACTTCTTTCATGCTTTCAGGCAATGAAAATACAAATACGGTATCATTAGCTTTTAGCTTAAAATTACCAAGCGTTATATATCCTCTCCCTTCTCTTACAACACCGCTAATAATTGCATTTGCAGGAAAATTCAGCTCTTTAATGGATTGGTTGGTAATTTTAGAATCCTCCTTAACAATGAACTCCTGAATCTCCGACTCAATTCCATATAGTTGAGCCAGAACTCTTCCTTTAAGTATATGACGAAATACAAAATTTGCTGCTGCCATTTTTTTATTTATCAAAGTGTCAACACCCATTTTTTGGGAATAATTAAATAAGCCTGTATTCTCAACCATTGCAATAGTTTTTTTCACGCCGTGGTCTTTTGCTAATAAGCAGGAGAAAATATTCGTTTCAGCACTTCCGGTTACTGATATTACAGCATCATAGTCGGATATTTTTTCTTCTTCAAGTAACCCAACATCTGCGCCATCACCGCAAACAAAATGAACATTGGGGATGTGTCTTGCCAAGTGGTTGCACTTTTCAAGATTTTTTTCAACCAATTTAATATTATAGTACTCACCAAGGCGTAACGCAATGTATTTTCCTGTTTTGCTCCCCCCTATAACCAGAACATTTTTTATCAGAATCGGTTTTTTTCCAGTATATTCAAGTACTTTATCTTTACCTTGGTCTGTAGCTATAAAATAAAGCAAGTCCCCCATTAATATGTGTAAATCGCCAGTTGGTATCAGTGTTTTTTCATTTCGCAAAATAGCCACAATCATAAACGAACTGTTGGTTAATAAATGAGCTGATTCAGCAATGGACTTATTAATTATTGTTGCATCATCTTCAACTCGCACACCCATCATGTACAAGTCTTTTTTATACAGATTGAATACTTCTGTAAGAACAGGTGATTTTAGTAAATACTTTACCTCACGAGCAGCTAACGATTCCGGCGAAACTAATTCATCAATACCTAAATCACGTAAATCAAGCTTGTCCTTATCAACTAAATACTCCATATTATTGATTCGTGCAATAGTTGATTTTGCTCCGAGTTTCTTACCAATTAAACAAGTGGTAATATTTGTAGATTCTACAGATGTTACAGCTATTAACAGGTCTGCATTTTGCACACCTGCCTGATTTAAAACTCTATAGCTTGTTGAATCACCCAAAACTGTTGCAATCCCCAATTTATTTTCAACGATAGCGAGTTTGTCTCGTTGTTTATCTATAAGGGTAATATCCTGAAATTCTTTTTCCAACAATTCGGCTAGGTAGAAACCTACTTCACCATCCCCTGCGATAATTATTTTCATTTTTCCTGATTTTTTAATTTTCTAAAATTGTTTTAATATAAACCGCCCGAAGAGCTTCCGGCATTAAACTAAGACTTTCCTTTAAAGTTTGAGGCTTTTCGTCAGAAGCGATATAAAAGAAAAATGCATTTTCTATTGCATTTCTTTCGAACAATGTACCTTTTGAATACAATAAGTTAATTATCTTAAAAGGTTCTTTCTTGCTCTCACAATCTTCTTTAATCAAGTCCTTTACGTACTTGGCAAAATGATGAAGAAAATCATAATCGGTTTTTAATGCTGGTTTTTGTCTAATAGCAAAGGCATCAGGAAACCATTGTGTAAGCGTTTTTTGAATTCGTGATTCCATAATCTGATTATTTAAGTATTACAAACTTGCAATATCTATTACAAGTCATAAACCAGAAATATAGAACGAACTATATACACTTGTTTGTTAGTGTTTTAAAACAAAATCATTTGTCTTTGAAATAAAAAACCCTTTCATTCTGAAAGGGCAAATATTAGCGAAACGATAGGGTTGGGTTAATCAATTTTGTATTCAGATAGCTTTCGGTATAGCGTAGTTAGTGCAATTCCCAATAATTCAGCTGTTTTTGTTTTGTTGCCATTGGTAAAGTTTAAAACCTTTTGAATATGGAGTTTTTCGGCACTGGACAGCTCAAATGAAGAGTTTACTTTTTCTGAAGTAGTAGATATTGCATTTTGCTTGATTTCAATTGGCAACAAATCAGCAGTGATTTCTGAGCCATCAGTCATAATAACACACCGTTCAATTACATTTCTAAGTTCCCGAATATTCCCTTTCCATTGGTATTGCTTCAAAGAGCTTATAAAGTCGTCCGTAAATTTTTCAATTCGCTTATTGGCTTTTATTGAGAACAATTGCAAAAAATGATATGCAAAAAGTTCAATGTCACAAACTCGTTCTCGCAATGCAGGCAGAGATATTTGAAAAACAGAAACCCGATAAAATAAATCTTCTCTAAAATGTCCGGTTTCTATTTCGTTCTGTAAATTTCGGTTAGTTGCAGCTATTATTCGTACATCTATTTTGGTGGGTTTACTAACACCAACTTTGAAAAACTCGCTTGTTTCAATTACTCTAAGCAATTTTGCTTGTAATTCCAATGGCATTTCTCCAATTTCATCAAGAAAAATTGTTCCATTATTTGCTTCCGAAAACAGCCCTTTATGGTCTTTTATTGCTCCACTAAATGCACCTGCCACGTGACCGAATAGTTCGCTTTCCAGGAGCTCTTTGCTAAAGGCCGAACAATTAATTGCAACAAAGTTTTTGTTTCTACGCTTACTTGCTTGGTGAATGGCTTGTGCAAATACTTCTTTTCCTGTTCCGGTTTCTCCTGTGAGCAAAACAGTTGTGTCGCTATCGGCAACCTTTTTAGCCTGTTCAATTGAATTTTTTATTAGTTTTGATTCTCCAATTATACTATCAAACGAGTATTTATTAACAAGTTGCTGCTCTAGTCGTTGTACTCTTTTTGTTAGTTCAACTTTTTCAATAGCCCTATTAACTAAAGGTATTATTTTATTATTGTCATCGCCTTTGGTTATATAATCAAAGGCTCCATTTTTTATAGCCTGAACACCGTCAGGGATATTACCGTAAGCTGTGAGCAAAATTATTTCTGTTAATGGATATTTCTTTTTAAGTTCTTTTGATAGTTCCACTCCATTTCCGTCGGGGAGTTTCACATCACAAATTACAACATCAATATCAAACTGCTCCATTTTTTTCAAAGCTGTTTTACTGTTTTCGGCTTGAAGTACTTCAAATCCTTCGTAACTAATAATCTTTGAAAGCAGATTTCTTAGTTTTTCTTCATCGTCTATGATTAAAATATTCTTCAAAATGTTTGATATTAGAAAATGTAAATTTAGAAATTATCATAAAGCTGGCAAAATTGCACTCTTTGGCAAAGTTTTGGCTTTAGCGATGGCTCGTGGGACTTTGGCAATGTGTGCAATGTGGGTCGGCAATAGTTTTAAAAAATGTGCGGTGGACAAAAAATAAAAAACATCGGGTCGACTTGAATGTCGGCTTTTTGGTATTGTCAATATTTCGTTTTTCTGTCCTTTCACAATGGTTTACTTTTCAATTTATGTCTGCTGTGTCTGTCTTTTTACACTTGGCGGTAACGGCTGGCGGTATGAAATCGTTGGGGATTGCGGGCTACAAACCTGTCCAGTTACACCGAACTTGATGCGGGGTAGAATGCTCGAATAACCACCAAAACCCCAATGTTTTATACCGCTTGTTATGCACTGGCGGTTCTTGTTTATGACTGTATATCTGTCAGTTATACCACTTTTAATAAACATAATATTGCTGTTTTAAATTGCAAAATGCCATATGAGTTTTCCCATTATAGTCGTTCGTTCCAATTTGATTGAGTTTTCTGTATTAAACTCCTGATTGATTATAAAGTAGAAGAAACTGCCAATTTTAGGAATCCAGTTAATACGGTAATTGAGCAAGATATTATTGTCTTCATTATTCCATTGGGCGAATAAACCAGTTTGTAGTTTAGGATTGAAAGCATAATCAACACGTCCGCCAATTTCATCCGTTGTAAAAGATTTCTCAGGTAAACTTATGTAGTTTCGCTGCCAATCCAGACTTAAATTAAGATGTTTATTGAAATTGAAAAAAGTAGCAAGTGAAAATTCCTGCCTATGTCCGGTATAGAATTCACCAACATTAACTGACGTTTCTGCAGATATTTTTCTACCACGGAAAGTGCTTGCCTGAATTTCAAAACGGTTATCCCAGTATTCGCCTGCAGGAATATAAATACTGTCAATCAGCTCAAAAGCTTCAGTAGGGTTATCGAATATATGTTGTATGTTAAACTCCATAAATTCACCGCTTTTTGATTCGAACCCGAACGGACGCCATTCATAAAAAATTGATTCAGTTTTTTTAGTTTCTTCATTGATATAGTAGTTAATATCAATTGGTTTGAAGATTAAATTCCTGAAAAACGGAAGATTTTTAAATCGCGGATTAAATTGAAGTTCGGTATAAACCATTTGATAGTTATTTCGGTTGGTAAAACCCATTTCGGGGTTAAAACCTTTCTCGACCGTTGTGAACCCAAAATCATATTCAATTACATCATTTGGGTAACTTAAATAAACATTATAGGAAAAATTATCTTTGTTTAAATTGTCATTATTGGCAAATACTTTGGTTTCAGAAAGTGCAAATTCTCCGCCTATAATCAGGTTTTTATTTTCAAAAATCTCGGATGTGGAATAAGTAAAGTCAACACCATAAACACGATTGTATCCTTTGTCGGAATATTTTTGCGTACTTATTAAACCAATACTTGATTGTTTAAAAATATCTTGTTTAACGCGGATTATTGAATAGTTGGTTGTTGGAATAGTGTCTTTTTCGTAAGTCTGCAACGACATTACACCTATATTTGTATGGCTTAATTTGCCAAATAGTCTTGCTCCTCCTATTATCGGAACCTCGCTATTTTGGTCTATTCCAATTTTTCGGCTGTAGAATAGTCTTACGCTTCCAATGTTTAAATCGTAATAATTTTTCCCTTCCAGAAAGAATTGTCTTTTTTCGGGGTAGTAAAGCGAAAATCTCGACAGATTTATTTGTTTCCTGTCCGATTCTACCTGGGCAAAATCGGTGTTGGCAGTGAAGTTTAATTTGAAAGTCGGGGTAATATCAAAATTAACTTCGCCACCAATTTTAGCAGTATTAGTAGGTTTATCGTTGCTTAGTTGTGAGCCTGCAAGTAGGTATGGCTTAATTTCAATTTTAGTGCCTTGACTAATATTATGAAGACCTGAAACTTTTCCCCCTTGCGATATTTTTTCAATATCGTACAATCTTGACCAGCCTTGCCACATCAACTGTTCTTTTTTTCTGCGGATATTCCTTTCAAAATTTATTCCCCAAACCTGTGAACTGTCTTTAGTAAATTTCAATGTAGAAAAAGGGATAACCATTTCTACAAACCACCCCTGTTCATTTTTGAGCACGGCTAAATCCCACACTCCATTCCAATCTTTATTAAAATCTTTGCCCTCATCGCCCACCCAAATATCGGCTAAAGCCCCGTTGGGATTTGTAACGAATAAATAACCGTTTCGATTGTCATTGAACGGACTAATCATAATTTCTATATTATCATCGCTTCCCCAACTAAAGTCACGGCTCATTTGCTGAGCCGAAATTTTATCTGGTTCACTATCGAAACACCAAATTCCAATATACATTTCGTTGTTATTGTAAACAACAGCAATCCGTGTTTTTTCGGTTGCTGGCATTCCTTCGCTTTGTTCTCTTTGTGTAAAATTTTCAATCGGAACTGCATCAGACCAGCAAGGTTCATTCAATTGTCCGTCAAGTTTAATTTGACCAACAAAAGGTATTGCAATAAGTGTATCGGGCTGTGAATGTTGTCCAAAAAGATTGTTGTTCAATACTAATATTAAAATACAGATAATTAGTTGTCTCATAATGTAATAAAGTCTCAATTCCATTTCATTGTTTGATTGCGGTGTCTTTTTTCCGCTTGTGCATAACGTTTCCACGGCTTGCCGAAGGCGGCTTTTTAACGTAAAAATTTCGCCGAAGCATAAACTCCAAATTTAACATAAATCTTCAAATCGAAGCGATTATTGCCGCTTTTGGCAAACCGTTTGTTATCGGCTTTACTTCATTAATTCAATAGTTCGTTCTATATTTATCTCGTGTAAAAATGTTTTATCGTGGGAAATCACGATTAAAGTTCCTTCATATTCATTGATTGCATTGGTTAAAATTTCGATATTTTGAAGGTCTAAATTATTGGTTGGTTCATCTAAGACAATAATGTCTGGTGATTGATTGGCTATATTTAAACAACACAACATTAATCGCATTCGCTCGCCACCACTTAATGATTTACAAAGCTTATACCAATCGTCTTTTGAAAATAAAAAACGATCTAATCTGATTTTTACTTCGTGTTCCTGAAGGCCGGTTTGATTAAATTGTTGTGCTTGTTTATAAATCTGCAAATGATTGTTGATTAAAGAGTAATCTTGGTCAATATAAACAGAATGATTTTTAGCAATAAATATTTTTCCTTCCGTTGGTTTAAGTTTTCCGAGTATTAATTGGATAAGTGTGGTTTTTCCTGCTCCATTTTTTCCGTTGATAGCAATTCGTTCACCGCTGACAATTTGAATGTTTAGAGGTTTTTTCCATAATAAATCTCCTGTTTTATATGCGAAATTGATGTTTTCTGCTATAAACAGATTTTTTCCTTTATGAAGATTGGAAGAATCAAATTCAAATTTCATTTGTTCAATATCGGAAACAGAAAGTCTTAAATCTTGAAGCTCGTCTTTTATACCACTGATTTTATCTGAATGAACTCCAGCAATTTTTGCTGTGCTTCTTTCAGAATTATTCTTCCAAGCATCTGATACTATCTTTGGAAGACCGGCTTTTCCTAAATTCTTTTTTGCTCGAACATCTAATTTTTGTTGTCGCTCAATTGTTTTTCGCTCCTTTTCTCTCGCCTTTCTAAGTGCTTTTTCTTTGTTCTGAATATCTTGGCTTAAAGCGTTTTGTTCAATTTCTTTTTGCTCCTTATAAAATTCATAGTTTCCGCCGTAAACTTTAATTTCATTTCTGTTGAGCTCATAAATAGGATTTAAAAACTGAAGTAACTCTCGGTCGTGGCTAACGATTATAAAAGTTGCTCTTGAAGTTTGAATAAAATCGTATAGTAAGCCTCTACTGGATTTGTCCAGATGATTACTGGGTTCATCTAATAAAACAAATGATGGTTGATGAATAAATAAACCTGCAAGAAAGACTTTTGTTTTTTGTCCTCCACTTAATTCGCTCAATTTTTGAGATAGTGATAAATCAGATATATCCCAATAGCTTAGGGCTTCTTGACATTTTTCTTCTATTGTCCAATCGTCATTTAAAAGACTATAATTCTTTTCATCTACACTTCCGCTTAAAATTTCGTGTAAAGCATTGAGTTTGGTTTCAACTTGTAAGGCTTGTGCAATGGACAACTCATTAAACTGACCGAAAATTTGAGGAATATAGTAAGGTTTAACTTGGGAAGTAATTTGACCTTCATCAGGTTTTAAATCCTTAGCGATAAGTTTTAACAAAGTGGATTTTCCAACGCCATTACTACCAATTAGTGCAATTTTATCGGATTGGTTTACTGTCATACTTAAATTAGTAAACAGCGTATTTTTATTGGGATGTGAATAGGATAAATTTTGAATCGTAAGCATAATTAATTTCTTTTTGAGTTTAACAAAAGTGGGAACCCAATTTTTTGAGCTGATTGTTAGATTGTCTAAGAAATTAATTTTTACATTTTCCGCTTACTTTTTATTTATGGTACAAATATAATGTTTTTTCTGAATTACCTTGTTTCGTATTGCCGATAACGGTTGGCGGTATGGCCAGTAAGGGATTGCGGGCGATGTCCTATCAAGTTACACGAAAATTGAAGCGGGCAACAAACCTTCGCATACCACTGA
>Ga0265295_1008211_pt1 | contig 11673 bp, 9 predicted proteins | sample Munlansysbiofilm_FD_192503 | JGI IMG/M metagenome (GOLD analysis project Ga0265295, IMG submission 192503) | Leachate microbial communities from a municipal landfill in Southern Ontario, Canada - Methane capture system biofilm | ecosystem: Engineered > Solid waste > Landfill > Unclassified ... | reverse complement strand
AATATTCGCGGCGGGATTCATAGCCGGCGCGGTTGTGGTGATGATGATCATCAAGGCGGCGCCTCCGGGGAACTACATGTCCTATGCCGGTCTGCTCCTCATCCTGCTGTTCTATTTCAGGCAACGGTTCGTCACTGCTTCGGCCCTCACGTGGAGTATTTTCCTCCTTTATGAGGCTGTTGCCCTGTGGGATGCGAGCATACCCTCAAGTGTGCTGTTCAGCAATACATTTATCCTGTCGACGTTCTCGGTTACGGGGCTCTATATGAGCTATACTTTTGAGCAGCATATCAGATCCGGGTTTCTTCTGCGACGGACAATCCAGGAGAGGAATCACGAAATAGCCGAAACCAATCTTGCGCTGAAAAAGGAAATAGATGAGCGCAGGCAGGCGGAGACCGCCATGCAGGACCAGATGAGATTCCATCGCACCCTCCTGGACACGATACCCAGTCCCATATTCTATACTGACGTTCATGGCCGCTACGCTGGGTGCAACAAGGCATACGAGGTCTTTTTCGGATGCACCAACGACGAATTGACAGGGCAATCTGCCATGGACCTTTATATCGCCGATATCCTGCATACCACCGGTGGCGCCGAAATGCGGACGGATGCGGAGACGGGCGTGAGGACGAATGAGGCTATTCTCAAACATGCCGACGGAACGGACCGCAGGGTGCTGTTTTCAAGGGCCGCCTATGCGGACAGGGAAGGAAAGCCGACCGGGATGGTCGGGGTCGTCCTGGACATCACCGAGCTGAAAAGGGCGGAGGAAGAGAAACTTCGCCTGGAAACCCATTTGTTCCGGGCTCAGAAGATAGAGGCCCTGGGACAACTGGCCGGCGGCATCGCACACGAATTCAACAACATTCTTACCGCGATCCTCGGCTATGCCCACCTGTTGAGAAAAAACATCAAAACGACTGATCCCCTTTCTTTCTTCGTGGACAACACCATTTCATCCAGCGAAAGAGCAGCCCGCCTCATCAAGGATATCCTTGCATTCGGCAGAAAGCAGAAGATCGATCCGAGCCTGCTTAACCTCAATGAAATCGTACATAAATCCCAATCGCTGCTTGCCATGATGATGGGGGAAGATATCGAGTTGACCCTGACATTAAGCGATACGCCATTGTGGGTGATGGCCGACGGCGGGCTTGTGAGCCAGGTTCTCATGAATATGGCCGCCAATTCCAGGGACGCGATGCCCAAGGGCGGCAGATTGTCAATCAGCACTTCCCTTGTGTTGATGGAAAGGCAATTTCACCATGCGCACGGAGTCGCGCAACCAGGCCCGTATGGAGTGATCTCCATAGAAGATACCGGTATCGGCATGGACCAGAAGACGCGTGACCGTATCTTTGAGCCCTTCTTTACCACCAAGGAAGTCGGAAAAGGAACCGGACTCGGCCTTTCAATAGCCTATGGCATCATCAAGCAGCATAACGGATGTATAGACGCGGAATCACAATTCTCCAAGGGTACGACCTTCAATATCTATCTGCCCATTGTTGATGAGGAGGAGACCCGGGAGGATGTCCGGGAGAGGAAACTTGCGACGTCTCAGTTCAGCGCGCCTGTCTGTGATGTGAGCCGAAGTGCCGGTGACGAGTCATATCCGTCAGGCAGCGAAACCCTTCTGGTGGCCGAGGACAACGATACGGTAAGGGTGTTGACGAAGAATCTGCTCCAGGAAAACGGATATACGGTTATCGATGCGATAAATGGAGAAGACGCAATACGAAGATTCATGGAGAACGCGGATGGCGTCAGCCTCTTGCTCCTGGACGTGATAATGCCGAAAAAAACGGGTTGGGAGGTCTATGACACCATTCGCAAGGTGCGATCTGATATACGGGTCATCTTCATGAGCGGATATACTGCGGATGTCTTTGCCAGGAGACTTATTCCCGAATCGGGAATGAATCTAATGGACAAGCCCATACCTCCGGGTGATCTTCTGCGCGCGGTACGCCAGGAACTGGACCGAAGGCCGGATTGCGTAAGGGGGAGTCAAGGCGCCACGATTGAAAAATCGTGTGTTCAGGGCTCCGAGGGTGAATAGGCTTCCCTGAATGAGGAGGCGTTATCTCCGGCGGAAAAAGACATCGGGGGCGCAAAAGCGCCCCCGTGCCGAATTCTATGCCGCGGTCTTGGATCGTTGCAGCTTTTTGAGTAAATCAAGGGTGTCCGGGTGGTTGTTGGTTTCCGCGTAGGTGAGGGCTGTGTTGCCGCAGAGGGTCTTGGCGTTGGGATCAGCGCCGTAATCTATCAGATATCCGATACAGTCGTTGCATCCGTAATTGGCAGCCAGCATCAGTGGTGTGTGACCGTCGCGATCCCGCACATCCACCGTTGCCCCGCCTTCCAGAAGTGTCTTGATCACCTCCGCCTGTCCGTTTGCCGCCGCGTAATGAAGCGCTGTCTTGCCCTTGATGCTCCGTGCATCCACTTCAGCGCCTCGATGAATGAGGTCGCCGACCAGTTCGACCTTTCCTTCCTTTGCCGCAATGATGAGCGGCGTGTGGCCATGCCTGTCTGTTGCATTCACATTCTCAGTCATAACACTTCCTCCTCTTTGGTAAAGTGCCCTGCCGGACTATGCGGGAATTCTCACGGTTGCGATACTATATCATTTTCCGCCGCCAGGTAGCCAGAATATATTGCACACCCCATGGATCCGCTCCTTGATTCCCTTGCGCGGCACGTAACTGGGTAGCGGGCCGGCGGATTCAGTCGATGAAATAGGCGGCCGCGAATATGGCCACCATGGCCAGGCTCAGTGAAAGCCTGAGGACGATGCCTCCCAGCAGTCCTATCCATGCGCCGAAACCCGCTTTTCCCGCCTTGAGCAGGTCCCTCTTCGCCAGATACTCTCCGGCGAAAGCGCCGACGAAGGGTCCCAGGATCAGACCGGGAAGGCCGAAAAACAATCCCGCTATGGCGCCAATCAATGCTCCGGTCACAGCCGCGCGTCCCGCGCCTAGTTGCTGGGCGCCTTTCGCGGAGACCAGAATATCCATAAGAAGAGACATGACCGTCAGGAGTGCGAGAAAGGCAAGAGTCAGCCAACCCACCCTCTGGAACCCGTCGATCCAGGCGGCTGTAGCCAATCCGAAAAACACCAGCGGCACGCCGGGAAGGGCGGGTAGTATGGCGCCGGCGATCCCGGCCGCAACAAGAACCAATGAAAAGATCCAGAGGAATATGGTCATGAAGCGCGGTCCGGGGAGGAAGGAGAGCTCATGCCTTGTGTTCCCTGAGCCAGGCCACTACCTCTTCGGGATGGCTTTCGGCTTTTTTTACGGATTGCCACTGTTTCAGCACCATCCCGTCGGGATTGATGATCACCGAGGAACGGATCGTGCCCATGGTTTTTTTTCCGTACATCACCTTTTCGCCGAAGGCGCCATACTCCTTCATCATTTCGGCGTCGGGATCGGAAAGAAGCACGAAGGGGAGTCCGAAGTCACGGATGAATTTATCGTGGGACTTGAGGCTGTCCTTGCTTACGCCCAGAAGCACGGCGCCTGTTTCCAGCAGTTTCAGGTGAATGTCTCGGAAGGCGCATGCCTCTTTAGTGCATCCCGGGGTATTGTCTTTCGGATAGAAGTAAATGATGACGGTATGCCCTGAATAATCATGCAATGAATGTTTTTTTCCGTCACTTCCTTCAAGTTCGAAATCCGGTGCCTTCTTTCCTTCTAATGAAGCCATTAATCTCTCCTTTTACTTTCCAGGCGAATCTAAGCCCTCGTGAAATATCGTCGCCCGGGCGGGCTTGCGGCAGAACACATTGTGATTCCAGTTTATTATAGAAAAAAGATTATGCAAGGCAGCGCCGGCATCCAATGTTGATTAACGGGGTTGAGAAAATATTCTGGCAAGTTGTTGACAACTACCCGCATATTATAATTATAGATATTTAATTAAAACATGTCGTGGCGGAAAGGGTGTCCTTCTTTAATCTTGACGTTTCACGTCTCCTTGGTTACTCTCAGCAGATCCGCGGGCGACCTCGCCTGTCGGCCACACAGATTCAACCCGGGCGGGAATTACCATGATCAAAGCATACCTTCGCGCGGAAGATGTCATCAAGGCTATCACCATTGAACAGGACCATCTGGAAACACTGGATACCTCCACCCTGGTCTGGCTGGACATGATATCCCCTACCCCTGAAGAGAGTATCGCCGTAGAAAGATCTCTGAAGCTTGAACTTCCGACCCGCCAGGAATCGGAAGAGATAGAATATAGCTCACGCTATTGGGAAGACGAGAGCGGCATATGGATAAACACCTCTTTTCTCGTCAAAGAGGAAGGAAAGATCAGCAACGAAACGGTATCGTTCATCCTCAAAGGGCAGTTTCTGGCCACCATCCGGTTCAGTGAGCTGCGCATTTTCACTGAATTTTCACGCAAATTGCGACTCACTCCTCGCGCCTTTCACAACGGCGCCGATGTCCTTTCGGGGATCCTCGCCATGCGTGTGGATATCGACGCGGACCTTATCGAAAACCTGTCAAAAGAGATCGTCACCATTGGCCGGAAGGATCCTCAGTCCTTTGACCAGCCCAGCGAGTTCCTTGATTACATAACATCATACGAAGACATCAATATCACCTTTCGCGAGAACCTGACGGACAAGCACCGAGTCATTTCGTCCCTTCTGAAGAGCTCTATCATCCCGGAGAACCACAAAAGGGAGTTGTCCATGATGATGAAGGACGTGAACTCGCTCCTCACCTCGGCGAATTTCAATTTTGAACGCCTCGATTACCTGCAGAACCTCTTTCTCAACCACCTGAGCATGGAACAGAGCAAGGTCATCAAGATCTTCACCGTGATGTCGGTTATCTTCCTTCCGCCTACCCTGATCGCCAGTATCTACGGCATGAACTTCGAGATGATTCCCGAAGTGCACTGGCGGTTCGGGTACCCGCTGGCGCTTGTGTTCATTGTCCTTTCCGCGGTACTACCCCTCTACATATTCAAGAAAAAGGGGTGGCTGTAGACAGTTCCATTCCGTGTTTCTCATTTCCCCGGCGAATCCAGCAATTCCCGTATCCTGGCGATAAGGATCGATGGTGGCACAGGCTTGCTCAGATATCCGATCCCATCAATGTCTGATATGTCGGCGTTGACCACCTCTTCCGGGTACCCGCTCATCACTATTGCCTTAATATCCGGATTAACCTTGACTGCTTCCTCGCGGACCGCCCACCCGCTCCTTTTCGGCATCACTGCATCTACTATAAGAAGTGATATATCTTTTCCGTGCCGCTGAAGCAGGACCAGGGCCTCCTCACCGTCGCCGGCTTCCAGAACGTTGTAGCCTATGCTTTGCAGGGTCAGGGCCGTCGCTTTCCGGGATACCTCGTTGTCCTCGGCCAGGAGTATTGTTTCCGTGCCTCCCGCCGGCCTGGAGCTCTTCTTCGATACTCCCTCCACGACTGAAATATCCAGGACCGGGAAATAGATGCTGAATATGGTCCCTTTGCCCGGTTCGCTGCGCACGTGGATTCGTCCGTTATGCCTTTTGACAATACCTTGGACTATCGCCAGCCCGAGGCCGGTCCCTTTGCCAACCTCTTTGGTAGTGAAAAAAGGTTCGAAAATATTCTCCAGCGTCTCTTCGTTCATGCCTTCACCGGTATCGCTGACGGCAAGGAGGGCATAAGGACCTTTCTTGTCCAGTCCGAGAGAGATCATGGAATCATCGTCAGGTTCGAACCGTCTGGTATCTATGGTGATAAGGCCGCTTCCATGAATGGCGTCCCTGGCATTGGCCACGAGGTTCATGAGGATCTGTTCCATCTGGCAGGGGTCGGCCATTATCGCCAGTTCTTCGTGACAGGTGGATATCTTCAGGTCGATGTTTTCAATTACGAGACGGCTCAGGAAACTCTGAGCGCCTTTGACGATGGTATTCAGCTTTACCGGCTTAAGCTCAGCCATCTGTTTCCTGCTGAAGTCGAACAGTCCCCGGGTGAGGTTCGCGGCATGGTCGGAGACCCGGAGGATCTGTTCCACGTATCCCCTCGAAGGGCCTTCCGTCGGCAGCTTTGTCATCAGTAGATGCCCGTATCCCATGATTGCCGACAGGATGTTGTTGAAGTCATGCGCTATCCCGCCGGTAAGCTGACCGATGGATTCCATCTTCTGGGAACGCATCAGCTGGGTTTCCAGATCCTTGCGCGCGGTCAGATCACTGAACATGGAAACATGGTTATCCGAGATAACCGCTTCCACAACGGAAACGTGCCTGAGCGAGCCCTTCCCGCAAGCCACCTGGACCTCGATTGGACGGGGTGGGGGGCATCCCGTCGAAACGTAGTCCCTTGCCTCGCGCCATACGCCCGCCATCAGCGAGCGGGTTATGACGTCCGGATAGGCGCGGGCGAACAATGCGTTCATGGTGGGGATGTCGCCTGCTTCATATCCGAAAAGTTCCACGAATCTTTTGTTCAGGAAAATGATGTTCCCCTGCATGTCGGCCCATGCAACGGCGACGGGAGACGCGTCGAGAAATACCTGAAATCTGTGTTCATATCCGAGAAGCGTCTCTTCAAGCTTCTTCCTTTCAGCAATTTCCAGTGATACGGTCCGGTTCAGGCGCTCCATGTCCAACATCTTTTTCTCAAGCTTTCGGAACAGCGCCCTGTTGTATCCCTTCAGGAAGTCGGCTTCTCCGGGAAGACTCTTGATTTCCGCCGACAGCTCATTTCGGGGGCTTGCCAGGACCTCCATTATGATCCTCTCCAGTTCTTCCGGTTCCTGGGGCTTGATGACGAAGCGATCAGCTCCGAGACTCAAGGCGAACTCCTCGTCTTCCGGTTCCGTGTATGTGGCTGTGTAGAATATGAAAGGGATCCGATTCAACCGCGCATCGGATTTGCATTGGCGGCAAAGCGCATATCCGTCCATTACCGGCATCAGTATATCCGATACGATAAGGTCAGGAGGCGACAGTCTTGCGATCTCGAGGGCCTCCGCGCCGTTACTGGCGGAAGAGACGTCGAAATTATGGCCAAGCAGAAGCGATTCCATCAGATATCGGTTTTCATGGATGTCATCCACGATGAGAATACGTGTCATTGCCGTTTCCACTATAAAGGAGTTGTTGCCGGATTATCTTCCGTCTGGGACATGAAGGCGCAGGGGCTGATGGGGTTAAAGTATACATCCGTTGCCGCAGGATACCATGGCCGGCGCCTCTATTTTTTATGCCCTTCCTCCCTTGGATGGTGATATGCCTTGCCGGAACCTGGAAGTATTGGATTCAAAGGCGCTAGTCTCTTGAGTCGTCTATATGTTGAATAATGGTAACTATTCAGCATATAGAATTTTCTGTCATTCTCGAGGCTGTAATCGGGAATCCAGAAGGTTTTCATTTGAAAGCCATGGATGCCCGACAAATGCACTCGGGCATGACAGACGCTTAGTTGACAGTTTTTTGTGCTGAATAGTTACGAATAATGAGCATATTAACACTATTGAACGGCAAAAGACCATCGCAAGATTTTGCTTGCGTGGAAGGTCCTTTCCTGACAAGAATACCGGTATCGGAACAGATGGATAACGTCGCTAGTGATGCGCCTTTAGAATGCGGGATGAGGATATTATGAAGCCGGATGTCCTTGACAGGATTGTCATCAGGATGGGCGACATCACCCTGGTGGAGGTGGACGCCGTGGTTAACGCCGCCAACAGCACCCTCTTGGGCGGTGGAGGCGTGGACGGCATGATCCATTGGGCGGCCGGGTCAGGCCTGCTGGAAGAATGCCGGAAAATAGGCTGGTGCCCGACCGGCGAGGCGAGGATTACCGGCGCCTACAATCTGCCTGCTCGTCACGTGATCCATGCGGTAGGTCCGGTTTACAATATTGACGGTTCTGATTCTCCACGTCTCCTGTCTTCCTGTTACGAAAGCTGCCTTGACCTTGCCGCGGAGAACGGGGCAAAAACCATCTCTTTCCCGGCCATCAGCTGCGGCTCATACGGGTATCCGGTCCTGGAGGCCTGCCGGATTGCCCTGGATACGACCTTGCGCTTCCTGGAGACGCATGACTGCCTCGAAAAGGTCATATTTGTCCTCTATTCCCTGAGGGATTACGAGGCCTACCGTGAATATTACGGAGAGAAAAGGGCGGGCGCTCGGGAGGTTGGGGCATGAGGGAACAAAATCCTTCCGGTGACTGTCTTCTATGATAAGGGAAAAGCGCGGCGACATAGTCGATGATGACACCTGTCTGGTAAGCGCCGCCCGCAAGGGTGATCAGGCGGCCTTCGAGTCGATGGTGGAAAGACATCAGGCAAGGATGTTCACCCTCGTCTACCGTATCCTCGGGGATTATGACGATGCGGCGGAGGTGACCCAGGACGCCTTTGTAGCGGCATGGCGGGCCCTGGGGACATTCCGGGGCGATTCCCTGTTTTCCACGTGGCTAACCAGGATAGCCGTCAACCTTTCGCGCAACCGGCTTCATCAGACCCGGACACGCTCTTCCAAGGAAGCCTTTTCCATGGACGAGCCCTTTACTGGTTGCGAAGATAACCGCTGTTTCGAACCACCCTCCCACGGCCCGTCGGTTCAGGAGATGCTGGAAAAGGAGGAGATCCGGGAGCGGGTGCGGGGATGCATCAACGGTCTGGAGCCCGGATTCCGGGAGGCGCTTGTGCTGCGGGATGTTCAGGAATACTCCTATGCCGAGATCGGCGCCATCCTCGGTCTTGGCGCGGGTACGGTCAAGTCGCGGATTTCCCGGGCGAGGGACGGAATCCGGGGATGCCTGAAGCGGGCGTTGGGAGATATATGATGGACCATGCCGGGATACGGGAAATGCTGTCGGCATATCTGGACGGGGAGGTTACCCCTGGCGAGAGGTCTCTCATCGAAGAGCACCTGAAGACCTGCCCGGAGTGCGGGAATGCCTTGCGTGAGTTGCGACGAACGGTGGAACACATCCGGGAGCTGGGCGAGGAGACGCCTCCTCCGTGGCTGACAAGGCGCGTCATGGCACGCATTCAAGAGGAGGCCGCGCGGGAAAAGGGCTTGAAACGACGGTTTTTACCCCTTCGCCGGCGGCTCCCTCTCCAGGCGGCCGCCCTGGTATTTCTTTCCGTCACTGTTTACATGGTGTACCGGACCGTCTCGCCTGAAATGAAGATTGCCGTTCCACCGGTCGCGGAGATGAGGGATGGGGCGGCACGGACTATGCCCTCGGCCCCTCCTCCACGCGAGGAAGAGCTGTCCCGGCCGGTTCCAGTGGCGAAGGTCCCGGAGAAACAAACAGGGGCGCCGCTCTCCCCGAAAGGACGATCCCCGGCGCCGGCGCCCCGTCCCGCGCCGGCCGCCGCTCTTCCAGAGGCGCCGGATCGGGACGAGCAGACGCCGCGCATCGCCCCTCCGCCCTCTCCCGCGCCCATTGCCGGACAGGAAAATGCCTCGCCCCGCGTGTATCGGGAAAGACGCGGGGTGGACATGTCCAGGGAAGTTGAAGACCATGGCAAAGAGGAGAAAGACTCGTCCGTGCCTGCCATGCGGACGAAAGCGGCCGCTCCGGCGTTGCGTGAAGAGATGCGCGTGCTCCTTGTGGTTGATGACGCTCGTGGTGCTTACCGGGAGATCGGCAGGATTGCGGGCCTGTGCGGAGGGGAGGCGGTGCGATGGGAAGTCGGGGACAGAGGCGGGGTCGCCCGGGTGCGTGTGGAACGGGGTAGGCTTGGAGAGTTCCTTGCCCTGCTGGGAGAGGTTGGGGAAACGACGAAGAAGACGCCGCTCCCGTCAGGGGGAAGCGGCGCCGTTGATGTGACGATCACCGTGGAAACCGGGCGCCGTACGGACGGATAGGCAGCCACATGGCCTGCCGCCCGGCGTTTAGTGCCGTAAACGGGGCGGCTACGCCAGGCCGTCTCTACGTCGCGTAGCTGATCTCTATGATTTCATACTCCTTCAGTCCGGAAGGTACCTTCACCCGTACTGTATCGTCCAGGCGGTGGCCGATAAGCGCCTTTCCCACCGGGGACGAACAGGACATCTTGCCTAGTTTGATATCCGCCTCGTCTTCGCCGACGATACGGTAGGTCACCTCTTCATCCAGTGTCGTATCGTAGAGGGTAACCGTGGCGCCGAACACGACCTTGTCGGGTGTCATGTTGGACAGGTCTACCACGTATGCGCGCGCCAGTTTGTCCTTGAGTTCCTGGATCTTTCCTTCGATGAAACCCTGGCGATGCTTGGCGGCGTCGTACTCCGCGTTTTCGGAAAGATCGCCGTGGGAGCGGGCCTCAGCTATGTCCTGGATAACCTTGGGCCTTTCCTCCCTGATGAGACGCTTCAGTTCATCCTGAAGGCTTTCGTAGCTTTCCTTGGTCATGGGTACTGATTGTGACATTGTGGTGCAAGCCTCCTAAAACGTTAGGGGCAGCCGAATCGGCCGCCCCTTTCTTTTTTTCATTATAATAATGTCCGCCATGAGTCGCGGACCCTCTACAGATACTCCTGGAGAGGTTTTGCCTCCAGTTGGGAGCGGAGCATGGCGAGAATGCCGTCAACCGCCGCCTTGGCGCCGGCCGTGGTGGTGAAGTATGCGATATTGCCCACCAGGGCGGTTCTGCGGATGGAGAAGGAATCGGCCACAGCCTGCGCCCCGTGGGTCGTGTTCAGCACCATTCTGATTTCGTTGTTCTTGATGGCATCCACGATATGTGGCCGGCCTTCGGTAACCTTGTTTACCACACGGACCGGGATTCCCCGTTCCTCCAGGTAGGCCGCGGTCCCCCTGGTGGCTACCAGTTGGAAGCCGTTATCATACAGTGTTTGAGCCTGTGAGACAATATGTTTCTTGTCGCTGTCGCGGACGCTTATGAAAACGGCGCCGGACATGGGAAGCTTTACACCCGCGGCAAGTTGGGCCTTGGCGAAGGCCCTGGCAAAATCGTAGTCGATCCCCATCACCTCGCCGGTGGACTTCATCTCCGGGCCGAGGATGGTATCCACTCCAGGGAACTTGACAAAGGGGAAGACCGCTTCCTTGACAGACACGTGACCGGGTTCAATCTCCGACACTATTCCCAGTTCCCTGAGGGTCTTGCCCGCCATGACGCGCGCCGCCAGCTTGGCCAGTGGCCTGCCGGTCGCCTTGGATACGAAGGGGACAGTGCGGGATGCCCGGGGATTCACCTCAAGTATGTATATTTCACCGTCCTTTAGCGCGAACTGCACGTTCATGAGACCCTTGACCTCCAGTTCCAGGGCCATCAGTCTTGTCTGCCTCTTGATCTCATCCATGGTTTCCCGGGAGATGGAGTAGGGGGGGAGGGAGCAGGCCGAGTCTCCGGAGTGTATTCCAGCCTCCTCGATGTGCTCCATCACCCCGCCTATAATAACCTCCCGGCCATCGCACAGGGCGTCCACGTCGATCTCGATAGCCGCGTCCAGGAACTTGTCCACAAGGATCGGGTGCTCCGGGGATGCCTGGACCGCGGTGTGCATGTAGCGGCGGAGGTCATCCACATCGTATACGATCTCCATGGCCCGGCCTCCCAGGACATAGGAGGGGCGGACTACGACCGGATAGCCGATACGTTCCGCGATCTTTTCCGCTTCCTCGAAGGAACGGGCCGTGCCGTTCTCCGGCTGACGCAGGTGGAGTTTGTGCAGCATCT
>Ga0265295_1008207_pt1 | contig 11676 bp, 7 predicted proteins | sample Munlansysbiofilm_FD_192503 | JGI IMG/M metagenome (GOLD analysis project Ga0265295, IMG submission 192503) | Leachate microbial communities from a municipal landfill in Southern Ontario, Canada - Methane capture system biofilm | ecosystem: Engineered > Solid waste > Landfill > Unclassified ... | reverse complement strand
ATGCCATTAAAGGCACACGAAGGGGGAGGACACGAAAAGACACGAAGGGGGGGAGGACACGAAGAGACACGAAGGGACACTAAGGCACACTAAGGGGGAGGGTCTCGACTCTGTCTCGCCGCAGACGGAGCAATTGGCAGGCGGATAATTATGTTTAAGGGTGTTTTAACTGTGCAATGCGCCGGACTGGGCCTCGAACTGCTGGCCATGTGCCCGGAGTTCGAGTCGCTCTGCGGCTTGCGTTTTGCCCCCCTGCAGCCAGTCTTTCCCGCTGTGACCTGCACAGCGCAGGCCAGCTTTCGCAGCGCGCTGCCGCCCAGTAAACACGGCGTGGTCTGCAATGGACGCTATGAGCGCAAGAGCAAAAGAGTCGAGTTTTGGCATCAGTCCGCCGACCTGGTGGCCGGCGAGCGCATCTGGGAGGGGCTGCGCCGGAACTCGGGCACGGCGGCTATGATGTTTTATCAGCAGAGCCTGGGCGAAAATTGTGATTTTCTGCTTAGCCCGGCTCCCATACACCGGCATCATGGCGGCATGGTCCAGGCCTGCCACAGCCGCCCGGCAGAGCTGGAAAACGAGCTGAACAGGGCGATTGGCAAAAGCTTTGACTTGCAATACTACTGGGGACCCAGGGCAGGGCGCCGGTCCTCACAGTGGATTTGCCAGGCCATCAAGCTATTGATGAGCAGACACAAGCCTAACTTCATTGCGGCATACCTGCCGCACATGGACTACTGCCAGCAGAAATACGGGCCGGAATGCAGACGGCGCATTTATCCCGAACTCCTGCTTTTGGCCTCTTGGCTAAAGCAGCTTCGCGAACATTGCGAGGAGCTGGGCTACGAGTTGCTGGTCTGGGGCGACTATGCCATCACTCCGGTGCGGCAGGCGCTTTTTCCCAACCGGCTTCTGCGTCGGCAAGGCTACTTCGAGGCCCGCAAAGTTCCGGGCGGGCGCAGCTATCCCAACCTGTATGACAGCGCCGCCTTCGCCATGTGCGACCACCAGGTGGCGCATGTATACATACAAAACCCGGCAGACTTGGCGGCGCTGCAAAAGCTCTTCCAGGCACAGCCGGGAATCGCCAGGGCCTTGCCACCGCGGCATTTCGAGCTGCCTGGCCCCGAAAGCGGCGACCTGGTGCTCGAGGCCGAGCCGGGATACTGGTTCGCCTATCAATGGTGGGAGAAAAATTCCGAGGCGCCGGACTATGCCGCACATGTTGACATACACAACAAAATCGGCTTCGACCCCTGCGAGCTTTTCTGGAAAATACCCTTTGTCAGCATTCATAGCGACTGCAGCCTGCCCAGGGGCAGCCACGGGCGCTGCGATCAAGCCGCCGCCTACGCTGCCAGCCCGGCCCTGGCCGAACAAACCCAGGCTCATAACCTGCTCGAGCTAAGCGCCAAAGTCAAAGATGTACTTAACCGCATCTAAAAGCAAAAGCTCAAAAAAACTTGCTCTACCTTCCGGTGTTTTCCTATGTTTTAGGAATTGTGAAAAAACAATTTGTTCAACTTTGCTGAGCAGATTCGCTTTCTTGCTATACAGTATATCCGGTTTTTTCTTGTACATAGACCCCGTCCAAAAAGAGGGGGGCATAGTAGCGCCTCTACGAGGCGCCGGTTTTGATGGCTGCCTGCACCCCAGGCTAAAGCCTGGGGTTAAGCATAGTTATGCGCCTACGGCGCAACTAGATACGCTGTTTTATAATAAGTTGAACCAAGAGATAAATTCATCAGATGATTTTGATTTTGTCAGTAGTATTAACCTAGGCTGGTTAATCACGAAAGTAAAATTTTCCTGAAAAACGCAGTTTTCGGAAGAATTTCTAATTTTTCTCTGAGATTCAGTCCATTTTGTGCCCTGAAAGGGCAACCTAATAAAGCCCAGGGTAAGCGAGGCCGCAGGCCGAGCGCCACCCTGGGTAAAAGCCCCCCCGAATCCGGCGCCCTGTAGGGGCGCCACTAACGGCCTGTCGGCGTTATGACCTTTTTTGGATGGGGGCTACATACTGACCAGAAACAACTCAACTTTGACAATTTAAGTTTTCATAGTTTCTTAGTGTCCAAAAGAAGTCATCATGATCGTTTTAGGTATAGAAAGCAGCTGTGACGAGACCGCTGCTGCGCTGTTGCGCGACGGGCACGAGGTGTTAGCCAGCCGCATATCCAGCCAAATCAAGCTGCATGCCGCCTATGGCGGAGTGATTCCAGAGCTGGCCGCGCGCGAGCACCTGAAAAACATCTCGCCTCTCATCGATGCCACCTTTGCACAGGCCGGCATCGGCTTGCAGGAAGTGGAGGCGCTCGCGGTCACCAACCGGCCCGGACTCATACCGGCGCTGTTAGTGGGCAACTCTTACGCCAAAGGGCTGGCCCTGGCCAATCGCCTGCCGCTGCTGGGCGTAAACCATTTCGAGGCGCATATCTATGCCGCTTTTCTGAATCAACCTGGATTGCTGCAGAATCCGGCCAACTTCCCTCTGCTGGCCCTGGTTGTCTCAGGAGGACATACCGCCTTGGTATTGGTGCAGGCCGAGGGCCGGGCCGAGCTACTGGGCAGCACGCTGGATGACGCCGCCGGCGAGGCCCTGGACAAGGCCGCTAAAATCCTGAACCTGGGTTATCCTGGCGGGCCTATCATCGAGCGCTTGGCCAAAAACGGGGACCCGCAGTCCTACAGCTTTCCGCGGGCCTTGAGCGGCGCTTCCGGCAAAGCCACCCCCCGGGAACATCGCTTCAACTTCAGTTTTAGCGGCGTGAAAACCGCACTGCTGTATGCGGTCAAAGAGCGGCGGCTCAATGAACAGCAGCTCGCCGATGTACTCGCCAGCTACCAGGCGGCAGTAATGGAGGTGCTGCTGTCCAAAAGCATGGCGGCCGCCGAAGAGTACAAGGTGCCCATGCTCTGCCTCTGCGGAGGAGTGGCCTGCAATGGCTATCTGCGCAGGCGCTTCCAAGAAGAATGCCAAAAACAAGAAAAACAACTGCTCCTGGCAGAGCCGGCCTGCTGCACTGACAATGCCATGATGGTGGCTGGCCTGGCCTGGCATTACTTTAAACATGGATTGCAGGATGACCTGAGCCTGCCAGTGTATGCCAGGTTGCCGGAAAAACTGCCAAAGTTCCCTTTCGCCCCAGAATTTCAAGCCGTAAAGTAAAGCTTGCCTGCGGCGGGCAGGGATTTTGGACTGAAAGGCAGACCAGCTCACAGCAAAGCAGCCAAAGGAGGGCAAGATGTCTAAAAACCAGTTTGATTTCAATGATCTGCTTTTGAGCAACACCGAACGCTATGTCGCCCTGCGCTCATTGACCATAGGCATGTGCGCCTTTACGCAAAAGTGCCTGCAGACCGTCATCAGCTATCAGAACCTGCTCATCGATGAACTTGAACAACAGCAGGGTCCGGCCGGATACTCGCGGAAAAGCAGACAGCTCTCCGAACTTATGCTGCAAGCCGTGCAAGAGCTGCGCCAGGCATTCCCAGGGAGCACGGCTCCGGGGGAACGGCTTAACCTGGCCGGCTTCTGCGAAGGCATGGCAGGGCAATTCGATACCTTGAGCTGCGAGCTGCCAGATGAGCCGGAGGGGACGGGGCACAGCAAGCGCCATGTCAATGCCGACGCCTTCTTGTTGCAGCAATTGTTCGTCGAGCTTTGTGAACTGCTGCAAGAAAAATACCCGCAAAGCAAATGGAGGCTGCAGCTTGAAGAATATAGCTTCCAGCCGCATGAGCGCGAACAGCTGGGCCTGCACGCGGAAAAAGAGCATTACCTGGGGCTGGGCATTGTCGCTGAAGGAATGCCTGAAGACGCGCAGACCGGACTGGCACCGCTGCTGGATTTTGTCGGAATCGAGCAGGAATCCTTCCCCTTCAGCGCTCAGCAGATGCTGCGCTGGGCCGGCGTGCTGCTGGCGCAGGGCGGCAACCTGCTGTTCAACCCGAAGACGCCAAAACCGGCAGTCCTGTTCTTGTTCCCAGTATGCGATGCAAGCAAGAGCGGCGAGCTGGACTACCTGGCCTATGATCCGGAAAACAATAACAAAACCATATTGCTGGTCGATGACGAAGACATGATCTGGGATGTGATCAGCGCCATGCTGCAAGACCTGGGATACCGCGTGATACTGGCCGAAAACGGGCGCGAAGCAGTGGAGATATATCAGAATAACCCCGGAATGATAGACCTGGTGCTGCTGGATATGATTATGCCAACCATGAGCGGAACCGAGGCTTTCTTCCTGCTTAAAAAAATGGACCCGAAGGTAAAGGTGCTGCTTTCCAGCGGCTATGTCTCCGAGGATGAGGTGCAGGAGGTGCTTAAGGCCGGCGCCGCCGGCTTCCTGCGCAAGCCATACCATATGGCTGACCTGGCCAAAAAAGCCCGGCAAATCCTGAGTGCGGAATAGAGCCGCTAAGTGTGACTTAGTGTGACTTAGTGTGACTTAGTGTGACTTAGTGTGTCTTAGTGTCCAATGAGCTTTTTTACATATGAAAAACACTTCTGAACATCGCAGGTTCAAGCCTGCTCAGCGAGCCGGGGCTTCCGGCTCGGGCAATTCGCTGCGTCTGGCCAGGTTTTTGGCCTCCGCCGGGATTGCTTCACGTCGCGACTGCGAGGAGCTTATACGCCAGGGCAAAGTTCAGGTCAACGACAAAGTGGTCTTAAGCCCGGCCATCAATGTGGATCCGGATGTGGATCTGGTGAAGTTTGAAGACAAGCTGTTGCAGATCGAGAAAAAAGTGTATCTGCTACTGAATAAGCCCCCCGGTTTTACTTGCTCGGCCAGCGACCCTTTTGCCAAAAGACTGGTGTATGAGCTGGTGCCGAAGAAATTCGGGCGACTTTTCAGCGTTGGCCGTCTGGACCGTGAAAGCGAAGGCCTCTTGATACTCACCAACGACGGCGATTTTTCACAGGCTCTGAGCCACCCCTCGAGGCAGGTGCCGAGAAGATACCTGGTTGCCTGCGAAGGATACTTCACTAGCGCAAAACGACGGCGCATGCTGGAGGGCATACGCGACCAGGGCGAGCTGCTGCAGGCTACTAGCGTGCAGCAACGCGGACACTTCAAAGGACACGCCGAGTTGGAAATCGCCCTGAGCAGCGGCAAAAAACGTGAAATCCGACGGCTCTGCAAGGCACTGGACCTGGAGGTGACCAGCCTGCAACGCATCGCTTTCGGCAGCATAGAACTGGGAAATCTGCCTACAGGACGCTGGAGACTGCTGGACGCCGCCGAGGCCAAAACCCTGACACAGCCTGGCAAAAAACCAGAGCCATCCAAGAGACATTAAAAAACAGCGGTTTTAGGCCTAATTCCCGCAGTGACAGCCCCTTTTTTGGACACTAAGACACACGAAGCTACACTAAGACACAGCAAGTAGTTTTCGTCTAAAATTAGAATTTTAGCAGGAAATTTGCGTTTTTATGCGATTTCATCGAGCCTGGGGTTGAGACCCCTAAAAAAGGGGTGCCTCGCAGAGGCACTACAATGCATCCGGACTGATTTTTGTTTTCTTTACATGGATTCTCACTCGCTAAATGTTTTAGAATATGACCGGGTTTTGGCGCTGATTGCCGGGCAGGTGCAAAGCTCCCTGGGGCGCAAACTCGTGCTCGCACTGCGCCCCATGCGCTCGCTCGAGCAAATATGCCGCAAACACCCACTGTATGCCGATCTTTTTAGCTTGCAGGAAACTACTCTGAGCCTGCCGTCCTTGGGCGGCGACGACCTGTCCGAGGCTCTGCAGCGGGTTAGCCCCAAAGACGCGGTTTTGTCCATCGAGGAACTCCTGCTTTGCCGCGCTCAGCTCGATGCCGTGCGCCAGCTCTGCCGTTTCCGTCAAAACCGTGAAATGGCAGAGTTGCTCAGCCTTTCAACGCTGTTGCAAGGCTTCGAGCCTTGTGATGAATTGAGCCGTCGCCTGCATGCCTGCCTCGAGGAGGACGGCAGCGTGCCGGACAGCGCCAGCGGCGAGCTGCAAATGCTGCGCCGGCAAATCCGCGCTCTGCAAAGGAAACTGCAAATCAGCCTCGAGTCCTTGCTCAAACAACCCGAGCTTGAGGAGGCCTGGCAGGAACGCTTTGTCACTATGCGCAACGGCAGATATGTGCTGCCGCTGCGCCGCGAGGCCAAAGCCATGCTGCCCGGCTTGGTGCATGACCAGTCAAACAGCGGCCAAACCTTGTTCCTGGAACCGGCCGCCAGCCTGGCTATGGGCAATGAACTGGCCAGCCTGAAATTGCAGGAACGCGATGAACTGCGCCGCATACTCGCCGAGCTGAGCGCCTTGCTCAGAGCGCATCTGCCGCATTTCAAGAGGAATCAGGAGACTCTGGCCGAGCTGGACGCCGCCGCCGCCATCACCCGCTGGGCCAGGCTGTATGACTGCAGACTGCCTAAGTTCGGCCCGGAATTAAAATTGCGCCGCCTGCGCCACCCTTTGCTGCTGGCTCAGTTCAAGGAGGAAGGCGGGCAACGCCAAGTAGTGCCGCTGGACCTGGAGCTGCCCAGGAATTGCAGCAGCCTGTTAATCACCGGCTCAAATACCGGCGGCAAAACTGTGGCCCTGAAAACCGTGGGCCTGCTCAGCCTGCTGGCGCAAAGCGGACTGCCGCTGCCGGCTGACCCGGAAAGCCGCTTTGTGGTCTTCGAGCAGGTCTTTGCCGATATAGGCGACGAGCAGTCATTGCAGGCTAGCCTGAGCACCTTCAGCGCGCATATAGGCAATATCGCCAGAATTATTAAGGGCAGCGCCAAAAGCCGCTCGCTGGTGCTGCTCGACGAGTTAGGCTCAGGAACAGATCCTCTCGAAGGCGGCGCCATAGCCTGCGGCATTTTGCAGGAGTTAAGCCAAAACCGCAGTCTGTGCATCGCCACCACCCACCTGGGCATGGTGAAGAACTTTGTGCACAGCAAGCCGAATATGCTTAATGCCGCCGTGCGCTTTAATGCAGACAGCCTCGAGCCGGACTACGCCCTGGATATAGGACGCCCCGGAGCCAGTCACGCCCTGCTTATCGCCAAGCGCCTGGGGCTGCCGCAAAGCTTGCTGGAAAACGCCCAGAGCATGCTCTCCGGCGAACAATTGCGCCTCGAAGAAGTGCTGCTCAAGCTGGAAACGCAGCAGCAAAAACTGAGCAGCCGTGCCGAAGAGGCGAAAAAGGCCAGAGACCAGCTGCTGCGCGACAAACAGGCCCTGCAAGAAGAGTTAAACAGCCTGCGCAAAGAACGCAAAAAGCTTATGCGCGAAGCCTATCAGCAGGCCGAGGCCCTGGTGGCTAACAGCAGGGCGGAACTGGAACGAAGCATCGCCAAAGTGCGGGAAAATGCCCCCGCCGGCAAGGAGAAAGACAGCCCCGCCTTCCAGCAGTCAGTGCGCCAGGCCAGGGAATTGCTCGCCGACAAAGAGAAAAAGCTGCATGAGGGGATGCGGCGCAGCCGCGAGCGGCCCGCCCGCCCGCTTCAAGCACAAGATCTGCGCCCAGGACAGCGGGTCTGGGTGGAGAAACTGCAGGCTCACGGCAATATCCGCACGGTTACGGCTAATCAGCAAAAAGCAGAGGTCCTGATTGACGGCATTTCCTTCGATATGCCCGCCTCCGATTTGCAGCGCGCCAAGACGGCGGCTGCCCTGCCGCAGCCTGCTGTCGTCAAGCTGAGTCTGCCGCGTTACCAGGGGCAGACCAGCCATGAACTGAATCTTGTCGGCCTAAGAGTGCACGAGGCCATAGAAAAACTGGAATCGTACCTGCATGACTGCCTGCTGGCAGGCCTGCATGAACTGCGCATCGTGCATGGTTTCGGCAGCGGCAGGCTGCGGGAGGGCATACATCAGTGGTTGCCCTCACAAAGCATGGTCCACAGCTATAGACCCGGCAAAGACCATCAGGACAGCGGCGGCGCAGGCGTCACCATCGTAACCCTAAACAGCTAAAACCAATTCCCCGCTCCCGTCCCACGTATGTAGTACACGCTTTAGCGTGCTCCCCGTTCCCGCTCCCGCTCCCTCTGCTTCCCAATGTTAAACAAATTCGCCGACAATTTTAGCGAAGCGCTGCGTCGTTCCGGCTCCGCCTTGTTCGACTCCGGCCAGGTGTCGCCCTTATTCGGCAGCGAGGAGTTGTTCGAGTCGGAGGTATTAGACACTTCTCTGCATGAGGTTCGGCTCAGTCTGCAAAACCGCCGCCTGCATGCCCGCTGCGACTGTGCCGAATTCCGGGTCGGGCGTTATTGCGCCCATCTCTGGGCTGCCTTGCTGTCGGCCAGCCAGCAGGAAGCACTGGGCAAGAGCCTGCGCCGCAATATTGGCAAGAACATCGTTTTAAGCAGCGAGGATGCTGCCACAGCCGCAGAGCCGGTTTATGAATATGTGACTCCGGTAAAAAAACCGCGCCCCGAGTCCGAGCCGGCTTTTTCGCCCCCGCCCGCCGCTTTGCCGCCCTTGCGTTTTCTGCCGCAAACCGGAGACGATGAGGGGGCCACGCTTTTATACGTTATAGACATAGCCGGCACTGCCGGTCATGGTCGCGCACTCAGCCTGGAGCTGTGGTGGCGCAGCATAAACCACCAGGGCAAAACCCTATGCCGCGCCCTGGACCCAGGGCTACAAACCCATTATGTCGCCGAAGCCGAAATCCCGCTGCTGGAGTTTTTGCGCAAAAACGCCGCGCGGCACCCGCTGCTCAAGCATGCATATATGGTCAGCCAGGCGCAGCTGGACGACTTGCTCTTGCTGCTGGCAGGCAAGGATAATCTGCGCTATTACGACAGTGGCGCCAGACCTTTTCGTTTCAAACGATTTGACTATGCACCGGGAATTAAGCTCAGGCCTAGTTTCCGCCTGCAGGCAAATTCCCCGCAACAATATATGCTGGACGCTAGCTACTCGAGCGCCGAGGGCGAAATCCCGGTGGAACAACTCGAGTTTCTCTCCGATGCCGGCCTGGCGCTTTATGCCAGGCGGCTTTGGCAGCTGGACCTGGGCTTCAAGCCGGAGCTGCTCAGGCAAATATGGCAGGGCAAAAAACCGCTTTTTACGCGCTCAGAGGCCCTGCGGCTGGCAGCGGAATTCAAGAGCCAAGCCCCGGCTCAAAGCCTGAGCCTGCCCCCCGGCCTGCAACTGGATATCGTGCAGACAAAGCCGACGGGCAGGCTGTATGTGCAGAGCGCCGAGTTCAAACACGCCGGCAGAGAACAACTGCAGGCCGAGCTGAGCTTTGACTACGCCGGCAAAACCGTCTCGCCAAATGCAAAATACCGGCTGCTGAGCGCCGCCAGTGAAAATATCCTGCTGCAACGTGATCCGGCTGCCGAGCAGGCCCTCATACTGCGCCTGCAAAGCTTGAATTTCCAGCCAATGACAGCAGACAACCTGCTGTGGAGGCTATTGCCCAGCCGATTGGACCTGGCAGTGCATAGCCTGGTGATGGAGGACTGGCATATCAATGCCGCCGGCAAAACCTATCGCAAGCCCAAAGAGAAAAAAGCCCTGGTGCAAGGCGCCGGCATGGACTGGCTGGAAATCAATGCCGGCCTGCAGTTTGACGGACAGAGCGTCCCCCTGCCTGCCCTGTTGCAGGCCATGCGCAGAGGACAAAACAGCGTCAGGCTTGATGACGGCACCTATGGTCTGCTGCCGCAGGAATGGCTGGAGAATTTCACCGCCCTGACCGAGATCGGCGAGCTGCAAGGCGAGAAAATCCGCATACGTCGGCAGCAGGCCGCCCTGGTAAACGCACTGCTGCAAGAGCGGCTGCAAGACTGCGACGGCAAATTCAGCGCCGCCCTGCAAGACTGGCGGCAAATACAGCCGCAACCCCCTGTGCTGCCCGCCGGCTTCCAAGCGCAGCTGCGCCCATACCAGGCAGACGGCCTGGCCTGGCTGCAGCAAATGTGCCGGGCCGGCCTGGGAGTCTGCCTGGCCGATGATATGGGACTGGGCAAAACCGTGCAGGTGCTGGCACTGCTGGCCTGGCGCAAATCGCTGGAAACAAGCCGAGCCTCGTTACTGCTGCTGCCGCGTTCGCTGGTCTTCAACTGGTGCGCGGAGGCCGAGCGCTTCGCGCCGCAACTGCGCCTGGGCCTGTATCTGGGGCCGCAGAGAAAGCGCCTGCTGCGCCAGCTGCAGAAATATGACTTGATACTGAGCACCTACGGCACAGTGCGCTCTGATCCGCTGCCGCTGGCAAAACAACGCTTCGACTACTGTATCCTGGATGAGGCGCAGGCCATTAAAAACCCCGACAGCGCCACCGCCAAAGCAGTGCGCAGCCTGGACGCCGAACACCGGCTCTGCATGACCGGCACGCCCATCGAAAACAGCCTGGCCGAGCTGTTCTCGCAACTGGAGTTTCTTAATCCGGGAATGCTGGGAAAAAGATTCCTGGATTTTTTTCAGCGCCAGCAGTTCAGTCTCAGCGAGCGGCAGCTGGCCGATCTGCAAAATGCCATGCGCCCCTTTTTGTTGCGCCGCAGCAAAGAAGCGGTTGCAAAAGAATTGCCGCCTAAGAGCGAGCAGCTGCTTTACTGCGAAATGGACCGTGAGCAACAGGCCTACTATGATGAACTCAAGGAGTATTATCAACGACAGATGCAGGAAAAAGCCGGGCAGGGCGGCGCTGCCGGCGGCAACTTCCAGGCGCTCAGCGCACTGCTGCGCCTAAGACAGGCTGCATGCCATCCGGGACTCTTAAATGATAAATACCGCACACTGGTATCAGCCAAGCAGGAATACTTGCTCGAACGGCTGCAAGAACTCGCCCAGGCCGGCAAAAAAGCACTGGTCTTCTCGCAGTTCACGCGTTTTCTAAAACTGCTGCAGCCGGCACTGCAACAAGCCGGACTGAAATACTGCTATCTGGACGGAGCCAGCCAAAACCGGGAAGAACTGGTGCGGCAATTCCAGCAAGACCCGGATATATCCCTGTTTCTTATCAGCCTCAAGGCCGGTGGAGTAGGGCTAAACCTGACCGCCGCGGAATATGTGTTTATACTCGATCCCTGGTGGAACCCGGCCGCAGAAGCGCAGGCCATAGACCGGGCATATAGAATAGGACAGAAAAACGCCGTCTTCGCATATAAGATGATTTGCAAAAACACGGTCGAGGAAAAACTGCTGCTCTTGCAGCAAAGCAAGCGCCGCCTGGCCGACAGCCTGCTGGAGGCCGCGCCTCAAAAAGGCTTTGCCCTGCACGCCAAAGACCTCAATATGCTCTTGCAGTAAAGGCAGAGCCTGACTCAGACCAGATACAACAAGTTGCCCCTCAAGAATTTGGCCACTAAGACACACAAAGCCACACAAAGACACACCAAGTCATCTTCGTCTAAAATTAGAATTTTAGCAGGAAATTTGCGTTTTTTAGGCTATTTCATCGAATTTTTCTGCTTTATCCGGCTCCATTTTCCCAACAAATCAAAACGGGCAGGCGCCGCATAAGCCCTTCGTGTGCCTTCGTGTCTCTTCGTGCCCCTTAGTGTCCTCCCCCTTCGTGTGCCTTTATGGTTCAATGGCTTTTTGGACGGGGTCCATCTTAATTGGCAGCCTTGCGGAATCAAAATTAGTTCGTGAGCTACCCCGGTTTTTAGCTCGATTTTCACTGCCGTGAACAAATCAGTTCGCGGCTTTTTTTTTGCCAAAAAATCTATATTGTATTGATACATATCA
>Ga0265295_1008206_pt1 | contig 11677 bp, 10 predicted proteins | sample Munlansysbiofilm_FD_192503 | JGI IMG/M metagenome (GOLD analysis project Ga0265295, IMG submission 192503) | Leachate microbial communities from a municipal landfill in Southern Ontario, Canada - Methane capture system biofilm | ecosystem: Engineered > Solid waste > Landfill > Unclassified ... | reverse complement strand
CACCAGGCGGTATCTCTGATATTAGAACCGAGAGCCTGAACCATATCAATGGTTTCTGCTTCGGCCAGGTCAAAAGTTATCCATTCGTTCATTGTCTGAAGTCCGTCCGTCCGCCACTTAAACCTTGGTGAAGAAGTCTTAATCCTTGAGGCAGGGTAATATGGCAGCTTCTCTGAACTCTGCCCGAGTATCGTAGCGTCCGGTATTTTGTTATCCAGAAAATATATATTCATTTTCTTATCTCCTTATACCAGCACTCTTTCCGCTGGTAGTTTTATATCGCCTCTTTTCCCTGCCTGGTTGATAACAGCCACCACTTCTTTTCTGATAGCCACAGAACCAAAGGCAACCTCAATAGGTATCTGGACATTGATAGCTCCGCCTCCGCCCCCTTCACTTCTGATTATTTCTCTGAGTTTCTTTTCAGGCAGCAATATTTCTGTCCCCGCCTCGCCCATCAACACCTTCTGGCCTGCAGGGGTGTAGAATTCTGTCGGCCTGTCAAATACCGCACCTGTGGCCAAAGGCAAAGGCTGGCTGGCTATTAACTTTATTTGGGCTGCACCAAGGGCAGCTATCGGTATGGCCATAAGTTTCCCGAATATTCCGCCCTGGGCCAGGGCCTTTGTTATAGCTTCGGCCACATTGATGGTTGCCTGCACCAGACTGGCCGCTTTCTGCTGCTTAGCCGCTGTCCTCTGAATTGCCTGCCTCTTGATATCATATTCAGCATCCAGGGCTTCAATAGCTTTCTGCTTTTCCTCTTCACTCTTTGTAGATTTCTTAATTATATCCAGCCGCTTTTTGTATTCATTATTAAGCCGTATGTCTTCATTCTTCTGGTATTGAGAAGAAATCCCGCCGATAAAAGAATACATATCAGCCCAGGCACCTTGAATCTTTGCGATTATCTCATGCGAACTTTCACCAAAATTCTGCAGTTGTTCAGTCCAGGAAAGGGCTATCCACCTACCCTGCGGCTCCAGGCTTTTAATCTGCGGCTCCAGACCAGCAATCATAGCACCGACGCTGCTTGTTATTGCTTCAATCTGTGTCGGAATGATTGAAAGTGAATCTATCATAGGCTCAAGTGGTCTGAGTTTTCCCAGGGCAATTGAGACTGAAATAAGATTCTCAAACCCTATTGTGCCCTGCATGGCTGCGAGATAGGTATCGGCCATGACAGAGTTCCATTCTCTCATCTTGGCTGCTGCGGGGTCTGAAGTATCTATTATCCCCTGAATTCGTTTCAAAAGCTCATCTTTCGCTTTGGCTGCGGCCTTATCTGCCTCGCTCATTTCCGTCGTTGCCATAGAAAGGCCGGCCATATCCAATTCAAGTTCAAGGGTTTGTTTATTAAGCTCTTTTAGAATTTCAACAGCCCCACCGCCTGAAGTTAATATATCCATGAAAGCCTTTTGGGCTGCCTCGCCATATTTCCCAAGAGCCAGGTTTTTAGCCAGCTCTATCGTGCTGCCGTTCAGCTCATTCCAGCTATCAAGTAATAATTCAGACAGCTTACCGGTTTCTTCAAAACTTGAACCGGTAGCCAGCATTCTGGATTGAACGAGTCGGCTTATCTCAGAAAATCCGCCGAGACTTTCGGTTAAGTGTTGCCAATCCTTTTCAGATTTTGAAACCGATGAGGTAAGACCGCTTATTCGCTTTTTCAGGTCTTCAACTACTTCAACAGCTTTAACAGCGAAGTTCACCACCCCGCCTATTAAATCACCAAGACTGGCTGTAAATTCTGAAATTGTTGGGGTAAGGGCTATAACTAAATTCTTTATACCACCAAGAGCTGACCGTAATCCCTCACTCTCGGTAATTCCATAACCCATCGCCTCAAGCATATCTGACCAGACATTTTTCAGCTGTGCTAATATACCGCCATAGGTATTTGTCTCTTCCTGGGCCCGGACATATAGGGCCTCAAGTTTATTTAGCAGCTCAGCTTGCTTTTCTTGTTTTGAAAGTGTCTCGTCAACCTTGATTCCATACCGACTTAAAGCCCCAAAATTTCCCTCCATAGCTTTCTGAACAAGCAGGGCAGCAGAATTGACATCAATATTCAGTGTTCTGGCTAATCCTATTGCCCCCTTTGTGGCTCTCTGAATGCCCTCAACATCAAGTTTGGTCATCTGGGCCATCAGGGTTTGGATAGAAGTCACTGCCTCATCATTGATTATTGTTTCTCTCTGGACGGCTGAAGAAAACTCAAGCATGCTTTCAGTAAGGCCTGGGGTAATTCGCCCAGTGCTTTCAAGAGCAACCCTCAGGTTATTTGCAGCGTTTTCGCCTTCTATTGCTGCGTCAATCATTGAGGAGATACCAGACTTCAAACTTCTAAAGCCGGCATAGCCTATACCGAGAGCTGCCGCTGTCTTGAGGACACCCGCCCCGAGGCTCGCAAACCTACCCTCTGTTTGTGTCCCCGCCGATGTAACAGCTTTATTGCTCGATTCGACAGACCTTAGAGAATTATCAAGGTTCTGAAGTTTTGCGGCAGCTTCCTTGTCGTCAACCTTGACCTCAAACTTGATTACGGCCATTTTCTCTCTCCGCTATCTCCATCATTGTTTTTTGAAAAATAAAAACTTTCTGAAGGAAAATTTCATAGTCTCCAGATGATTCAAATTCAATCCTGGATATATAATCTCTGAGAAGTTCATCTCTACCAAACATCATCTGGGCTATATGCCAGATGGCTACATCGTCATCATCAAGCGGCGGGGGATTCTGTGATATATGGGGGGTTGAGCCTATGTCTTTCCAATCACAGAGTTTTCCCCAGTCGTAGAACCACTCGGAAAATCTCCGGACTCTGGAAAGAAAAAATCGGGGTTCCCCGCATCTTCAATTATTGCCAGAACCAGGGGCTTCTTTCTATCGGTTACCATTACCCCTCCGAGCTCCAATAATACTTCCTTTGCCTTGTTTAGTGGGATTTTAGTTTTGTTTTCATCGGTCAAGTCCCAATCGAGGATTACTTTCGTAGCCAGCTCTAAATTGAAAACGGGGTCATAAACCCTATTTACTTCAGCCTTAGTTGGGACCGCTTCGAAAGGGCTGATTGGTTTTAGCTGAACTGAAATTTCTGGCGGGTCTAATTGTTCCTTCTTAGCTTCAAGCTGATAAGTAATCCAATCGGACTTAGCCTGATATTTTCGAAAGATTGCCATTGCAAAACTCCTTGGTTAGATTTTTATCCAAGATAATCTGTAGTTCTAAGATTTTCAATCGTCATATATGGAACACCTTCACTCATGCCGTTTGGAGCGGTTCCAACTGCCAGTCCCAGGAATTCAATATCAGCAGAGATAATGTCATCATACTTGGCAGCGACCGGCTTGATGATAAGGCACGGGAAATAGACAGTAATACGATATGGGTCTGTTCCGGTAGCAATTTTACCGGTCAGAACTAATTTTGCCTTCTGTTTTGTTCCGGCCACCTGGTCTGCAATCAGTGCAGAAATATCGCTTCCATATTTCGGAAAACCAATCTTGAGGTCTGCCACTGCCGGAGCAGAATCAACGGGTTGAGAAATCAGTCCAGAACCAATAGAAGGAGGAGCCTGGCCCAGCGTCCTTAAAACTGAAACCTCAAAATTGTTTATATCCAGCTTATCGGTCTCCTGGAAATCAGCCCCGTCCTGGTCATTAATAAAAAATTCATATTCTTTCGAGAAGCAATGGTTGCATCGCTCATCATAGGTTATAGCACCCATGCTGGTTTCATCATTAGTCACCGCTGGGGCTACAAGCCTATCACCAATCGCCTTGATTTCAGACTCAATCAGTCCTTCCCCGCCCATCTTCAATGTCCAGCTATATGGTTTGACTGACGGAATTTCCCAGATTTCACCAGGCATACCAATAGCCAATGTCCCAAAAAGACCCGGGTCGCTCGTCAGTTTGAATTTATGGAGCTTGATAGTTTCCCCAGTCGGTACCCCGGCAGCTCCAAAGACCATAGCTATCAATGCCCCCAGGGCTCCCGGCCCGTAAGACATATCTGAAGTGATAGTCAGGTCGATAGGTTTGTTTACTCCCAGAAAAGCACATTGTCTTATTGGAAGGTCAATTTCCTGAACCTCGAACACATCTTGAGTAGATTGAAGTCCAGAAATGTTTTTGAATGGTAGGCCAGAACCAGCACCAACCGCAACGGCCGTCCCCCATTCCGCACCTTTCTTAAACCCAGCAACCTGTCCATGTTTTGCTATCGTTGTTCTCCAAGCCATTTTTATTCCTCCTTCGTCCGGTTAGATTTTTTAGGCTCCGGCTTTTCTGGTTTTTCTGGCTCAACCCATTCTGCTACACCGCTTTTAACCCAAGAGTCAACTACATCTACTCCAAAGAGGGCGGGCTCATACTCTTGTCCTGGGATGAGCAGAATACCATCTTTCCCGACACCGGGACTCCCTATCCACCGGAATATCTTTTTTTCTTTTTTTGTGAACATTTAATTCACCTCCTAAAAATCTAAATCATATTTCATAACTGGAATGTCCAGCTCAAAAAAAGCAATACCGACATCACTCGACACCCCGGAATCGGTTTCTCTCACCTCACCCGGGGTCAGGGTTATTTCCATTGTTCCAAGGGCTCCAGTCTCTTGAGAGACATAATCAGCATGAATCGCAGCCCTGATTTTCTCAATCCAATCTTCCATCTCAAGCACTGCGTCTTGAAGGCTTGTTCCTTTTACCCAGCCCCTTATAACTACTTCCATTGAATCCTTCCAGGCCTGAGGGCTCGCATAACTTTCCATCCCGCTTGTGCCACCAGAAAAAATCATCAGCCAGGGAAAACCTTTTGCCTCATCCCAGTTAATCATTCGCATCGTAACACCGGCCACACCATCGATAGCAGAAAGAATCTCTTTCACCCTCAACAGGACTTCTTTTCTCCAGCTCATGAGCTTTTTACCCCCAGATTATTGAGAATTACTTTTTCTCCAAGCATTGCCTCTAATTTTTGTCTTTGCTTTTCCATAGTAGAAGAAAACCATTTTGAAGCCGGGACCTTGACCTGTTTTTTCATGGAAAATAACGGCTGCATTCCTCCTCTGCCATGCTTCTGAAAGAGTATCAAATTTCCTCGTTTTGACTTGGCAAAAAAGGTATCATGATATTCTCTTGGAAAACCCTTCACACCCTCAAAAGGAACCGCCAGGAATTTCGCTCGTTTCGGCCGGACCGTTCCACCCTTTTCCTGGATTACCGAATACGGAACCTCTGGAGAGAAAACACCAGAACCAACTATGACCTGGATACCCTTTGCCGTCCTCGTTCTCTTTCCACTGATAGATGTGGCCAGCTTTCCAGTTTTCCGCCATTCAACTTTCCTCATAGCTTTTGCTCTTTGTTTCAATTCTCGAACCGATTCGTTCTTCCAGTTATCAAGCCGTCTTTCCAGCTCTGGAGTAAGCCGGCTGAGCTTCTCCATTTCTGCCTTAGCTTCTTTGAAATCGGCCTTAATTCTCATATCACTATCCGCCTTAATGGCTGAAGTTGCTTTCTCACATCTTCCAAATATTCCTGCTCTGATTTCCAGGTAGCCGTTCCGTCCTGGTAAGTCCGGCTTGTCTGCCCGAAGCGTCCGGCCTTGAGATTCTGAAAGGCAAAATGGACATACTGAATGACTATCATCTTGAGCTGGTTCACCGCATCTGTTCCAAACCCTGCGGTATAGGTCATCTTGATTTTCCCTGTCAGGCCATAACCGCCTTTCTTTCTTCTTATAGCACCATAGAAAATCTCAACTTCGTCAAGGTCAATCTCCTCATCATCAAGGGTCAGAGAAGTAATTGATGCTATCGGGTAGACCTTCGGATAATACCAATCGCCAACATTTTCAGCCTCTTCATTTTCAATCACTCCCTGAACCAGCTTTTCTGTTCCAAGCTCCGTTTTCAAAAACCCTTCAATCGTATTAACAGCCAAATCAATGAACCCTTGGTATTCTTCTGGTGTTATTTCGTCATCAGGCTCTAAAAAATTAGCTAACCAAAGTTCAGCCATTTATTTTCTCTCCGGCGCTTTCGGCCTTACCGCCAGACAATAAACCAGGTTCTTCACTTTCTGATATTCCTCTCTGTTAATTTCAAACACTTCTGGCAGATTATACCGCTCTAAAACTTTCTCCACTACCATCTTCATCTTTTCTGATTTAGCTTTGACCATCATTGCCTAACTCCAGAAAAAAGAGAGAAGGGGGAGAGGTTATCTCCCCCATAATTCCGTTAAGCAGAAGTTTCAGATAGCACTCTCAGTCCTTGTGGGTCAACAGGATATCCGCCCTTCAGGAAGGTGAACAGGAAGCCAACTTGACCAGAGGCAGCATAAAGCTCTTCAAGTCTTTGAACTAAAACATTCGGGCTGTCGGTAATCCAATAACCCTTCAGGTCACCAAATAGAATAGGCTCATCACCACTAGCATAAGTAGCATCCATATCTGGACAGGAAATTATCGGCCTACCAAAAATGGTATTAGGTTCGGGGCCAACAATGGGGCTCATCGCATAGCTGTTCCAAACAATGTTTTCAGCGGGAGCTGTTCCAGTGGTCACGGCAGACTTGATTGAGGCCAAATACTGCAGAATAGCATCATTCATACAGAAGACACCATTTGCCCTGGCTGGAGATGGTACTGAATAATACAGCTTTTTCACATCGTCAAAAGTCAGTGACCCTACAGCTCCAACCTTCACCCTGGTCAATATCGGGTCGGTATCGGTAGCCAACAGCCCGAACGGCTGGTTCGTTCCGTTGCCACTAACAAACTTCGTTCCTTCACTCTGGGCAACATAGCGGGCCACGATGTCAGATATGAAAGCTTCAAGTCCAACAATAGTATTCTGCATCAGGAGTTTTCTGCTAACTTTTATCAAAGCAGTCTGGGGGTGCTGGGTGATTTTCTTAGTAGTCAGAAGCCCTGCGGGATCTGTGCCTGTGCGAGCGCCAGTTTCTCCAGGCCATTCAACGGTAATCCCGGCCCCTTCTTTCACGACATCCATATCAGCAGTGATGGGGATAACAGTAGCATACTGACGAATCGGGCTGTATTCAACCAGCTTCTTAATTACTTGGCTATAGAGTGTCTGGGGAACAAGATAACCACCAGTAGCCCCAACCATCGTCATCGGGTCTCCAGCGGCCTTCAGCTCGGGTGCTTCCTTTCCAGTCTTGGCATATTCCCAGAATTTCTGCCGATATTCTTCAGCCTTCTTCTCTTCTGTGGTGGCCATGCCCTTCACGCCAGCCGCAGTCATTTCAACAATCTGTTTTTCCATTGCGGCAATCTTTTCTTTTAGTTCGTTTAATTCCTTCTCGTCCATTTTTATATTCTCCTTGTTTACTGAGTCCTCTTTCACTCCGGTATCTACCTTGCCCATAGAGTGGCTTTCAGCCGGCTCTGCCTGAGTGGTTTTCTCCGGCTCAGGTGGCTCCGTAGATTTCTGGAACTCCGGAGGCTCTTTTTCAAAATCTTTATAATGGGAGGCTAAATGATTATAGACTCCCTTTTTATCGCTTTCGGGGATATTAACCCCGCCTCTACCACCGAGTAGTGCAGTCATAGCAGCAGCAACGCCCCGCCAGACTGCCTTCAAGTCTGATGCTCTGTGATGAGGCAGCTTATAGCTTGTCTTGATATCCGGATTCTCGTCATCATACCAGGCACAGATTTTTTTCAGTGTCTTAACATCAGCTTCTTTTATCTGTGCGGGCCCATCCCATTCGGCTCCCTCATCAGCATTGCCGTAATCATGATAAGGGATGACCTTTTTGAATTCTTCAGGTTCTTTCTTTTTGTTCATTTCTCCTTCACCAGCTTTATCATCGGTGTCAAGTTTGGAAATGTCAATAGATTTGACCGTTTCGATCACAGCAGCAGGTTGAGCAGGGAAAACAACGGCCGATACTTCCCATAGCTTGATTTCTGAAATAATCCGGCCCTTCCCGCCGTCAACCTCTTCCCACTTGATAGTTTCAAAGCCTATTGATATGCCAGACACCGCCCCTTCTTTCATCAGAGCCCTGGTCTCTCTCGCTCTCTGGACGTCAAGAATTAGCTTCCCGTCAACTATCCTCAACCCCTTTTCGTCTTCTTCAAGCTTCACCCAGCCTATCGGCCAGTCGGTATTATGCTGCCATAGGAAGGTATATTGCCCTTTTTCAGCTAAGGTCTTTTTGAATGCACCCGGCTTGATTGTATCACCCTGAAGATCGGTCACATCAAAGACCGAAGCATAGCCGGTAAAATGTCCTTCATCGTCTGGCTGATCAAACTTCGCCCTGAAGTTCTTGATTTCTAACATTCGCTCTTTTTTTTCTTTCGCCATTTTATACCTCCTAAAATGGAAGCAAGGTGCATCTGCAATTACACACCTGCTCCGGGCCCGCCTTCGGGTCGCCTGGGTAAGCCATCATCTGGCCCCCTATCAAAAAATCCTCATCTATCGGGATGGGATCAGCACTATATCGGTCATCTGCTTCTATATGATCTTCCCTACTTTCTGGAAGCATTGAACAAAGCCAGCCCTTCTTTTCTGTTCCCTCTTCCTTCATCCCTTCAAGCTGGCCGAAGTTGTCAAGCTTGGCAGTCTCAGTGAACGCCCAAAGCCTTGCCTTCCAGCCTGACCATTCAATCATGTCACCCCATATTTTTTCAGCAAGCTGCATAACCGATAAGGGCACTTCTGCGGTCTGGGCTTCTTTGATTATGTCTTTTATTTTCAGAATGGTAGTTTTGGCAATTTGGGTCCCACTCTCAGTCATCATTAAGGTGACTAAAGCGTTGAATTTTTCTCTCCAGGCCACAGGGATATCTTCAGGGTCAACCTGCTTTTCTGATAGAAAGAAATCAACATCCTTCTTTGCTGCCCTGCTTCCAGCCCTGAAACCAAGTAGCAGCATCTCCTCATATAGTGGCCTGAAAAATTTCTGATAGGATTCGCTAATCTTTTCCTGACCGGCCTCAGCCAATACCTTCTCTACTCCGCCATTCTTAGCCGCCAAAGCTAAATCAGAAGCTAAAGACTTTAGCCATTGCCTTTCTGCCGGCTCAAGTTTCCCAGCCATTCTATCAGTCCGGCCCTTATAAGCCTTCCAAAGTATGGCTTTCTGCTCCCTTGGTGCCCAGAACTGGTCACCTTTGGTTGTCATTTCACTTGTCATTTGATTGTTATTTAAGTTATCGTTAATAAGATTTTCTTTATTAAAGTTTCGAGCCTTAAACGTTAATAACCCTGAATTCCCTTTTCCAGATGTCTGAGGCTTGCCTGACAGAATCGGGATATCTGAAAGAGTGCCCATTATGACATCGCCACCCTGGACGGCCTCATAGCCCAGCATCCGCCTTTGCTCGTTGATGGTCAAAAAGCCCATCTGGCTCACCATAGTCGCCTTTTCTTTCCAATCATCCTGGATAGCCTCAATATTATTCCTGTCTATCTGGAGCCATAATCTCTTGTCCCACAACGGCACGATTGACCGGTTGAACTCATCAACGATGAAATCGCACAAGGGTAACACTGTCTCAAGATAGAAAGCCTTCCTTGCTTCCTTCATGTTTGAGTAAGTCTTATTCTCAGAGTCCCCAAGCAGTTCTGACGGAATGTCAAACATCGCTGCCATCTGCCGGAGATAGACCTTCATCATCTGAACCCAATCAGCGTCTTTCACCGACATACCGGCCGGCTTCCATTCCAGCCCGCCCTCAAGAAATACTGACTTCCCAGCGTTTGCGGCTCCAGTCATATCTGCTTCGAACTTCTCATATACTTCCCGCTTTTTGGTCGCATTCATTCTCTCCTGGGTAATCAGCACTCCAGGCGGACGCATATCATTATGGAGTAGCGAAAGATTCCACTTCTCGGTCAGGGCTAAAATATCAGCCAGCTGTTTGGTTGGCTCGTAAAAAGATAAGCCGTAGTAATCATCTCCCGGGTGGGGATGTCTTATATGGCAGATTTCCTCCTTCTTGAAATCTCTCGGGTTTTTACCTGAAAAATGATAATTGCTTATTTGCCCCAGATTATTCACTTCTATTTTCATCATCAGGGGGTTGATTAGATACAGGCCTGCGGTAGAGTTTAGTTTGGCAATCCAGATATAGGCATTGCCAGTTAACAGCAGATGGCTTGTTAGCCTCTGATAGAATGACCGGCTGCCCTCCTGGGCATTAGGATAATACAGCAAGTCTAATATCGGGTGGTCTTCTACCTTCCCTTTATCAGACATCAGCTCGAATTCTATTCCCCCGACTGCTTTGGCTATCTTTGTCACGCAAGCAAACAGGGCATAGTTCCGAGCATAAGCATCAATGGCATTGTAATACTGATCTGAAGTATATGAGGTAAGCCCCCAGAAATACATAGACGAACCATAAGGCGGTTGGAGAGTCTGACTATCAGACTTGATTTCTATCGTTGTGTCTTTTTTCTTTCTGCTGAATAAGCCCATGTCATATACTCCTTACGCCTGGCCAGGGTTCACGGGTAGCTGCCCAGTAGGCCAGGGCTAAGCTCATCACGCAATCATCAGTCATACCTTCGGGTGCTTGATAGCTTATCGTCCCGCTCCCGCTCTGCTTATAATCCAGGGCTTTCAATTCGTCAATGAGTATGTCTATTTTGGGCAGCTTGATTAACTTTTCCCCAAATCCAAAAATTAGGTTCTGAATCAATGCTTGTTTTTTTGTTCCTGTGAATACGAATCCCCTAACATAGATATCTTCCATCAGTAGCCCCTCAACTATCGGGTCGCCAACTCCCGTCTGATCAACCAGTGTTAAGGCATCGTATTTCTGAACCATCTCCTTGATTATTCCCTTCTGAACCTCCCAGTTAACCTGTGTTAACCTCTTAAAATCAATTAACCGAAGTTCATCATCAAGAACAGTTATGACCGTGTAATCATGATGTCGGGCCAAGTCTACTCCACAGTAGTATACTTTACCTTCTACCTTCTTGGCCTCTATCTCGGGAAGAACCACGCAGGCATCTACATTCTGGATTACTTCTCCAGATTCTTCCAGAAACTCGGCCAGGTATTCTTGTCTAAAAACATTTTCCGGCAATGTCTTCCTGGCCAGCTCAATATCCTGCTCTTTCACTTTCGGATTGTCAGATGTCGGGAATCTCCAGCTCTTGTAGTCTGGATATTCAGGATTCTGGCCCATAAGCCATAGATGATAGAACCAGTTTCGGCCCTTTGGTGTCGAGATAAACATTACATCCCCACCAGTATCGGATATCGCCGGCCTTAACACTTCTTCCCATGCAGCCTTAGGAACTCTGGCCGCCTCATCAATCACTAAGCGGTTAATCCCCTCTGCTCGCAGATTATCGTAATTTTCAGCAGTCCTGAAACTGATTACACTGTGATTGATTAGTTCCACTACCATATCACTTTCACTTACCCTCGCTACTATACCGAGGCCCTTGCCCAGTCGTAGAGCAGTCATCAGCCTTTTGAAAGCATACCGTCCCTGTCGATATGTCGGGGCCACCCACATGCAGTTCCAGCCTGGATGATTGACCGCCCCCTCCAATATCCAGTTCAGGGCAGCAATAGTCTTGCCAAATCGTCTTCCAGCCGCAATAACCTTGAACCGGACTCCCAGTGTAAGAAACTCCAGTTGTGATTTTCTCGGAGTAATACCAACTA
>Ga0265295_1008203_pt1 | contig 11678 bp, 4 predicted proteins | sample Munlansysbiofilm_FD_192503 | JGI IMG/M metagenome (GOLD analysis project Ga0265295, IMG submission 192503) | Leachate microbial communities from a municipal landfill in Southern Ontario, Canada - Methane capture system biofilm | ecosystem: Engineered > Solid waste > Landfill > Unclassified ... | reverse complement strand
ACCAAGACCATTAATTAAAATATCTTCTCGATAAAAAGTAACCCAAAAATTTTGTGTCTCCGGTAAACCAAAAATACCGTCTTCGAAAGCATAAGGAATCATTGCACCTTTAGCAAATAATTTAACTGTTTCTTCATAACCGTCAAACTGTCTTAAATCAATAGAAGCATTCCTTATAGCGAACTCATAAGGTATCCAATGATTTACCCCTATCGCAACATCTGGCGAATTTCCGGCTGCATTAGCTAGTATTAACTTATTCTCATCAGGCATAAGAGACAACTGAACATTAAGTCCGGTTTCCTCAGTAAAATCACTATCAACCATCAACTGCATTATTTCTATATATTGTCTTGGATGGTTAACCCAAACATCAATTACACCCGAAGATGACTCTTGAACTTGATAATTTCTTTTTGAAAAACTCAAAAAGAATCTTTTAACTGATTCAAATGTTTTAACAAAAACATTTGCCTCAGGAGCTGGTAATTCATCATTTCCAGTAACATAAATTGTTTGTATGTCTAAACCATTCTGTAAGAAATTCTGTATTAAAGACCCTAACATTTGTGCGGCAGATGTATTCCCATCAGCTAACAAAAGCATTTTACTAGGAATCATATCAACATCTTCTCTTAATTTTTCAAGCTGATTAATTGCTAAATTAAGGTTAGTTAAAAAGCCTGGATTATTATGATGTGAATAAGTTTTTAAATGAGTCGAAACATTCTCCAATAAACTTATCCAATTATCAAGCCTATCTTCAATATCAGGAATATATGTTACTAATCTCCATGTTCTATACTGATCAGGATTATTCCCAGTTAACTTTTTTATTTCAAGACTTAAATCTGTTATATCATCCATAATTCCTATCAATGTTTCATACGCATCTCTATACGGTTCTAAAACAACTCTTAGAGAAATATTATGAACTCCTTTTTCTAAATAAAACATAAATGGTTCATCATTTCCGAACAGTTGATTTTGGTAATCTTTTGTATAATGAAAAGTTAACATCGAAGCTTCTTCAAAAGGTATTTTTCCATCTATTTTAAGTTCTCTGAAACTAGGCATTTGCATCAAATAGTCTTGTCGATATTTAATCCCTAAATAATAATAACCTGTTTTAGTAACATTAATTTCATAAGTAATTTCATTATTGCCATTTCGATAACTATATCCATCTATAGCATTTAGTTTCATCGATTCAGTATCATAAACTAAAGCTGATGGATCAGTTTCAGATCTTAATCGTATTGAAGGTGTATTTTTGTATTTTAATTCACTAGCTGATATCATTATTTCTTCACCTAATAAATCAGCTTGATTAAGTTCTAGATAATCATCATAATTTAATAAATTTTCTGGTTTAGATAACCTAATTTGGCCGACATATACTTCACCAGATTTTAAACGGAACGTTATTTTATTCGAACCCTTATTTAATTGATATATTAAAGGTTCTCTATTTAAAGCTGTAGTATCATATAAATTTGTTGTCTGAACAACTTGTTTTTTCTCAGAACTAGGCATAACTTCATTACCATAACGATCTAAGATAAAATTCTCAGATTCAAACTCCCATAAAGCTGGAAGTTTAATTGATTGTGACTCTGAGAAAGGTAAAGAATCATTTACTAAAACTGTTAACTCAGAATCTAAAATAGTACTTGAAACATCCATGAAGTCGATTTCAAAAACAAATAATGCCGAACTATCATAATCGACATTAAAAGTTATTTCTTGACCAGATTCAAGTTTTCCTAATGAGTGAGAATAGCCATAGTCAATTCCATCTATTGTTTCATTAAATATATCATCAGCGTTTAAGACAATATTATTTATCGAATCAAAAGCTGTATATGTTTTTTTAACTTGAACATATTTATCACTTGCATATTCAGAATATAAATCCATCTCGGGATTAATTTCCAAATAACTGATATTCTGTTTAGCAGTTATAAACAAAACAAAAACTATTGCAACTATAAAGATAGATGCAATTATTATTTTCTTGACTATGGCTCTTCTATTACCCATTTAGTTGTCCTCCAAATTCAACAAAGTTTGATTTTTTAGTTCAAACTTTGTCATAATTTAAAAATTAATTAGTTTCGTCAATACTATTTTTCCATTCTTCTAAAGCAGTAGATATCATAGTATTAATTTGTGTCTCCCACTCTGACGCAAAAACTTCAGGTGTTACTTCATTATTATATATCTTTGTCCAATAATCATTTTCCTCACTACTTACCCAAGCCCAAAATTCTTTATATCCCGGTAACCACTTATCAACATCTGGTTTAGCATAAGGTAAAAGGTCAACGTTTTCAGCTAATCCTTCTATATAATCTGTCAAATGATATTCATCAATCTTTGCCCAAATCTCCGGAACATCAGACACTGGGAATCTATCAATAAACAAATCGCCTCTTTCATGCATAGCATCAAGTCTTAACATCCAACCTTCTTTTCCGAAAGTCATCCATTTAGCTAGCAAATAAGCTTCTTCTGGATAATCAGTCTGAGATGAAACAACTGCATAATCAATTATAGTAGGCGGGAACTGCCCTGCTTCCCCTCCAGGATAAGGCCAAAAACCAAACTCAAAACCATTATTGAACATTGATTCAACATAACCAAAGTTATAAGTCCCTTCTATTTTCATACCTGCGTAACCTTCAACCCAAGGCCATCCATCACCAATAATCGCTAACTCTTCTTCTGTGTAAGCAGCCAATACATTTTCAGCAATTAAATCTAACTCAAGGTTAAATGCATCTATCCAAGCTTGACTAGTAAAATTAAACTGAGTTCCATCCCAAGTGTTATAGCCAACATCTACAGCATCCATAGTCGGGAAAATCAATTCAAAATCTAAACCTACACCTTCAAGACCATCAATTCCATAAACATAATCAGCCTTACCAGCTAAACGTATTTCTCTAGCAATAGCTATCATTTCTTCATAAGTCCAATCCTTATCAGGAATAGGAATATTATATTTATCGAAAATAGTCAAATTCATGCCTATTCCCTTAATAAATTGAAATGAAGGTAAAGCATATCTTTTTCCATCATAAACCGCAGTATCTGCAATATTATCATATACTAAATCTGTTTCCGGATCATTATCCCAATATTCAGTAATTTCTCTAATCATACCATTATATAATCCTGTAGGGACATTATCTATAGCAAATACATCAGGCAAAGTTTGTGCAGCCTGTGCATTTAGAAGATTATTAGTGAAAGCTCCACCAGTTCCGGTGATATCTTTTCTCAAACTTACTTCTATGTGCGGATATTTAACCATAAATGCATCGATAAGCATTTGATTGATTTCAGGATCTGCCCAGTCCGCATATGATAATGAAATCTCTTTAGCAACAGTACCTTGTGTAGTTGTTGAAGACGATTCTCTTACAGTAGTGGTTGTAGTTGTTGTTTGTGACTCAGTAGTTGTAAGGGTTGTAGTTGTAGTTTCTGAACAACCAATCAAGACTATAGAAAAGCACATTAAAACGATTAAAACTAATATTTTTTTCATATTAAAACCTCTCTTTATCAAACGGTAAAATATTTAATTCTACCATCTTTTTGAATGACCAACCAGGGTTATTTTCGGTTGATTGATCACTTAATTTGTAATTCCAAAAAAACCATCCATTTGCTTCTTCAAATACTAAAAACAATAAATTCGCAATACTTCTAAGATAAGCCATATATTGAAAATTATCTCTAGCCTTACTCACAAGTTTTTTTGATAAACCTATAGACCATTCACCAATAATTATTGGGATATCTATTTTGATTTTTCTAATCACTTCTAATCTATCTTTCAGAATGAAATTATAAAGCCTAAATATATCAGTTTCATTTTCAATATCACCAAAGACTTGATACATATGAGTATCTAAATATACATTTACAAAATTATTATCTTTAAAAAAATTATTCCATTCATTTATTCTAAAAGCATCATGAAATATCACAATAATTTCATCACCCAAATGTTTTCGAATAACACTATACCCTTCCAAATAAAAACTTTGAATGATATCTATATCAATTGTAATAGAAGGTTCATTAAGTAATTCTATTCCAACTAGTGATTTTTCCTTACTGTAATTTTCACATAAATCTCTAATAAAATCAATTGTATTATTGACATTATTTACATCCTTATGCCATTCACAAATCCCGGATAAACCCCCATTATCAAATCCATTTTGACAACCCTTTGCGGCATGAACATCTAATACCACATTTAAGTTATATTTTTCCGCCCACCTAAAAGCATTATCAAGATATCTTTTAGCTTCAAAATATGGTTTTTCGGCTTTAAAAGTCCAATGACCTAAAGGAATTCTAACGGTATTTATCCCCTTTTTACTAATCCATTCAAAATCAGACTCTAGAATAAAATTATCACGATGTTTTTTAAGCCTTTCTTCTGCGTAAGGAATGCTACTTAGTAAATGATATTCATCTTCAGCTATAGAATCTTTATAAAGCTCTGGTGTCATCCATTTTTCAAGGACTAACCATCCGCCTAAATTCAATCCTCTTATTTTTTCCATGAGTTAATCCTTTTATTTTTATATTTGTAGAGGCATAGGCCAACATTAATCTATGCCTCTACTAGATTATAATATTTTATTCAGTTGGAGTATAGTAATCCCAACCATTATAGATAAGTGTACCTTCTTGTGTTGCAATATTTGAGAAAATTATAATTTTTGATAATTGTTCTCTATCTGCCTCTGACAAAGTAGATAAATCAAGAACAACTTCTTGTTGAGCACCTGTAGCGATTACACTTATTTCTCTACCTAAATCTTTATTAACTTCAATTTTAAACAAATATGAATGATTTTCTACACCAGTAAAGGTGAATACTATATGAGTTTGAGTTTTATCAAAAGGTAGAATTAATCCTTGAACACTATTATCCCACCAATTTCCAGTTGTAGATACATAAGTGATTGTTTTTTCTGTATCTGTTTCTGTTAATGTCATAGAACCATAAACAGCCCAAGTTTCTTCTGTTAGAACTACTGGTTCAGGTTGAGGATTATAATTTCTAAAGAATAAAATACTATCAAAAGTAATTAATGATGGAACAGACGCTTCTGAAATATTTCCTAATTCAAAATCAATTTTTCCTGCAGTTTCTGTACCAGTATACTTAAATGTATAAGTATAAGTAGCCATTTCATCTGTTAAATCAAATGTTTTTCTAAATTCACTTGAACCAGCGATTAGAACCACATTCATATCTCTAACAACTGAAGCTTTAGCATTAAACACTACAGTGTATACTTCTCCAGGAATTAATTCGATACCTTCTTGGAATAATTGAACACCCCAATTAGCACCACCAAGAGCCGTTACATCAACAACTAATTGTCCTGATACTTGAGAAAGATCAACTCCACCAAGAGGTTCCCAATCTTGAACCCAAGAAATCCAACCAACTACTTGATCGAATCCACCATTAACTACTTGATTAGTATCATCAACAACAGCTTCAGATTCTACTTCTTCAAATTTAACATTATCAAAAGTTACAGTACCAGCTACAGATTCATTAATTAAACCTAATTCAAAGTCCAATTTTCCACTTGTAGCTGTTCCATTATATGTAAACTCAAAAGTATATGTAGCTAACGTATCAGTAAGACTTACTGTAAGAGCATTCTCAGCTGAATTTGCATCAATTAATTTAACATTAATATCCCTAACTGTATCAGCTTTCGCATCAAAAGTTATGCGATATGTTTTTCCTGCTTCAAGAACTAATCCTTCTTGGAAAAATTGAATAGCCCAATTAGCAGATCCTAATTTATCAGTTGTAATTACAAACTCGCCATCGATAACATCAGCATTTACTGTAGGAAAATCATCCCAGTCTTGTGCCCAAATTGACCAACCAGTATTTGTGAAATTACCATTGACTAATAATTCATCTTGTTCTAAAACACTAAGTTCAACATCATCGATAGTTACTGTAGAAGCCACATATCCATCCATAGCACCTAACAAGAATAACACTCTCTCAGTAGTTGTATTAGCTTTTTCATAAGTAAATATTAATGAATAACTTTGTTTTTCAGTAGTCAAAGCAAATGAACCACTATAATGATCACTAACTTTTGCGATTATATCTCTAGCAACAGTTGAACTTGCACTAAATGATAATCTATAAGTTTGACCTTGAACCAAAGTTAATCCATTTTGTTTTAACATAACTCCCCAGTCATTTCCGCCTGCAGCAGTTACATCTATTACTGCAGCACCATCAGTAACTGCAAATGTAGCCTGAGCGTTATCCCATGTAGCTACATAGTGATACCATATTTCAGGATCAGTAATGTCAGCGTATCCATTATTTTCATCTTGTACTTCAGCTATTATCTCTGTAGTACTAGTAAATGTACCATCAATAACTTCATTAGTATTATTGAAAACTAAATCAACTACCACTACATTAATAGTGATTGTTTTGATATTTCCAGCTTCATCACTTACAGTGTAAACTACTGTATATTCCCCTGGAACAGATGTATCAACATCACTAACATAATTTGTAGCATCTAACGGAATATTTCCGTCAACAATATCAGTTGCACTTACACCAGCTAAAGGATCAAAAACAGATCCAGTTTCTAAAGTTAAGTCTTTAGCACCATTAATTGTTGGAGCTGTTGTATCAGGGTCAGGTGTAGATTCAACAATAGTAATATTGTCATAATATACTACTGTGTTTAAATTATCCAGACCAACTTCACCTTCAATAGTACCATGATTAAATAATAATTGTCCTTCTAAAATAGCACCATCGTCAACATCTTCATTCATTGTAAACTTGAATGTAAATGTTTCCCAATCTGTACTCAAATCATAAATTACAATCAAACCATTAAGGTAATCTACAAACCATGGATTATCATCAAGAAGTTGTCCAACTTGTACCTTAATTGATCTAGCTGCGTCAGCTTTTGCATCAAATGAAACTTCATATGTCATTCCGTTTTCAAGTTCCATCACTGCTGAATCAAGTCTAGGGAAAGGAACTGACCAGCCTGCTGCTATTACATCAACTGTTCCAACTCCTTCAACTACTTCAAATTCGCCAACTCCACCTTCATTTTCAGAAACAACCCAAATTGAAGTTCCTAAACTAAAGTCACCGTTTTTTACCATTCCATCACCAATTGTTGAAGGATCGATTTCAACAGTTACATAGCGATCTGCTGTTGACTTATTACCAGCCTCATCAGTTACACTATACTTCAAGAAGTAAACACCTTCTTTTGTCGTATCAACAACACCAGAAATCTCAATCTTACTTGTTATGTCACCATCAATATTATCTGTAGCAGTAACGCCATCTAAAGCGTTGAACTCAGAATTCAAAAAGATTGTAACATCACTTACACCTTCAATTACTGGAAACTCAGTATCAAGTGTAGATAAATCTGTACTTGATGAAGTATCAGTTGTCGAAGACACAGTTGTTTCAGCTCCAGTAGTAGTGGTTGTAGATGAAGATATTCCATTACAAGCAACTACAGTAAAAGCTAAAATAATCATAAAAACCATAAATAAAACTTTTTTCATATTCTTTCTCCTTTTTTTTATTTTATATAAATGTTTATATTTTTGTAATAACCATTTCTAATTCTCTTAGCTAAATCATTTCTTACTACAGCTTCTTCAACCACCTCCATATTATTTTCTTTATCTATTAATTCATACTTATAAATTCTAGTATTATCATAAGTATTTTTTAAAGTATCAAGATGATATGAAATTGTAGTACTTCTTAAAAACTTAAAACTTATTGATTTGTCTTCTGTAAAGAAACTTTTTTCAATTATAGGTTTTGGTTGAAAAACCAATTCATTATTTCTATAATCAAATACTTTTTCTCCTAAAAACATCATTATCCAAATGTTCAAAGTTTCTACAGTTGATCCACTTAATCTAGCAAAGAAACCTTGACCATGAATATTTGGATTCGGATTATTTGAAGTAGCTATAAAACTTGAGTTCTCTAAAATGCTTCTTCCATATACCTCGGGATTCATAAAACAAACTAAATTAGTTTTAATTTCTTCAAAAAACTCATCATATAATTCTGCTTTAATCAAACCCAAAAGGTATTTGTATGTCATATGCAAGAAATTACTTTCTCTTTCTAACCAACCAGGGGTAAACGCCTTAATTCTACCTATCTCATAGCTATCATTTTCTAAAGAGACTGAAGTACGATATTGTTTTAAATCTTTGTCATATAGATCAGTTTTCTTTATATTTTTAAACATCTGAGATAATTTATTTTTAGGAAAATCAGTTTTGAGTAATCTTGCAGGTGCTTCTAAGAAACTAGAAACTGCATTTCTTTTAAACCTCAACGGTTTAACAGTTTGATATTTTTCATCATTGTTATTAATATCAATATTCTTATAGTCAGTAACATCATAAGTAAGATATGTAGGAATTATTCCATCAAACTCATCAAAAAGTCTTTCAAGAGATTCTTTAATAACTATATTCATTGATTCTAAGCTTTTCTTAATTTCCATACAATCAATGTTTTTAAAAGACCCACTTAATCCTTTTGAAATCTTTCTTCTATAACTTTCTCTTACTTCGACTCTTAAATCATAACTATAATCATTTTTCAATCCATTATATAGAAAAACAACTTCTTCTGGCAATTCAACTTCTTTCTTACAAGGATGTAATATCAAGAAGTTAATTATTCTTTTCAACTCGATTGTTTCCGATACTCCAGAACCATAAAGACCTGGCAATCCATTCATAGCGTCATTCCAACCTGGTTTACCAGCTTCCATTTCAATTCCGAAACCATCCGGATCTAATAAAGAAAATTTATTTAGTGCTAAAATTAGCAATTTAACATAAAGATTTGATTTATAATACTCATTCTTAACTTTAATGAAGTCTCCTGGGTTTTCAAGATGTTCAAGACTCTTGTATTGTCTCACTTTACCACTTTCAATTAGCAGTGATTTTTCTTCTTGATTTAGAATTCTTATCGGTGACTGATAATACATAAAAACATTATCATTTAAGTATTTATCCTCAAATTGATCAGGATAAACTGCTTCATATGATTCTACTAAATCTAAAAAGTAAGTAAAATGATCAATCCAATATCCTTCCCCAAAGTTAGTTTCTATTTTTATTTTACTATTATTAACGATTTCTTCTAAGTAATCCGCTTCTTTTGTATTAACCTCAATATTAAATCTCTCTATAAAGTTTACTAAGTCTCCTGGAGTAAAGTTTTTCAAGAAGAAATCTTTTAATTTTTCTTTTCCTTTACCAAAGTTTGAATTAATAATCTTTTCAACAAGATTTTGATCTAATTCAAATGTCACACCATTAACTGATAAAGGATTATATCCATCCATTTGAATCAAGTTTCCAAATTGGAATACATTAAAAAACTTTACCTCATTATATATTAACGAATCTAATCTACGGTTTTGACATACATCTCTAAAATTACCTGGTCCTGTTGAATAATACTCTGAAGATAATGAGAAAAAGTTATAGTCTCTTTCTAAATCGCCATGTTTTCTAGCATATAAATGATATATTTGCTTTCCAATTTTTAGAGGATACCCACCTCTTAATAGATTATCAAGATAATTTTGCTTAATGTAAGCATTAAACTCAGGATAAGAAGTTTTAGTCTCCACATCTTGAACCAAATCATCAATTATATTCTTCGCTTCTACTTCTTTTGTTTTTATATAAGAAAAATTACAAATATTATTAATTTTACTTCTTAAAAAGTCTAATGAGTGTGTATGACCAGCTAAAGCATAAAACTCATAGTCTTTTTCTAACAAAACATCCATAGCTAAGAAAGCAGAAGGAACTTTATTCTTATTTACTTGGTTTGTTTCTAGTAAACTAGAAATATTGTTATTAACAAAACCAAATGGATATGTTTTAGATGTATCATAGGAAAATATAATATCCTTATCAGCTATTAAATTTAATAATTTTTCTTTATCAAATCCAAGATAGAAATTCCCTTCTTTTACAACTGACACTTCCGCATGATCTCCTGTGGAACCTCTTAGTTTGTAAAAGCCAAATCCTTCATCCAAACACTCTACGTCCATCCAACTCTGTAGTAAGTTAGATATAGATTTAAACTCATCGCCTCGTATACCAGCCGGTATTACTTCCGAAATTCCATCTAAAATTTCGATATCTATCGGTTCTTCATTTAGATTAATTATTCTTACATTTCTAACTAAAGCAGCCAACTCCTCATTTGGTAATCCAAAGTAACTAACGATAACTTTTATATTTAAATCAGTGTTAGTTTCTTCTATACTAACTTTATGAGATTCTATAACCATTTTATTTTCATATGAGTTTGAAATAGAAAATGGCTCGTATATTTTTGATTTACATTTTATAAAAGTTCTAAAACCATCTTTCGCAACTATTTCATACGCTTTATTAGCTGAATGAAACAACATAAATGGATGATTTTTGTCCTGTAAACCAAATCCACTTATAAGTTGTGCTCTATTCACATAGAAAGCCCAAAGTGGTATTCCTCGCATCCCTGCAACGCCAGGAAGAAAGTTCGCAAACGTTTTCGTTTTATTGTAATTTTTAATTATAAACTGAGAATTATTATAATAATAATCTTTTTCTTCCACTATTCATTCTCCTCCAAAATCACAGTTGTTATACTTCTTTTTTTAGCTTTTAAACCATTACTAAATCTTTTCAACTTAATATCTATATAAATATCTTCTTCACTTTCGTTTAAGACCACTAAAATTATAGTTCCATCAGGGTTTTCAAAAGCAATTTGTTTTATCAAATTATTATTTGTTTCTGAAAAAATTCTAAAAGCATTCGGTTTAACAAACTTTGAAAAATGACCAATATGATAATATGAACTATTAAAAATCAACTCATCATCAATTGTATTAGATAGAATAGGAGCGTCACAGTAGTTACCAACATGGTTAGGTCCACCCATTTCATCTAGAGTGAAGTTCCAGTCAATAAAAGCTTCACACCAATTACTAAAGTCACCAATTATGTTTCGTGAATACCTTTCACCAGTTTCATATACCCCTGGGTGAGGACCGCCTTCTATACATCCTTCAGAAAAGATTATTTGTTTATCAGGAAACAGTTCATGTACTTTTCCAACATTAGTAAAATCTTCACTTACATACCAATGAATTGCAGTTCCATCAACGTATTTGTAAGCTAAAGCATCTGATAAAACTCCTTTAGCTCTTTCTACAACTATGTCTCGATTATGATCCCAAATAAAAATCTTAATATCTTCAAACTTACCATTTTTTATAATAGGACCCAAATAATTCTTAACAAAATCTCTTTCTTCTTCTTTTGTATAAACGCATGAATCCCAGGTTTGAGTCGCTGCTGGCTCATTTTGAACAGTTATACCAAAAGGTTTTATTCCTTCTTTGGTGATTTCTTCTAAAAACTTATAATAATAATTTGCCCAAGTTTCAGCGTACTCGCTCTTTAGCTTGCCACCATAATTCATATTATTATTAGTCTTCATCCAAGCTGGTGGACTCCAAGGAGAAACTAAAATATCTATATTATTTTGTCTAATTTTCTCT
>Ga0265295_1008201_pt1 | contig 11678 bp, 12 predicted proteins | sample Munlansysbiofilm_FD_192503 | JGI IMG/M metagenome (GOLD analysis project Ga0265295, IMG submission 192503) | Leachate microbial communities from a municipal landfill in Southern Ontario, Canada - Methane capture system biofilm | ecosystem: Engineered > Solid waste > Landfill > Unclassified ... | reverse complement strand
CTTAAATGAGTAAATGAATACCCTTTTTAACTAGTTAAAGAATTGGGTAAATAGTGGAAAGTTTGGGAAGTTTGAATTAATAATTTTATCTAGTAGATATTTCCAGGCTTTAAGGATAAAATTGTATTAGAATGGAGTGTTTAAATGATGGATATCGAAAATAAAAATACAAAAAAATCATATAATAAAATTCGAGTAGTAGAATTATTTGCAGGGGTCGGTGGATTTCGTTTGGGTTTTGAAAGAACATCTAAAAAATTTGATACGATTTGGGCAAATCAATGGGAACCTAATCGAAGTAAGCAGTGGGCATATGAATGTTATGTTCAACATTTTGGTGAAAGCAAAAACCATGTGAATGATGATATATCTAAAGTCATTAATGACGTGCCAGAACACGATTTACTTGTTGGTGGTTTTCCTTGTCAAGATTATTCTGTGGCACGTACTAACGCTAGAGGTATTGAAGGAAAAAAAGGTGTTCTATGGTGGAATATTCATGAAATCATTAAAAAGAGACATCCTAAGTTTACTTTACTTGAAAACGTGGATCGCTTAATCAAATCACCAGCAAAACAAAAAGGTAGAGACTTTGGAATTATGCTTAGAACACTTCATGATGAAGGTTATGACGTGGAGTGGAGAGTTATAAATGCTGCAGATTATGGGCATGTACAACGCAGAAGAAGAGTATTCATATTTGCCTACAAGAGAGAATTGTCTAATATTGTGAATCAAAACCAAACACAAGAAAATATATTATTAAGTGATGGATTCTTTGTTCAAAAATTCCCAGTAAAAGGTAAAACTATTCCTCTTAAAGAAACAAACATTTCAATTGTTAAAGGGTATAAAGATTTAGTTGATGTTTCTGATAATTTTACAGCAGCTTTCTACAATGCTGGTTCAATGGTAAATGGAGAAATTAAATCGTTTGAGATTGAACCAAAACAAGCAAAAAACGGGCTTACACTAAATGATGTCATTGAAAAAAATGGTGTTGATGAAAAATTCTTTGTTAATGGTTCTTATTCTAAGTTTGAATACTTAAAAGGAACTAAAAAAATACCTAGAGTTAAGCCTAACGGTGAACCATATATATACTCTGAAGGTGCTATGGCGTTTCCTGATCCAATGGACAGACCCGCTAGAACAATGTTGACAAGTGAAGGCTCTATTAACAGAAGCACACACGTCATATTAGACCCACTAACCAATCTACCAAGACTGATTACCCCTTTAGAAGCAGAAAGATTTAATGGGTTCGATGATAATTGGACAAACACTGGAATGCCTGAGAAGTTCAGATATTTCTGTATGGGAAATGCACTTGTTGTTCCGTTAATCGAAAAGATGGGAAAACAATTACTTGATTTATGGAAAGAAGTTGATACCAAATGAGTAAACCTATAACAGTGGAACAATTAAGAGTCATGGCAAACGGGATTATAGGTATCCCTTTTTCTGCTATCGATAAGACGGGTAGATTAACCACAGGAAAAGGTGCTGTAGGAACAATGATTGAAGAGTCATGGTTTGGACAGGTGCCACATAATGATGAAAACCCTGACTTTGCGGATTTTGGTATTGAACTAAAAGTTACACCATATATAAAAACCAAAGCATTTCGGTCTAAAGAGAGACTGGTTTGTAACATGATCAATTTTATGAAAGAACATGAATATACTGAATTTGAATCAAGTTCTTTCTACCGAAAATGTAATAGTATTTTAATGCTGTTTTACCAACATTTAGCTGATAAGCCAAAAAGTGATTACAAAATTTCACATGCTAAATTTATTACACTAGCTGAAATAATGAAAAACAAGTATGGCTTTTTCTTTTTATTACCTGATGAAGACATAGAAATTATGCGTCAAGACTGGGAGAAAATTGTTTCAAAAATAAGAAGTGGTAAAGCTCATGAAATATCAGAAGGAGACACTAACTATTTAGGGGCTTGTACGAAAGCCTCTGATTCATCAAAAAGAGTCAAACAACCGTTCTCTGATTTTGAAGCAAAACCAAGAGCATTTTCAATTAAACAATCATATATGACCTATATTTTAAACAATTACGTCATAAACCAACTTGAAACAGAACGTTTGATTCTTAATAGCAGTCTCTTGAAGACTAAAACATTTGAAGAAGTTATTCTTGATAAATTTGAACCGTATTACGGAAAAACAGATATCGAACTAGCTGCACACTTTAAAATTGATACTAAAAATAAAAGTTTCAGAGATAGAATAATCGCAGCCATACTTGGAATTAAAGGAAGTATTAATCAATCGGAAGAATTTCAAAAGGCTAGCATTACTTCGAAAACAATTAGAATTGAGAAAAATGGTTCTATAAAAGAAAGTATGTCTTTTCCAAGTATCAACTTTGTCGAACTAGTAGATGAAGAATGGGAAGAATCAAAGCTTTATAATCAAATTGGGTTATCAAGATTCATGTTCTCGATATTTCAAAAGCAAGGCTCTGGATATGTTTTTAAGAGAGTTAAGTTTTGGAATATGCCGGACCATGATTTGGATAAAGCAAAAAATGTTTGGGAACAAACGAAAGACCTTGTTAAAAACAACAAAGTTGTCATTGGTGGAAAGTATGGGTATTCAGTTGAGAATTTCCCACAATCTAGTGAAAATGAAGTTTCTCATGTAAGACCACATGATAGGGATTTAAGAGCAGGGCGAACATTGCTTCCAAACGGAAATATGATAAGTAATTATTGTTTTTGGTTAAATACAAAATACGTTCGAAATATTATTGGAGATTAATATGTCTGAATATACTAAAATTGATTCCAAAGTGCTTGAAGAAATGATACTTTCTGTACTAATCCGAACAGAAGAAAAAGGCGATAGAACATATCTAGATACTATAAAAAGAATCCTTGAAGGCAATGAAAGATCAAAAGTTGCAGACAAGTATAAAGATGAAATGTTTTATGGACGCTTTCCTAACATACCAAGAGGATTGGTAGGTAAAGGTTTAAAAGATTTGCTTGAAGATAATAAAATCATAGCCTATCAAGGGAGAAATGATTTATTATATTTCACAGTAAATTCAGATTTCCTTAATCAAATAGAAGAAAATGAGAAAAACAAATTAACTGAACTATTAGCTAGTCAATTGATATAAATTTAAGAGGGGGGTTACTATATGTCACTTAAAGATGTGCCAATAAAAATAAAGTATAAATCATTCATAGATAATCCTATAGATGACTTTTATATCCCTGTTTTAGAAAAAAGTATGGTTTATCGACGTGCTGTTGGGTATTTTTCTTCATCAATTCTATTGGATTACACAAAGGGATTACGTGAGTTTTTAAAAAATTCGGGTAAAATTGAACTAATCATTTCTCCCTATTTATCAAGTAGGGACAAAAGTAGTATTGACCTTTTATACACGGAATCAGTCACGCAGCAATTAACAAACAAAATGTTCCAAAGCTACTTAGGTGACAAAGCAACATTTGCATCTGCAAAACTCCTTTTTATTTTAATAAAATTAGGCAGATTAGAAGTAAAGGTCGCAGAGCCAAAGAATACAGTTGGATTGTTTCATGATAAAATAGGTCTTTTTTATGATAATTTTGATAATAAAATAGCAATAATTGGTTCAAATAATGAAACATCTGCAGCAGTTAAATCAAATGTTGAATCTTTCAACACTTTCTGCTCTTGGAAATCAGGACAAGATGAATATGTTCTGCAACACGAAATAGATTTTGAAAAATATTGGAAGGGTGAAAATGACAATATCAAAATCTACTCTTTAAAAGAAGCTTTGGATGAGAATATAATTAAAGAATTTGAAACTGATGAAAATATTGATGATTTGATTTCATTAATATTTGATGAAATAACTGATGATGAAAAAAATTGGAGCGTAACACCTTATACTTTTCAAGAAAATGCCGTTGATATATGGTTTAAAGAGAAAAAAGGAATTTTCAAATTTGCAACAGGTTCTGGGAAAACGAAAACTGCAATTTACTTAATGGAAAAACTCGAAAGGGAAAGAAATAAAAACTTTTTTATAATAGTTGTTCCTGATAAAACTCTCGTTAATCAATGGGCTGATGAACTTGATTCTTATGATAAAAAAGTGATTCGTTGCTTTTCTGCAAATCCAAATTGGAACAAAGAATTTAAAGATTTAATTGATGTTTCAAATATAAGAGAAATATTTAGCTATTATATTGTTGTGACAAACGATTCATATGTAAGCGAAAGATTTAAAAGAGAATTAAATAAACTTAATGATGATTACCTGCTAGTTGTTGATGAGTGTCACACTTGGGGGACAGAAAATTTTTTAAATAATTTACCTAATCCAAAAATGAAATTGGGATTATCAGCAACCCCAGAACTATTTTATTCAGAAGAGAAAACCCAAAGATTATTAGGGTTTTTTGGCGGGATCATTGCAGAGTATTCTTTAGCTGATGCTATTAGAGATGAAAGGTTAGTAAATTATACATATTACCCTCATTTTGTAACTCTTTCTGAGACAGAAAAAATCAAATATGATGAATTAACAAAAAAAATCGTTAGACTAATAGGAAATGACGTCGATGAAATGAGCGATAAATTTGCTCAATTTGGATCGATATTAGAACTTTTATTATTTGCGAGAGCAAGAATTGTATATGGGGCGATAAATAAAATGGAAGTTCTTAAAGAATTGGTTTCGAGTTTTTCAGAACAGAAGAATTTAATAATATATTGTGGTCCCACTTCCTATTTAAATGAAACCGCTGAAGAAACAGAAAAAGACTCTCTAACTCAATTAGAAACGGTTAATAAATTACTTGGTGAGCTAAATATAAAGTTTGCACAATATACCAGTAAGGAATCAGAAATTGAAAGAAGAGCTGCTTTATCGTCATTTGTATCAGAAGATTATTCTACACTTGTTGCAATTAAATGTTTGGATGAAGGAGTAAATATACCTCAAATTCAAAAAGCAATTATTATGGCTTCTTCAACAAATCCTAGAGAATTTATTCAAAGGCGAGGAAGAATATTACGAACTTATCCTGGAAAAGAGTTTTCTGAAATTCATGATTTAATAGTATTTGATGAGAATTATCCTTTATTGTGTAATAAAGAAATGACTCGAGTATATGAGTTTTCAAAATTAGCTGTTAATAAAAACGAAATGTTTAGTCGATTTAATACGTTTCAAAAAGCAATATTTATGGAGGTAAGCAAAGATGGAAAGTAAACACGAAAAGTTGATTGAAGAACTGCTTGAAAAAATAGGGAATATGCTATATCAAGACAATAAATATGGTGAAAAAGAAATGGCAGAAATGATTGTCAAAGTTCTGGAGGAAAAATATGATATTTAATGAAATTGAACTCCAAAATTTTAGGCAATATAAATCCCCTATAAAGATTCCTTTTTCAAATCCAAATAATGATAAAGAAAATATTACTCTAATTATTGCTGCGAATGGTGTTGGCAAGACTACCCTACTTCAAGCTTTTAGATACTGCTTTTATGGGCAAAAATCTGCTTTTTTAGATTTACCCAATAGAGATGAACTTGTAAATAATATGGTTTCTTCTGAAATGAAAGAATTAGATAACTGCGAGATGAAGGTTTCAATTTCATTTACACATAAAAACAAAAAATATTTGGCAATTAGAAGACAGAGATTTGTAAAAAGAAATGGAAAACTGCATCGTTCAGGAGAAGAAGTTTTCACGCTTTCAGGTTTGACAGAATATGAAGGATGGAAAGAATTTGGAAGTAGTGATGCTCAAGAAAAAATACAGTCGATATTACCAGATGGGCTATCTCAAGTCTTCATGTTTGATGGTGAAAGAATGCAAAGAAATTTCGCCGACAAAAAATTTGGAGAAGAATTAAGGGAGTCCATATTAGGAATTTTGGATATAAAAAAATTCGATAAACTGTATGATATCATTGGATCAGAAAATAGAGTCAATTCTGTTTTAGGAATGTTAAATAAAAAAATAATTGCACCTACTGAAAAGGATCAAAAAGTTTTAGATGATTATAATAGGTATTTAAAAAGTCAAAAATCCTTACAAGATGAAATAGAAAAGATTCAAGATGAATTAGATAAGGTAAACAAGCAATTAGAAGATACAAAGGCAATACAAGCTAAACTTGAAGAAAATACTAAGAGAATTGCTGATCGAGATAAAGAGGACGCTAATCATAACAAAGCAAAGGAAAATTTAGAAAAATTATCACAAGACTATTTAGGAAAAGCAAGAGTTGCCCTAACAAGCAGGTTGTTGTTGGAGGTCAAGGAAAAATATCAAGATTATATTAGTCAAGGACATACACATGAACTCTTTTATGATAATCTTCATATTAACACTATTGAAGATATTATAAAAAAGGGAATATGCGTATGTGGGCGACCAGTATCTTCTCATTCTGAAGAAGAAAAAAGACTAATTGAATTAAAAGCAGTTTCGCTGCCAATAGAGTCGGCTCAAAATTTAAACTTAATTGCTCAAAAATTTAAGAAAAGTGTTGAATATCAAGAAATATTGCTTGAATTGAAAGATATTAAATCTAAGATGAGCGAAGAGAAACTTAATATGCAAAACCACCGGGATAAATCAAATTCATTAACTAAGGAAATTGCAAGAACTGAAGAAAAGTATGGAAATTTAGACTATAAACGTTACGAAAGTTTGCAAAATTCAAAAATGGAAATCGTTGGTCGTCTTTCCCAAAAGAAGAGAGATTTAGAACTTGTTGACGGTGGTATTGAAAAAGGGAAAACAGTTAGAGAAAGAATTGAATTAAGCAATGCGGGAAATAGAAAAGTTCGTGATGTTATTAATCTTGTACATGAAATAAAAAACGAAATATTTAACTTTAGAAGAGAAAAGGATTCAAATGCAAGAGATATTCTAGGTGAAAACTTTGACTCTATTATCAAAAAAACGCTTCAAGGAAACTATTCAACAATTATTGATGAAAAATATAAAATTCAAATTACAAATATGGATACTGGGGTGGATGAAACCAGTGTACTATCTACTGGACAAAATATTATTGTTTCTTTGGCTTTTGTTAATGCACTTATTGCTACCGCTAAAGAGTTATCGAAAACCATTGACACAAATGAAAAATATGGTGTCATAATGGACGCCGCTTTATCTAACTTAGATGAATCACATATATATCGTGTAAGTAAGACAAATATCAACAGCTTAGATCAATTAATTTTTATGTCATTTAAAAAGCAACTTAGGGATGAAATGTATAATGGCATTAAGAGTAACATCGGTAAAGCTTATTTGTTAACAAAAAACAAAAAAGGTTTTATTGAAAAAACAGAATTGGCAATAAATCAGCTTGATACATTTATTCATGAATATGAGGAAGAAGAAAATGAGTAACTTAATAAAAAACACCCCTCAAGACTTAGAAATTAAATATAAAGCATCAACTTATGAATTTATCGAGAAAATTCTTAATCAGGAAACAAAGGATGTTCCAATGGTTTTATTTATGTTATCGCTCCTGGGCATAACTAATGATAAAAAAATACCCTTAGAATCTGAAAGCAAAAATGAAGGAACACATAATTTTTCTATTCGTACTATGTACAATAGAAACGAATCTGATTTTGATGCTTATATTGGTTTAATAAGTATTTTAGATAACTTGGAATTACCTCCTGAACAAGTTATTAACTCTATCGCTTTTGAAAGAACTGGAGTGAATGGTACCACATTTTTAAAAATGAAAAATGTTAAATCCTTCTTTGAATATATGCTTGGTGGAATTGATGTCTTTAATAATAAGTTTTTTATCTATGACAAGAGTAATGTTGGACTTGTTGATGCCATACATGATTATTTAATTTCAGATTACAATAAACTTGATGAGTTAATAAGAAGTATGGTACTAGAAGAGATGTTGGAAAATGAGTAAACTTACCCCATTTGTTAAATGGGCAGGAGGAAAAAGACAAATTCTTCAGATTATTTTGGATAGAATCAAAGACTTCGGAATAATTAAGGGAAAAGACTATACATTCTTCGAGCCTTTTGTCGGTGGAGGAGTAGTATTTTTAGCGCTGGCACATAAAAATGTTGTTATTAATGATTACAATTCTGAACTTATTAATGCATATAAGGTAATTAGAGATGATCCTAAAAACTTAATTAGTTTGTTAGAAAAAATGAAAAATGAATATAAGGGTATCCCTAAATATTATTATGATTTGAGAGCTATAGATCGTGATGAAGAAAAATATTCTAAATTAACAAGTGTTGAAAAAGCAGCTAGAACGATATTCCTAAATAAAACTTGTTATAACGGTTTGTATAGGGTGAATTCAAAAGGAGAGTTTAACACTCCAATGGGAAGATATAAAAACCCGCAAATATATACAACCAAAAACATTTTAGATATTTCTAAATATTTAACCGAAAATAATATTGAAATCAAAAATGGTGATTATGCTGATGCATTAAATAACGTTCAATACGGAGATATTATTTATCTTGATCCACCATATCACTATGAAAATGAAGATGGATTTACATTGTATCAAAAAGAGGGATTTGATTTTGAGGACTTCAAAAGATTGAAAGAAAAGTGTGATGAGTGCTTAGCAAAAGAAGCGTACGTTATAATTTCAAATAATGAAACTACGAAAGTTAGAGCACTATTTGAAAAAGACCCTCAGTATGTTATATATGATTTACAGAATTTAGATACTAAAAGATTAATAAATAGTAAGGGAAATGAAAGAAATACTGGCAAAGAGTTGCTTATCGTTGGATTCCCAACAACTTTCCCACAAGCGAATAGCATACCAAATATTATTAAGATTATTAAGTCAGAGGAAACTGTTTTTCAAGACAGCGAGGTAATCAAGCAGATTATAGGTGTAAAAACATATAGACAAGTACATTATTATCTTTCATCACTAAAGTTTTTAGGAATCATCAATGATAGTAAAGTTTTTTCTGAGTACGGATTAGAATTACGTTCACTTAAAAATGGAGAATTCAAGAAAGCACTTGCGAAAAAAATTGTTAGTCATAGCATTTTTAAAGAAATCTATACGCACGAGAAAACTAACACTAAGTTGACAGCGACAGAAATAGCTAACAGGATGGAGTACTTAAAGAGAGGGTACAGCGAAACAACCTTGAAAAGAAGAGCTAGTACTGTACGAGCTTGGCTAGATTGGTGCTGGGATGTTTTGGGTGGAGAAAATGATTATTGATTTTAAAGAAAACAGTTATTCTGTTTTTCCACAAGCGAATGATATTTATAGGGTAATAGCGTATGTTAGTACTTTTGTAAACAAGTCAGACTTATACAAGTTTAATTTTTTGAAAGAAGAAATTACCCTGAGACAGATTCATTATTACAAATCCGCAGCAGAGTATTTGGGATTAATTGAAGATAATAAGCCTACCGAGTTAACAAAAACTATATTTGGTTTGGATAAAAATCAGTTATTAATCAATATTATGCAAATCATATTGAGAAATGTTTGTTTTTATGATTTTTTCAAGGAACAAAATGAGGAGAAGGCTATTGAATATTTGATAAATAGATACTCGTTCTCTAATGTAACAGCTAAAAGAAGACTAAGTACAATTAAGGCGTGGTGTAAATGGTGTAAAGTTATTACTAAAGAAAATAACATAATAATTGAATAAATTGAAACTTTTCTCAAGAAACGTAAGCGACATATAGTTCTTAAATTAATCAATGCAATAATAGTGATTTATGATGTCTTAAAGCAGAAGATAATATACTTTTATGGGTAACAGATATGCAAAATCGAGTAAATATAAGTAAATTGAGAAATGAGGAAAAACAAATGAAAAAGTTAAACTTATTTCAGCTTTCTTTGAAGTAATAACGATTGTATCTACCATAGTAATGATTGTTATTGCACTAAAAAATGGAATTGGACTATATGGTGAAAATACATTTGCTCTTTCAATTACAAGATTATGAAGATTTTATTGATATAAAGTTTGCTTGTAAAGATATTAGGAATATAGTCCCTGAATAGGATTTGCAATAAATAATGCAAATGAGGAGGATGATTTTGCATGATTGAAATAATAAATATTAGTAATTATGATAATAGCATCAGAAAATTTAAAATTACTTTTTGGCAATGGTACAAATCAAGAAGTCTGATGTGGATTGGATACATTATATGTTGCTTGCTTGTGTTTTGGCTATTTGAGGAATTGTTCCTAAATGAAGATTTATACAGTAAAATTTTGCTGTTTATACTCGTTGGAGGAGTAATGCTTGCTATTTATGAATTGATTGCACCTTTTATATCTTATAGTAAAAACAAGAAAAAAATCAAAGAGAAATCTGGTCTCTCTACACCCTATGAGATTATTTATAAATTAAACCAAGATTCAATTACGTATCCAGAATTCGAAGGAAGTGAAATAAAGTATATAGATGCTAAATACAGTAGTTTTAGAAGTATAATATACAGTTCTAAGAATAATGCAATTCTATTTAGAAAAAGCTTTAAAATAGGGGCAATTGTTGTATTACTAGATAATTATGACGAAAAAAAGAAAGACGAACTATTTTCAATTATTACAGCACTCAAGAAAAAATAATTTACTTTGAAATTGTGATAAATGAGATTGTGTATTCAAAAGATATTGAAGCACAAGATATTTGGTATTTTATAAAAGAAGTGGATCAAGATATGTTCAGTATAAAGCATATAAGCACTTCACATTTAAAAATAATGCATGTATTGATGAGTATCTAAAGGATAGACTTGATGTTTACATTATAAGTATATCAATTATGAAAAAGTAGTTAACATATTTTATTGCAAATCAGTCATTAAGTGATGTTGATTAATGAATGCAATAATCACTGTTTATGATGTCTTAAATGAGAAAATAATGTACTTGTATAGGTATTAGATATGCAAATAGTGGAAAAATCGAGTAAATAACGGAAAACAAAAAAAGAAAAGATTGGAGATCTAAAAATGGACATAATTAGTACAAAAAGACTTATACTCAGACCTTACAATAAAGGGGATTTTGATGCTGTTCATGAGTATGCTTCAAATGATGAAATTGTTAAATATATGCTTTTTGGTCCAAATACATATCAAGAAACGGTAAATTTTGTTACTAGAATTATTGACTTTTATTATTGTGAAAAACCAATAACTAATTTAGAGTATGCGATTGAGTTAAACGGATCAATGGTTGGTGGAGTTTCAATACATATTGACTATGATCAAAAAGTAGGTGAAATGGGCTGGATACTAAATCCTATATTTCATAGACAAGGCATTGTAAGTGAAGCTGCAGAAGCCCTAAAACAATATGCAGTTAGTAAGTTTGGTTTAATTAAAATAATTGCGAAATGTGATTCACGAAATATTGCATCTCAGGGTGTGATGAGAAAAATTGGGATGCATAAAATTTGTGTTGAAGAAAATACAAGGATAGATAAAAAAACTGGTATTTATGAGTTTCATAATTTCGTTTATCAAATAGAAACATTATAATTAATCTATTCAATAATTAGCGTTTCTAACTTCTCAAATAGGAAAATGATATACTTTTATGGGTAATAGATAGGCGAAATCAAGTAAATATGAGTAAATCAAAAAAATTATAGTAATCGTCACTATC
>Ga0265295_1008200_pt1 | contig 11681 bp, 2 predicted proteins | sample Munlansysbiofilm_FD_192503 | JGI IMG/M metagenome (GOLD analysis project Ga0265295, IMG submission 192503) | Leachate microbial communities from a municipal landfill in Southern Ontario, Canada - Methane capture system biofilm | ecosystem: Engineered > Solid waste > Landfill > Unclassified ... | reverse complement strand
TTTTGATGTAGTAAGCGCATTTGAAAAATTAGTACATAGTGATGGCATATTAAGACTTGCTACACAAGATGAACTTAATTGGGAAGCACTTGGTGCTACTGAACCAACTTTTGCATCAGAAGCTGAGACTATAGAGTGGTATAATACGCAAGGCATCTACTTACAAAATCAAGTAGTAGAAATGCCAGATGACTTTTTATCATTCGCGTCTAGACAAGCATTCTTCTTTACCGATTTTATAACAAATAAAACAAGAGCTACTAGTAGCCATTATCAAGTATATTCTACTAATGAATTAGTTCCATTTATGGTTGGTACTTATATGATACCATATAGAGCTACTTGGGTATTCTTTGACTCAATTACTACTGATAAAGATTTAGTACCAATGCCGTCTGATTTAGCATTAACTATACCACTCTATGTAGCTAGTGTTCATTTGCAACAACAAAATTTGTCATTAGCTCAAGCTAAGCGACAAGAATTCGAAATAGCACTGAGTAGATGTAAGTCTACTGATGATTTACCAAATATAACAATAAACTCGTCTTATGAGTAGGTGAACAATATGACAGATAATGTTAAAGTATCATACCAAACACTATTTAGTGGTATCAAATATAATAATAACCCATTAGTAGTTGATATTAACTCGTTTAGTGATGCGAATAATGTATACTTGAACAAATATAATGCGTTAATTAGTAGGCATCCAGTACAAGCTAAAACATTCGCCTGGCAAGTTTATGGAATTAACCCGATCCCAATTTATTTAAAATTAGTAGGTAGCTATAACTTGTCTAATGGTGGTATAGTATATGTGATATTTGATACTAATACTAATTTATATAAGCTTCGTTATAAATCACCACTTGATGTTTATAGTGAAATTATAACTTCGGTAACTATTAGCTCATATAAAGACTTTGCTATCGTATCATATAAGCAGTATTATATTATATTCACAGTAGATGGCGCTAGAGTATTAAATACCGATAGTCCTAGTAATGCTTGGGGTAATTTGAACAATTATGTAGATATTCCAATAACAGTTATTCAAACTGGTAATGAACGCTTAGAACTAGATGGCAATCAATTAACTGGTAGTTATAAAGAACAATTTGTTATTAAGACTGATAGTGACGATACTATTTACTCATTGCCAGATGGACTTACTGCACAAGTATCATTTCCATTACAATCGAATGTTACTTATTCTATGACTAAAGCTAATGAATATACTAGAGACCGACTACTTAGACGTTTAGCACTACCATTATATGACTTTGCTGATACTATTATATCGATGATTGGTGATAAAATAGCTATTGCACATTCAGACCGATTTGACTTATCGCTAAATTATGGTGATGCGTTTATGACTATTATATACCCGACTACTAGTATAGGTTATAAGAATACTGCCTCTTTAAGTGATGATGGCCAGTATTTCTTCTACGTACATACGGATGGTGTATATAGATATAATATCGGTACTGGTGTATGGGTATTGATAGAAGTACAATTAGAGCCTACACATGTCTTAGATCCAATATATACTACAATGACTATTGAACGAAATACTACTGGTGTAGAAATTAAGTCAGCACATATGATTGGTGCAAATTATTGTCATTTCGTTAATGGTGAAAAATTTGCATTTATGCTAGCATACAGAGTATTAGTAGAAGGAGCGTTTAAGTGGATCTCAGTATTATATACTAAAGGACTGAATATAACTAATTTGTTTGATCAAACTTTTAATAGTGACCCATTATTACTAAATAGCTATGCGTATATATCTGATGTACCTATTAATATCATCGGTGATGATATCGCTATTTGGGCAGCTAATCCATATCTCAATAAGCGTATGGTTAAAGTATTAGATGACAATACTGTAGTATTTTATGCTAAAGCTACTACTTTAACTACTCAAGCTATTATATTAAAAGCGGCTCCTACTCATGTTTATCGATTTGGTTCATCACCATCGTATAATACTAGTATTGATTATGTAGCAGTTAAACAACAAACATTCACATTTGCTAGTGCTTATGAGATCAATGAATTAAGTTATTTATTAGATGACCAAGTCAAATTATTAATTAAACAAACTAATATACTACTATACTGGATAACGCACACATATGCTATTAGTTATATTACAGATACTGTTGGTGGTTTACCAGTATACACAATCACCTTTACATTAACTGAGTCTAATACAACATATTTGACTGGTAATATTAACAGTTCGTCAATAATTCATGATTTGACTGGTGGTAAATATCTAGTTGGCTTTTCATTGCAAGTGTTTAATAGTAGTAATAGTGTAGAAGATACCTATTCATTACCACTATCATTGTCAGTAACTAGTAATGTAATTGTATCAGGTTCTTATTATCTAATTTATGATGAAGCCAATGCTATTTGGTATACTAATATTCCTATGCAAACTATATTAGTATACACTTATATTGATAATACTGAATTCACTCAAGTACCGACTGCTATGTTCGCTGATCAAAACTTATGGCTAGGTATGAATAAGACACTCTGGATTGCTAACTTAGTAGATAATAAGTTATCTGCTATACCACTTAATAACAATACCTTCTCTAAAATGATAACTGGTATTTGTCCAATATCTACAACAAGTAAAGCAATATTCTTCAATGATAGTATTACATTAGCTGAAGAAGCTACATTAAATAATGGCGATGTAGCATGGTACTATTACCCATTAAAGTTTACAGTAGGAGTTAGACGTGGCGATACAGTAATTACTACTAATGATGGTAAGTTTACAATATTTCCAACTAAATATGGTTTAGCAGCCTTAACTTATCAATTAAACATTGCAGCAACTGATCAAGCTATAACCTATCTAAGTGACGATATTAAGACTTTATGGAGCGAGTTCTATAACGCTAGTACTGCTATTAAAATTATTCATCATAATACTCAATTAATATTATCAAATGGTACTAATAAGATTTTAATTTTCGACTTTAGAACTAATGGCTGGTATCCATTAACATTGCCCACTAATATCAAAGTTAGTATTATTCAACCTGATATCAACAACTATGAGATATTAGAGTTACAACCAGCAGATGTCGCATTAACTAACTTAACTGGGTTATATCAGATAAGTAAAGAAAGTGATGAACTCTATAGTTATGAAAAGCCATATAGAGATTTAGATACTATGGCAATTCCATGGAGTTTAACGTCTCAAATCTTATTGTTAGATGCGCCTAATAATTACAAGAATATTAAACAGATAATGATAGACCAAGTAGATAGTAGTGAATTAAAGCAATCAGCATACTTAACTACTCAGCTATTTAGACAAAGTGGTAATTTAGTTAAACCATCTGTTGAGCTTATTTATGATATTGATACTTTTGCTAAAATTATTCATAAAGTCAACTGGTGGAAAGTTTTAGGTTTTAAATGGCAATTAAACCATGATGCTAAATCTGCTTATCCGACTCAATTACGATTATACAATGTTAGTACAAAATATGAAATTAGTTATGAGGTGAAATAATGGGCGGTTACTATATTCCCAGTTCATTTTCAGCCAATTATATTGGCAGTAAGAAAAATGAAGATGGCACATATGTTTATGATACAGCTGTGAATAAAGCTGGCATAGATGCTCAACGAAGTTTATCAGAATTAGGTAAACAATATAATGTCACTATTAATCAAGCTTATGGTAATAGTCTATTTGCAAATAGAGGCTTACGAGCTAGTATGCTAGGTAGTGGTTATAAAGATGCCTATGTACAAAACTTACAAAAATCAGTATTAGATGAATTATCACAAGCTAACTTATCGGTTCAAAGTACTAAACAGTCTATATTCCAACAACTAGGTGCGGACTTAACTAATATTGGACAAGCTCAACAGCAAGAAGTTAATAATATGCGCAGATTTGCTGGTAGCTTAGAACAGTATTATGGCTACTTAAAGACTCTAATGGCTGGTGGTACTTACTATGTCGATGATGCTGGTTTCAAAGTTGGTGATGAGTATACTTTCGAAGACAATTATGACAAGATATTTGGTACACAAAAAGGAATAATTAGCAAATATGTAGATGAAACAAATACTGCTGGTTTATCTTGGGAAGATTGGGTTCGTAAGAATAGTGGCAACACTGACGAAGATACTGCTTGGTTAGATTGGCTATACAATGGTGGTAGCAAACAATATCAGGACTTTATCAAAAATGGAATAAATACTATATATTAAAATGATGCGAAGAGCACATGGAGGATAAGTAAATGATTAAAATTAATAGACCAGATGCAGGTAATTATACTGCTTTAGAAAATATGAGAAAGACACTATCGGCGAAAGCTGACAGTGTTTTTTCGTATCGTAGTATCAACCCATATTCTGTAGCGTTTGACAAGTTTAAAAGAGAAGGTAATGAAAACTTAAGCCAAGATTTATGGCAACAAGCTAGCAATCGTGGCGAGCTCGATCAGTATATTAATCTATTAGCGCAAAATCCTAGAAAGAGTGCTAAGTTAACTCAATTGTTAGATACCTATGGTGCTAGAGTTGACTACGATACTACTATGTTAGCATTAGCATATGATGCAGCTAAAGATGATACACCAGAAGAACGATTTGACGACAACGGTAATTCCATTGGCAAACTTAGTCAACGTGAATTAATTGACAAAGTTTTACAAAACCAAGCTATGCAATGGGAAGCTCAAATCGAACAAGATGCTAAACATTCAGCTAACTTCTGGAAAAAGATCGCCAATACAGGCAAAGCTATCTTTACCGAAGAAGGTGCGTTTTTACTAGATGCTGGAGCAGGCTTATCAAGAGGTATTAATGCAGCTGGTAATTTTATTGCAAGTGGCGTGTATACTCTAAAAGAAGTTGCTACTGGTAGAGCTAAGACTTTTGAAGAAATTGCACAAGCTTACGCATTTAGTGCTGATGCTCAATATGCCAATGACAAACAATTAAATGTTGGTGGTACTAGAGCCAACCCTGTTGCAGAAGTTGACAAAATACAAGCAGCATTATCTAAGACAGCTTACGACATTCGTCGTAAGTATTCATATTCAGTAGATCCTACAACTGGTGAGTATAAATATTGGGGTAAAATATTAAGTGGCATGGCAGACTCTATGGGCTATATGGCAATTGCATTAGCTAGTGGTAACCCAGCTGGTATGTATTTACCTATGTTTGTAGATAACGTTCGTGAAAACATTAAGTTAAATGGTTATAATGCTGACTATAGCAAAATGATGACTAATGCTATGTTAAAGACTGGTGTCGAATATGCTATTGAATGGGGACTAGGTAAAATTATCGGTTTCTCTAAATTAGACACATTACTCGGTTTCGGTGATGATGCTGCCAAGATTACTGCACAAACAGTCATTAAAGGTGCTACAGCAAGTGGTAAGCAAGCGGCTAAACAAGTTGGGCTTAATCTATTAAAAGACATGATAAAAGAAGGGTCTGAAGAAGTTTTGCAAGATACTTCAGGCTTAATTATTGACTATCTATATGGTGACAAATATGCTAAGCGTTCTGACGAGAATGGCAGTTTAGCAAACTTAGCACAATCATTTGTTATTGGTGCTGCCACTTCTTTAGTCATTGGTAGCGTAAGTACTCTAACTGTTGATAGAGCTATCGGTATTGATGAAAACGGCGTTGCCTATAGAATGAATGCATTCCAAAGTGTAGCCTATAAAGACTCTGTACGTACTATGCAAAATTGGCAAGCTATCGCAAATGATAAAAATGCAGATGCAAATAGCAGAATTGAAGCAGCTTTAAAATTAGAAGTAGCCTCAGCTACTCTTGGCAGTTTATATGAAAGCGTTGGTATTGAGAATACTGCAAAAGCTGAACAATTATTAGCTGACATTCAGAAACATCATGATAAGAAGACTTCTATCAATGATCAAGTAGCTAAAGGTACTTATGTAAAAGATATCATGAGTGGTATGTTCGCTGATGGTTCAAACGAAGTAGGCGGTAATGCTTGGATACAAGCTATGAATATCGTCAATACTAATGCTAATATCGTTCAGACTGACATGGGCGCTTCTCAATTTACAAAAGTTGGCCAAGTTCATAAATCATTTAGTCGCAGTATCAACGATATTAAAGTCCAAGCTAAACTACAAGCATCTGGCGTTAGTAAAGTAGATACTCCAGTTGATGTAACTACAGAAGTTTACGATGATGACTCTATTTTCAACATTGCTAAAAACTTAGGTTTCTCAGTAGTCGTACCAACTGATGGCCGTGACATTATCTTAAGCGACGATGTAATATTTATGCCAGAAAACTTCATGACTACTGATACTACTACATTGATGAAAAATATTGTTACACTAAAGACTATTGATAATATTGTTGCTAATATTCCAAGCGATTTATTAAAAAGTGTAATTGATACTTATCGTTCGCTAGTTCCAGCAAATGGCAAATATACTGAAGGTGAAATTGAACAACAAGCTATTGCAGCGTTAATGTTTGACAAAAATTTCCAATTAAAATTATTACTACAATCACGTGGAAATAATAATGCTTGGGGTACTGAAGTAGGTATCAAGTTTATTCAAAATCTTAAGAAGATGGTGGCTAAAACTTATACTACCACTAAGGTTGATGGTAAACAAAAACGTACACTTAGTGAAATTACTCAGTCTATTGCAGACAAAGTAGTTAAATCACTACAAGATACTTTTGTCGTATTTAATACTACGGTTGCTAGTAGTGTAGCATATAACACTAAAACTGATAAAGTTGAAGTTAAGCCTCAGTTAATGGAAGTATTAACTAATGAGCAACAAGAACAAATTACCTCTAATGTGGCGGTAAGAACTGGTGCTATATTAGAAAGTTTAAAATATATAGATACTACAAATTTGTCACCAGATAATGAAAAAGCATTAAGACTGGCTTTAACTAACTTATTCACTGATCATGAATTAGATGGTGCTATTTACGATGTTTTCGACCCAGATAATAAATATACTACTGAGCAAGTTGTAGATATTGTTATTAATACTATAAAACGTAGTCAAAATAGTGCTATGGACGTACTTGGTATATTAACAGGTGCCGTCTTTGATACTGAGTTTTCTGAGAACAATAAACTATATATTACACCAGTAGATAGTACAACAAGTAGATTCGCACAAAGTTATAAAACTGTACTTAAATTTGAGCAAGAACTATTAGGTAAACAGTCTATTATATCAGTAATAGCTGGAGATGCTGATTTATCATTAGTATCTAATATGCTAAAAGCCCATTTCGACGACTTTGATAGTAATGAAATTAGTAGATATATTGCGATTAATACAGTAATAAAGCAACGAACTAATAATGAATTAGCTATATTGCAAGATGGGAGACTTATTCATCCAGCTAGTGATATAAATGACTTTACAAGTGAGTTACAAGAGGCTATTAAAACTAATACAGTTGTTGATTATTTTATTAAACTACAAGCAAGTAAACCTGACCATATTGTTCGCTTACAAGACTTTTTTAGTATCAAACTAGATAAAACTTTACAAAATATGCCAATAGCTTTTACACGTGGCATTAGCCCTAGTGGTTGGTATGATCGACGTGGTTTAATACATTTAGTATTTGATACTCGTATAAACGATAATTCTAATTTTAATATACTATTACATGAAATGATACATGCAGTTGTTGATACAAATATTATTGATCAACGTTATGATTATTTACCAGGTAGTTCAGACGGTATAGCAAACTTATTAAAATGGGCAGATACTCTTTTTACTAAAAAATCACAAACTGATGATTTAACCGAGTATTTACGTACTAATTTTCCATTAACTTTTAAACTCTTTGGAGACTCTAATAAATATAATAAACTAGGTAAAGTAGTCTATATGTTATTATACGAAGAACAATTAGCTAGATCTATTGGGCACTTTGATATGTTAGTTTATACTGGGTTTACTTATAAGTTTGCAGGTAATAGCGTCTTTTTAGTTTCTCCAGATGGTAAGCGACAATGGCGTGTATCGACAATGAGTCCAATCATACCATCTACATTAATAGATGCTAAACTAATAGTTCAAAGATATACTAATGATAAAACTACATCTAATAAACTTAATACATATTTATCTGAACTATTAGCAACAGAAGATATTGATGAATTTTGGGCAAAATTAAATGATATAACAAATGTTACTACTAGTATAGTTACTTACATTATGAATAATATATATGAGATATTTATATCAAAAAACGAAACAAACACTGATACTATGTATAATAAACTTATCCAATTATTCCCAAATGTTAGTAAACCTAACTTAATATTAGTATTATCAACAATATCTGATAAAGTATTTAAGGCATTATATCTCGATGAAGTAGAATTTAATAGTTATACTAGTAAATTTAAAACTAACTATATGGTAGCTATATCAAGAGCAATAAGTGATATAAATGCTAATACAACTCTTGATACAAATGTTAAAGAAGCATTAATAGACTTATTATATGACACTATTCTTACTCCATTAGCTGATTACCAGGTTATTAGTGAAATTACAGATAAGTTAATAAAAGATAAAGGTATTAGTAATTTCGAAGTACCCAAGTCATTTAATTTTGGTGAATACTCATTTACTAAGCACACTGGTAGAACTTATATGTTAACTAAGCAGAACCCAAATAATGGCCGCTATATAACACAAGAAGTTGACATGGAAACTTTAATGCCAGTAAGAGCTGATCAACAATCATTAATACCTGATCAAGAGACTCGTAACAAGATGGCATTTGTCATTAAGCGTAAAATTGAAGTAGCTAAAAATGCTAAGCCAGAAGAAAAAGCGCCTGAAGTACCAAAACCAGCTAAGCCCAAAGAACAAGGTAAACTTGTATGGGACTTTGGACCATATACTGTCAGAGAATATGACAGAACTCATTATGTTATTTTTAAAGATGCTAAACGTAGCGCAACTGATGAAACTGACTTTTCTAAAAGCGAAATAGTTAATAAAGCTACATTATTACCAGACCATGTATCAGAATTTGGTGCCGGTAAATCATTGTTATCAGCCAGTGAACGTAAAAACTTACTTAATTGGATAAGTCGTGATACTAAGCCATTTACCGTTCAAAAAGAGCAGCCAGATGGTACTAAGAAAACTAAACTAATACCAAATTTAGAGTTTAGTGTGAAGTTAGGCGAATTAGATGATAATGGACGTACAATGATTATAAATACCATAAAGCAATCGTTTATGTCTACTCCTGATGGTAAATATTTCGATGCCTTGATTGGTGACTTACTTAAATCTACTATGCATAATAGAAAGTTTTATAACTTTGTATTTAAAGACATGGCTACCATAGAAATGATATACATTTTAGCTAGATATAATAATACTGGTTTAAGTCTACGTAATGGTATTACTAAATATGTAGATGACTATTTAGCAACCGAGCAAGGTAAAGAAGTAGCAAAAGCTATACCAGAAACTAAGCAACTTTTGACTAAGCAATTGACTACTAATGCTAAAGCGTTTAATGACTTATTAGACAAGAACCCTGAGTTAGCTAAATTACTAAAAACCACATTAATCGACTTTGTACCTGACTATGAAGTATCACGTGATGTAGATAAAGATGCAATAGTTGCATTTAAAGAAGCTGTTGAAACTGATCCATTATATGATAATATACCAGGCAACATGAGCATTGATTATGACCAACCAGTCTTTATGAAAGCTGTTGCGGAATTCTATAAGAAGTATCCAAACTTAAGAGAATGGGTAGAAGGTAAGACTGATCGTACACAAGACCAAGCCATTGAAGCCTCAAAAGCTAAAATGGAGTCATTGCGATTAATGTATGAAGAATTAGCAGTACAAACGTATAATATGCAAATGTCTTTTGAAAAGTTCCTGACTACACCTATTTACTTTGTTAGAACTATGAATACTGACCAGGTTAAATCATATGGCTTAAACTCAGTTAGTCTCGGCTATGACTTAACTAGACTTCCTGTATTTGGCGGTAAAGATAGCAAGTTTGTTTATACTGGCACTTTATTACCACAAGAACTAACAGTATATTTACCATTTAGCTATGCAGAAGGCTTAGTAAGAAGTGAAGTATTTGCTAAAAATAAGCCAATTAGTTTTGCTGAATATGAACAATATGTTGATAGAACTTCTAAACCAGCAACATCTGCTTTTGAAATGCCAACATCCACTAGAACGTATATATCAGCTAAACGTGCAGCCAAATCTAATCTAAAATACTTTGTTAAAAAAGGTCATATCTTACAATTACACCGTGCAGTAGTTGATTTTGTAGAAGCGACTACAGAGAATTTTGATAAGCTATCTAAATATTTCCAAGTTAGAATAAAAAATGGTAAATTAACTTACAATGATATTAAACACTATGTAGCTACAACCAAATCTATGAATGAAGATACATGGCACGCACTTGCTAAGCATGTATATAAAAATGATGCTTTAGCTAATATTTCATATTCAGTGGCTAAGTTCCTTATCGATAAAGACCGCTTAGAAAACTTTGCTTTGATAGCACGTATGACTGAAGATGCTGCAGTGCTTGATCAAAAGAACTCAATTGTTACTTTTAAACAAATTGATAATGACTTTAAGAAAAAATTAAAAGAAGAATTTGGTAAGGCAAATAAGCCACTATCTGAGAAATATGATAAACTGTCTAAGCAACTTAATACTTGGTGGGCATATAATGAAGAAGGTAAGTTAGAGCGTAATGAGTTTATTATTGATGAAAAGCAATTATTGCCAATATTTATGAACCATTATGATGGAACATTACGTAGCTTGAATACTATCTACACTTTGGCTAAGACTTTAGCTGGTAAGCAGATATTACAATCACTAAGAGAAAATACTTCAGATAATGCCGATGATGCAAATGCTAATAAGACTACTAAAATTAGTTCTGGTAATGCGGCTACTGAAAATAATGCAAGTGCTGCTAAACGTGGCGGTAGCAAAATCTACAAGTGGCTTGATAATCGTAAACAAAATACTATTGATTATGAAGATATTACTGAATTAGCAGAAGATACTAAGACTGTTGAAGACTTAACTGATGAAGATAAGTTTAACATGATCTATAATCACTTGTACGAATTAGAATTATCTGATATAACTAAGCCTACTACACAAGACGAGTATGAAGCTGACAAGGATGTATTAGAAGCTATTTCAGAATTAGATGATGTTGATATTGACAATTTAATTAACTATATCTTGGCTGAAGCTAGAGGTGCTGTACCATTAATCGAAACTGAAGTTATTGATAAAGATCTTGGTGCAATAAAGATTGCTAAAGATGGTTTACGCAATAGAACTAGACGATTAATTCAAAAGTTAGCTGGTTCAAAAGTGACATATAATAATCTGCCTACTGAAGTAAAAGACTTAATTGAGTTTAGTACTACTGGTTCTAAAATTAATACAGCGGCATATACTAATCTGTCAGAAGACGCTTTAATTGCATTATCAGATAAAGTAGCTGCCGAAATTAAGCGCTTGAATAAAGCTCAACAAGAAGCAAAAGCGTTAGAAAAGAATAAAGAAGCTATTGCAAAACGTATCGCT
>Ga0265295_1008199_pt1 | contig 11681 bp, 13 predicted proteins | sample Munlansysbiofilm_FD_192503 | JGI IMG/M metagenome (GOLD analysis project Ga0265295, IMG submission 192503) | Leachate microbial communities from a municipal landfill in Southern Ontario, Canada - Methane capture system biofilm | ecosystem: Engineered > Solid waste > Landfill > Unclassified ... | reverse complement strand
ATATAATGATGAGTGACGGGCGGCGCTGATGTTGTGGATATGGGCCGAACTGACGAGCTGAGCGCTAGGGATTTGAACCGTAGGCGGCATCCGCGATGCCGTCCGGCCCACTCGCCGGGCGGCCTTGTGCCCGCCGGGTGGCTGCCGGATTCAAGCCCGGTCCCCGGTCCTCCGGGGAAGCGCCCGACCAAACCCGACCGGGACCAGGAGGAAAAGGACCAGGGCGAAAAGCAGCAGGGGAAAACGTACCAGGGGGAAAGAAACCGCAAAACTGCGGAAAATGCATGTTGAACGACAGAAAATGCAGTTCAAAACGGCAATGCAGTATGTAAAGCAGTCGACAATGTATGCTAAACATACAAACCCCGAGCTTAAACGACAAATAATGAGGCATGACAAACAAAAAAGCCCCGGGCGGGCCGGGGTTTGGAGGTGGATTCTTTTTCAATTCGAGCTAGTCAAAGTCCATTTCGGCCTCGGCCCGGGACTGCGCTTTTGGCTGCGAAATGTGCGAAGATTGGGCTTGTTTTTGTTGCTGCATATGGGTTTGCTGCTGCATGGTTTCGTTCTGATTTGCCGCAAGTTTGTAATCCAATGACGTTTCTTTTTGGTGGCTCTGGCTCATAGTTTTGTCGAGAATTTCTTGCAAGGATTCCGTCGCGTATATGTTCGTTTCGTGTCGGGCCCTGGACGCTGCGACGTATGACCATTCTCGGTCTGACATGCGCTCATGCACGGAAAAAAAACACTCGTCGACCGTCATGCCCTGGCTCTTGTGGCACGTCATAGCGTACCCATGGCTAAAGTGCTCATAGTCACTCGGCTTAAAAGTAGTCCGGTGGCCCTCGTCAGTTATGACGGTCATCTCGATTTTTCCGGACTTGTTAAAGTCGATGCGCTCAAGAGTCGCACGGGTGCCGTTCTGGAGCCCCAAAGAGCGGTTGTTTTTGAGGAAAACAAGGCGGTCTCCTTCCGCATATTCCTTGTCTTTCACTACACAAGACGGGCCCTGAAGACGGCCTTCGGACTTCCAAGTTTCGCGTGCCAAATCATTCAATTTTTGGACTTCAGCATTGGAGCCCGCCAACATAATTTTCTCTGCAACCTTCGCTTCTGACTTGTGCCAATCTGTGACCATTTTTTTGTGAAGATCCCCTGTTGTTTTCGCCGTCCGGAGCGCACCACGGGCTTTGTATTCAGCAAGTGCCTTGCCAGCGTTACCGGCGGCAAAATCCTGAACAGCCTCTTTCAACCAAGTCACTTTCTGGCGCCGGATGTCGGTCAACTCCGCAGCGCCAAGACGCTTAGAAAGAGCCCTAAAGGCCCCGCCCGCGTCCACTGGTTGCAACTGCTTACTATCTCCCACAAAGACGACCTTCGCACCGCTTGCCGCCGCCTCCTTTAACAATGGATGTACCAGGCGCGAACCGCACATGCCCGCTTCATCGACGACCAGCACGGTTTTGCTGTCGAGGACAAGCTTTTCATGGCGGATCTGCGCGAGCGTCAAATGAATCGTCTGACTCTCGATGCCGGAGCCTTCTTGGAGCCCCGCTGCCGCCTTGGCTGTGGGGGCCAGGCCAAGGACTTTGTAGCCCGCTCTTTCCCAGACCTCACGCGCGGCGCCAAGTGCATAACTCTTACCCGTCCCCGCCATACCCTCCACACACGAGACCCCGCCCGCGCTGGTGACATGATGGAGCATGTTTTTTTGTTCTTCAGATAGGCCCTTTTCTGCCGCGATCTGGTCGCGTTTTGCGTGGTCAACGGGGTGGTCTTCAGACTGTTTTGCCTGCGCAATCTCGACGATTTCTGATTCAATTCTAAGCATTTCCTTGGACGTGTACCGGAGCCCGTCCCGTGCTTGGAGGGTGACCGCTTCGGCAAGGATCTGGTCGCGAAGTTCCAGGGCTTTTTCAGCACCCATAATGCCCTGACACTGACGAAAAACTTCAGCGTCTAATTGATACGCTGTGAACGTAGAGGCCCGAGCGGTCAGGGCCTTAAACACACTTTCGGCGGTCGGGATTTCGAGTTTTTCTTGCACTTCAGATAGACAATCTTCAACCCGAAACCCGTGCTCATGGGCCTGCGCTTGCCACGCTTTTTCAAGACCGTCTCGCGTATGAAATGCCTTCGCCTGGCGAGTAGAAAGACACGCAACTTCCGAGGCCTTGGCAGATGAAAGACCATTCTTTTCTAAAGTGTCCTGAATCTCCGCCCGGCGGCTGCTCCAAGAACCAATAAGAGCAGCCGGGACCCCGGCAACTTGGAACTCCTGTTTCGTCTGCTCAATAGAGAAGCCCATGGCCTGCATTTCAGCGGCAAGCTCAGCTCGGAACAAGGCTCCGGCCGCCATTTTTGCCCGCAGGTCAATATCTAGGGCCCGCCCGCCGGGCGTGCAGTTCATCAATAAATTATGGCGGTGAAGTTGAGGCTCGCCGTTTCGGCTTGAACTATGTTCAAAACTGGCGACGATCACTTGATCTTTCGCGCTTTCGCGATGGTGTCCACCGTGTCCGTGGCGCGTAAAGGCGGCAGTTTCGACAAAATAACTCATGGCTTTTTCGCTGGCCCGCCGGGTCGCTTCCGAAATCGCATTCTTGGTGTTTTCGTCTGCAACCGCCCATACAGCACTCACGCTTTTTGGAGCCGAAAAGGTAAAGTCCCAAGCGCTCTTATGCTTGTCTTGTCCAGCGTTAGGAAGCAATTTCGAACCGGTCACGGGGTCGAAACCCTGAAAGAGTTTGGAGAGTTCCCCGGCCTGGACCTGGCCGGACAAGCCCAGCCTGGCGGCTCCAGCACCATACCAATGCCCGGGGGGCTCTTGCCCCCCCTGGTAATAGTCCTCTGCCGCTAAGTTGGTGTAGTAGTCGGCCGCCTTTGCAGTGCTAACACTAAGCATTGGTCACCTCGTCGGCATCGGCACGCTGGTAAGCGCTGGCAATCGCAGCCGCGAGCCCTCCCCCCTGGGGGGGCTGTTCGGGTGCCTGCTCTTCTGTGGCGGCCTGGTGCTGGTGCTTCGCAGCCTCCGCCGCAATCAAGCGCCGCTCGGCTTCCTGGCGGATTTGTTCTTTTGTTTTGGGCACAAAATAGGGGTTAGGAGCGAAGTTTTTTGCATCGACTTTTTCGCAAAGTGGAAAGCGAAAACTAGGTACATACCGAGAGCCTTTCGCCCGACAAAAAAACTCTCCGACCGCCAGTTCTGCAAGTTCGTCCCTGGGGACTACGTCCAGTTCGTCAAGATATTTCTGGTCACTGTGCCCTTTTCCAGATCGCTGGCCACCACTGTAAGATCGCTCCCATCGCTCGAAATGGCCTCTCCCGAACAGCTCACACGCCCACTTTTCTGATTTCGGTTCGCCGAGGTTTCCAACAAAAATCGTGGCGATGTTGCCCCAGACGTCACTGTCTGCACTGTCGCTCCAGTGTGAAATCTGGAAAGGATTCTGACACCCAAGGACAACCCTGGCACCCTTAGAGCGCCCTTGGTTTAAGAGAGATTCGACGCAATCCAATGGCGGAAGCGCTTTCGTTTCATCAAGGAAAAACCACACCTTCCTCCGGGCGCGAGGGGATACGTCGGGCATTTCACCAAGCACTTTTCCGACCAAAACATCGAGCATCGCCTTAAACAAAGCCCCTGCAAGATCTTTGTAGGCCTGGTTATTTTGGAGGATAAGGGGGCGCTGTGCTTTTTTTTCAGCTCCGTCGAGGTACCCGCGCAGACTCACAAATTTACCCGGTTTCACGTCTTTCCAGGCTTCCGCGAGAGTATAAATGTGTTGCATCGATGAAGCCAGATTCATTAGGACGGACGCTCTTGTCTTATCTATTGATAGAGATTTAAGCGCCTGCGGGTAGTATTCTTCAAGGATTTTTGCCAGATTATCGCCGGTAGGATCGCCTTCGAAAACGCGCTTTACATCCAGCAGGCTCCAGCTTCGAGACTTAGTTTCTTGAAGATATACGACGACACCCGTGAGAACTGACCGCGCCGCCAAGGCAAAAACTTGATTTCCTCCCTCTGGGATCGGGATCATATTTGCAGCAAATTGAGCCGCAAGGGGCTCAGTAACAACGTCTTTCGAGACATGCCATGCATACGCATCTCGCAGCCAAGGCGCGATGACAATCGGCTTGTATTGGAGCAAATTTGACGTGAAGTCCGTCTTTGGATCGTGCACAATCGCTGTTCCACCGGCCGCGATTGCGTTATGCAAAAGAGGTATCATTGCGTTGGTTTTTCCCGACCCCGACCCACCAACGAATGCAATATGCCGGGTCTCATTTGCCGCAGAAATGCGCACCCCCTTGGTAACTTCCACCCCAAGCTCTTCTTGTTTTTTTGCACTCCCGGCGAGGATCTTTTTCAACGCGCCAAGCCCTTCGACACGCACCAAACCATCGACTTGTTTAAGCCCGGACCCACTAGCAAACTGCTTGGTTTTTACACCAAACCAGAAGGTAGTTCCTGACGCTAAAACGGCCAGGAAGATGGATCCATAGAAGCCAAGAGTCATCATAAACGGGCTCTTAACATCAAGCTCAACATCATACATTAGGCGCCACAAAAAACCGTATTTTTCCACGAGTCCTAACCGTGAAAACGCTTCCCAAAATGCCGCCGAAATGTCGTTAGCCTGGACACTTGCAACACCAAAAAAAAGCCCAAAACTTACCAGGAAAAACACAACTATCGACACGACCACCGCACCAACAAACGCCCCTTCTTTCCGCCTCGCCATAACTACCGTCCTCCTCCAAGCGTGCTCAACGCTTTGTCAATTCTCGCCACTATTTTAAGCTGATTTTGCAGCGCTTCTTCCATCACATCTAAGCGCTTTTCCAGCGCAAATCCCCGCGCTTTTTCCGCATCATTTTGCAACGATTCGATGATTTTTTTTCTCACGATTGCGGCAACTTTTTCGCCACTTTTTCGCGACTCCATTTCAATTCTTAGATACAAATCTTGCGGTAATCTGACTGCAATTTGATGTGCTTTATTCATAAAAAACCTCCTAAATTTGATTTTGCTTTATGGTACCTGTACCAAATGCGGTACCAATACTTAACCTTGATACTCAGCTTTCCATTTATGTCAAGCATTTTGTGTGGTATCAAAACAAAAACCAATTTATTAGTTTATACCGTTTTGTACCGTCATTGGTACCAATGGTACCATATTGGTACCGCATTGATACCATACTTTTTCTTTGTACAGTAAAGATTCACGCGCTACTGTGGTACCAATAGACACCCCGAAGGGTGAGACGGGTGTGTATATTCCCTGAGCGGAGCGGTGCTTTATTTCTTCGATCGAGTGAAAGACGAGTGGAAAAACATGAAGATGCCAAGGGGGGCAAGCCCCCCTCCGCAGGCTCCCCCCAAGACCGCCCCCGGGACACGTCCCGGGGATCGGGTTCAAAGACAAAAAAAAGGCCCCTCGTGGGGACCGTGGAAAAGTTCCAGGAAAAAGGGCCGCTAGTCAGGCCTGTGCGCTCCTGGCGACTTCCATAAATATCGCCGACGCGACCTTTGACCTTGCATCCACATGCGGCAACTTGGGATCCAGCTCCCGGGCGGCCTCGAAAAAAGCGTCAGGGCCTCTCTTAACCATCGCGGCGACATCGCCCCCTGCCGCCTGGATGCCGCCAAAATACTCGTTCGCTGTCTTTTCAATCAAATTCATAAAAAAACTCCTCTTTATAGTGTTTCGCTAGTCAGCTCTTGCTTTGCCTGGTCCATAAAATGCCGTTTCCGACACATCCAAAACTGATCGAATTGCCCTTCGCATGCTTCAAATGTCCTCGCATCGGCTGTGTCCCAAGCCTCCACGGCCATTTCCCGGGCCCTAGCCTCCACGCGGGCCTCATCATCCATTGGCTGGGTGGCAAGCATCGAAGGGTGCCGGATCCCCATGCCCCGGCCCGGACGGATCGCCTCAAGCGGCTCGGGGTCATCATCAAGGTCTAAAAAAATGCTGTTCACCTTGTGTTCGTCTTGCATTGGCTCCGCGTTGGTTGCGTGTTTGTTGTTGCAGAAGTCCAAGATTGGCGCGGGTTCTGGCTGCGCTGGTTCCGCGCTCGTTATGTCTTCGTTATGTGTTGGTTCCGCGTTGGTTGGCCTTTGTTGTGTCTCGTTGGCACATTTATCAAGCAAGACAGTGAGGGCCTCAATGTCTTCGCTGCCGTCGCCCTCATGTCCTGCACTCGTCATGCCTTCGTTGCGCGTTGGCTCCACGTTGGTTTCGTCTTCGTTGTTCGCAAATTCGACAACCGGCGCGGCTTCCGGCGGGGTTGGTTCCGTATTGGTTACGTTTTGGTCTTGCATTGGTCCTGAATACGTCACCTCTCGCGCATCCACAAAAGTGGGCAGGTCGGACACCATTTCTAAGGGACCGGAGGCATCGGGCGTAAACCAGCCGGGGTTGGCATTGGTCGTGTTTTGGTTCTGCATTGGTTGCGTATTGGTTATGTCTTCGTTGCTCTCAAATTCAAGAACTGACGCGGCTTCCGGCTGTATTGGTTCCGCGTTGGTTACGTATTGGTCTTGCATTGGTTCTGTGTTGATTACGTACTCACTCCAACCGCGCCCCTTTGCTGCGATCTGGACCAGCCCGGCGACCTGTAAAGCTCGAACCGCGCCCGAACGGGCCCTAGAGCTAACGCCCTTAATGTGGTCACGGCTTTGCATCCTCGCCCGGCCATTGTCACACCGCGCCAGCAGTGCAAAAAAAGTAAGCTGCGTCTCGGGCCTCTGCCGAACGACGACAGAAAGTGTTTCCTGAGCGATGTTGACGATCATTAAAACTACCTCCCCTCTTCCTCGGTCCCGGACGCTACCCCCGGGACGGGTTTTTCGAGCTGCTCGAATTAGTTTGAAAAATTGCCGGTCGGGGACAGGCGCCGGGGGTCCAGGGGGCCGCCGTTTAGCAAAACGTACGCGATCCCTTCGAGCACCATCAGCACAACAAACCCTGCTGGCCAAATCCACCAGCGATCCGGCAAGCAGACCGCTAAGCCGAAGATGGCCCAAGACCATATTACAATGGAGCGAAACTGAAAGATCAATGCCACGACCATGTGCAGAGTCCACAACATTCCTTTTCTAGCCGCCATTTCAAATCTCCTGGCTCGCGATGTGTTTTAGGACCCCTAACGTCATCCGCGTGTCCGCAAGCGCTCTATGAGCTCCTGACGCGTCAACGCCGCAAGCCTGGGCCGCTGCTGACAGTTTGTGCCATTTCCAATTGCCGTGCTTGTCCGACCATTCGCCCCGGTATTTCGAATAAATTTGCATCACGCACTTGGATTGCCGGGACAGGTCCGGGAGGCGACGCCCTGCGGCCTGGCTGCACTGGCGCAGCATGCGCAAATCGTATTCAGCATTGTATATTGCAATTCTACGGTTTGAAAAAAGATGCATGACGCAATCATGTATATCTTTCCAAGACGGCGCATTACGCACAATGTCGTTATCAATGCCGTGGATTGCGGTTAATTCTGGCGTAATCGGAACATTTGGCCGCACCAGCGACGTGAAAAAATCTATACCGTCACGGTCAATAATTGAAATTTCTACAATTTCGGCGTCTGGGCCGAGGCCTGTTGTTTCTGTGTCCATCACAACAAAGTCTGATTCAAGCAGTTCACGCGCTTCTTTTATTGCGATACGTCTAACAATATTCCTGTTTTGCATACGTTCTAAGCTCCTAATTGGCCATATAATTAACATAAATCACACCCATACACATAACAGCAATGCATACCGACGCGGTTGTCATCGCAAGTTGCAAATATCTGAAAGCTTGTTTGCTCGTGATTGCGTTCATGAATTTATGTATTTGCATATATTCATACCTCCAAAATTTGATTTATAGTACATAAATAGAGACTTATGTCAACGAAATGCAGCAATCTGCCACATTGCGCAATACCAACATGCCCTTTCCCGGTCTCGGAGAGGACCGAGGCGACCCAAGGCCCGACCCGAGGGGCTAGAAGCGCTTAGGCGGGCGCTCAGGCCCTAATCCGGGGCCTTGGGGTAGGGTCCGGGGCTGCTTGGTGCGCCCCCGACCCTACCCCGCCCCCCTCGCCGCCGATATTTTAAAGAGCTGGTCCCTTTTTTTTATTTTGTTTGGAGGCCTGGACTCATGGCCCCCAAGGCCAATGAGGCCCTGGCCCTGATTAATGGGTCTGAAGACCCTGAATCATGTATCTGCCAACCCGGGCGTCTGCTGCACGCTCCCGGGCGTCTGCTGCACGCTCCCGGGCGTCTGCTGCACGCTCCCGGGCGTCTGCTGCACGCTCCCAAAATTTTTGAAGACGCGGTCACCATCAATGACTATCCCGGCTTTCTTGAAGACAGCCGCCTCTGCCCTAATTTCTCTCCTGCGATGCCTATTGGAATGAGCAGACAGCTCACCCGCTACCGCCTGAATGAGCCCGTCCAATCTCCATCCTCCACTTGGCATCGTCCTGTGAGTGAGAACGTGCCTAACAATGGCCTGGCTGATGCCGTGTTCAAACGCCGTGAGTATTGATGGATCGTATCCAACCCAGATGTCGCATTCGATCAGTTTGCAAAATGCTTTACCTAGTTCAACTCTCCACAAGTGACGCTCGGAGCTAGTCAGCGGGTTTTTTCTTGTGATGATCGACCCGTCTTTGCGACAGGCTTTTTCAATATGGTCGACCAAATGGCCTTCACATGCCTTTTCTATAGGCTCAAAAATCTCAATGTAAGCCGTTTGCAACTCGACTTTTATTTTTTGAAAAGCCGAGCCTGACGCGCACCCAGCGCGCTTCCTGACCTTGAAGGGATCAACTAGAAGTTTAATTCTCCCGTCCTCGAGTTCGGCCTTTACTTCGCGCTCATAACAAATAGCTTCAAAAACATCTGCATGAGCTTGCCCTAATCGACCCTGCACCCTTACTTTACCCCAGGGCGTCACAATTAGCTGATTAATTAGCTTTGGCCTTCTGGTTGCCTGAAACAAACGCAAGCGATATTCGGACACTGTTGCCGTCGGAAACACCGGTTTAGAAGTCGTCTTCTGCATATACTTTGCACCTCTTTTCAATTTTCTTGGCTTCTTCCTTTGACACATACTGCAAATCAACAGGATGCAGCACGCCACCTTCCCGAAACCTGTACCATCTTTCTGCACCAAGCGGTCCGTAATTAGGTTTACAGTTTCCCATTTTTATATATGCAGTCCTTTGAGTTTTGCCTATCAAGGCGCCATTGTCTGTATACATCTCGCATTCTTTCTCAGACATCCGCGCAACAAAGCCGGACCATCTTGCATTATCAACAAGCGCAGACGCCCCACGTGCGCTCTGAGCTGTGATAATCCCGTCGCGAGCAGATGTTTTATCAACGTGATGCAGAAACAAAACTGAAGCTCCTGTTTTAATAGCGATCATCTCAAGTTGTTTTAAAACTTGACTCATGTCAGTGTTTTTATTTTCATCCATGGTGTGGAATCTTGAAATTGTATCTATTACAACAAGACGCTTCCCGTCGGACCAGCGCAACAATTTTTGCGAATCTGCTCTGTCCATTAGGTCCATCTTGTATCCCATCATCTGCTTGAGTGTCATATTTGTAAAAATTGACTGCTTAGCCTCAGGACTGATGCATCTAAATATATTATGCAGTCTTAGTTTTAGGATCTGGTCTGGATCCTCACTGCTAAGGTACAACACTTTCCCAGACTTCTTGGCCCCGAGCTGCAGCACATCGCCACCGGCCACCCCGCAGGAGATTGAAAGCGCCGCTTCCAAGGTCCAAAACGACTTACCTGTTGCGCCCGGCGCAATGAGGCCCCCGACGCTGCCAGCCGCAAAGCCGTCCCAAACCTCATCCATGGCCTCAGGCACATTTTCGTCGGCGTCCTGAAGGTCGATGTCGCGCGGCTCGTCACCGCCCCCTGATTCAATAGTAATGATCCCCTCTGCGACCTCGGCCAGCTCTTGGACTGGCCGCCCCGACATTGCCGCCGTCCAGATCTCAGCCGCCGCCTGCATAGCCTGGCGCCGTACCGCCGCGTCTTTGATAGCCTGAATGGCTGGCCCCGTCGTGATCAGGTATCGACCGGCGTCGAGCAAGGGAACGAGCTGACCCCTAGTGTCGGGATCTTGTTGCAGCTTGGACCCCACGGTGACCAGATCGACGGGCTCACCGGCCGCCAAGGCGTCTAGGATTGCCACCCAAATTTTGCGGCAGTGCGAGTCGTAGAAGTCGTTCAGATTGAGCTTGGCCGCGATATCGTCGAGTTTGCCGGGGTTTGCGAGGACATGCCCCACCAGGCCGCGTTCAGCGTCGAGCGCCGCAGGGGGCGGGGTTTGGAGACTGAAAGGGGATGGGGAATTGACTTTTCTATTGTTCTTGATGATCATTTAATGCCTCGGGCAGAGAGGTTTACCCTTGCTCCAACAAGGGGTGATTCTGTCAGGCCAGGTGTTAGCGCACCTGGCCTTATTTTTTGGCCTTAGCTGCTTTGTCCTTGCATTTATCCTTAATGTATTTGTCGATCTCCTCCTTGCTCCATCTCGATATGCCCCCTATTTTATATTGCTTTGGCAAGATGCCAGCCCGCATGCCTTTGTAAATGACGGTGTGGCTGCACTGCAGATATGTCTTCACCTGATCCAGCGTCATCCATTCCATTCTGTGTACCCTCCGTTAATTTTCTTGCTTCACTTTTATCACGCTGCAAGTTTTTGTCAACTACCCACAATAATTATCAAAACTCGCATTTTGCCCCCCTGTTTTTGCCTCGATATTGACGCTTTAGAGTCGCACTTAGCTTTCAAAAAGTGCCACTACACACCCTGCTTTGTATTATAAAACCGCTCTAAATCCCCCTGCTTTTCACTTCAAAAGTGCCAGAATAACCGCTCTAAATTTGCAAATTTTTGACATGCGTCATCCGTCCGTGCCTTGTGCTACGTGGCTTCGCGGGTTATTCGCGTGCGCGGGCATTTTGAGGCATGTTTTCATGGTCCCTGCGAAGGGCATAAAAAAAGGCCCCGTTTTGGGGCCTAGTTTGAGGGTCAAAATCGGGCGGTTTCACCCCGCGTTGACCTATTTAACTTTTCGATATCTGATATTTTTTTATTTTGAGTTTGCCCGCTCGGGACAATCCCGACTTTTTTAGTCGGAAAACAAGAACTGTAAATTTTGACTTGCCGTGCTGGCCTCAAAGCGGGGTATAAATCAGGGGTACTATTTTTTGAGCCCTTTCTTCCAGGCTGATATAATTAACGAAAATTTACTGTTTGGCCCCCCTCATCTCCACCACGAGAAATCAAAGGGCTTGGATGTAACAATCCAGGCCCTTTTTCTTTTCAACAAAAGACCTCTCCCGATTCCATTCCAAATTCATATTATCATTTCTCATTATTGACACTTCCGAACTGATCGGGCTTAGGTGACAGGCTGCGACAAATAGAGCTTTCCCAAAGCAGGAATTTTTGACCAGGAGGATACGCCTGCTGTGAAAGAAAATCAGCTTATGGAATGGAAGGAATCCTGGCGGGACGAGTACCTGAAATGGATCTGCGGCTTTGCCAATGCCCAAGGTGGAATGTTGATCATCGGCAAGAATGATCGGGGCGAAGTGCTGGGCCTCGCCAATGCCGCGAAACTGCTGGAGGACATCCCCAACAAGA
>Ga0265295_1008198_pt1 | contig 11682 bp, 9 predicted proteins | sample Munlansysbiofilm_FD_192503 | JGI IMG/M metagenome (GOLD analysis project Ga0265295, IMG submission 192503) | Leachate microbial communities from a municipal landfill in Southern Ontario, Canada - Methane capture system biofilm | ecosystem: Engineered > Solid waste > Landfill > Unclassified ... | reverse complement strand
CACGCAATTCAACAATCCCTTCAGCCGCCGCGAAGAACAGAAATTCCCGCGCCTCATTTGCCGGTATCCCGAGGCGCGCGGCTGTTTCGCCTGCCGGGGATTTTCCGTCAAGGCGCTCAAGAAGCCGGTAGTATGGTTCAGCCAGGGACTCGGTAAAGACCTGGCCCCGACACGGATAGATGGCGGCGAACGAACCGGCCGGCCGGAGGCTTCCGCGGAGACGCCGCGGATCAGGTTCGCCGCTTTCCAGAAGGTCCAGGATATCGTAGCTGAATGTGCCCAGACGCGTGGATCCGGCTGTCGCGAGCGGCCTTTGCAGTATGTCGGAGTGTCTCAGCTCACTTTTTGCGGGAAGCGTTGGCGAAACAGCCATCAGAGCGGCCGCGTAATGAAAGTGATAATCGACGAAGTCCAGGGCGGCGGACAGAAACCTTCTTGCCTTCCCGCGGGAAAATATATCCGCGAGGAAGTCCCGCTGCATCCTCCAGATATCCTCATCACTATAGTCCACCTCCGAAAACTCACCGCCGGCCCTCTTCGTCAACCATCCCGAAAATTCCGCCAGAAACGAAGAGGGAGTAAGGCGAAGAGAGGAAATCACACCGTTGAACCAGGCAACGGCTTTGCCCCGACTGTAAAAGATATCGCATGCGGCCCCAAGGCGCCTCGCCACGGACAGATCCTCCTCCGGAAAGGTTGGGGAAGAAATCAACGTATACGGTGGGCTCTTCATGTGGCGCAGCCCGATCCTCTCCGCCCGCGCGGCGAGGGGTGTGCCTGGAAGGAGCGCCAGGGGAAAGATATCCAGGCTGTTCGGGTATAAGCGCAAGGCAAAATCAAGGGTTTCCTGAAATCCCATCCTGCCGTCTCCAGGAAGCCCGTATATCAGGTCTAATCCGAATGCCACCCCTTCCCTGTTGAGGAGATGGATTTTCTCCGAGAAAACCCGCCGGTCCAGGGAACGCCCCACGGCGGCCGCCACCGATGGGTCGGCGGTCTGAAGACCTATCTGCAGGGAACACTTCATCTCTCCGAAGAGCCGCGCCTGCTCCGCGTCAAGCAATTCACAACGGACCTCGAAATGAAAATAGACATGGGGCGCCTTTTTCCGAACCAACCTGAGAATGGCCTTGGCGCGTTTCGCATCCATATTGAAGGTGGAATCAAGGACGAATACCTGGTTCACGCCGCGGGCGGCAAGGTAGTCCAGCTCCTTTTCCAGACGCTCCATGCTGTAGCGGCGCACCGACCTGTCTCCCATGCCGTCGAAACAGAATTCGCAGCCGTAGGGACATCCCCTGGATATCTGCCACGGGATACCGCGAGTTATGTATCCATCGAGAATTCCCGACAGATATGGTGAAGGAAACAAATCCGGCTCAACAACGGCAGGTCTCCCCACCAAGGCGCATTCTCGCAAGGCGACACCCGCCAGACCTTCCAGGGGAAGCCCTTCCGCGATGCGATCCAGGGCCTCGCTCAAGGTCACTTCACCTTCTCCCGCAACGAGAAAATCGAAAGGCGCCTGAGCAAGCACGCCCGCGGGATCTGCCGTCGCCTCGGGACCTCCCGCGAACAGCACCAGGGCAGGAAGTTCACGACGAAGCATCTCAGCAAGGTCGCTGCATTGATCCCGGTTCCAGGCATACATGGAGAACCCCACCAGATCCGGCTTTTCCTTAAGGATGACACGGAGCATGACGCTCACTGAATCGCCGCTGAAAAAATCAGACAGGGTGACGTGAACCCGAGGGGAAGAATGTGGCCTGGAGTCCAGGAAGGCCTTGATGCAAGCCGCGGCAAGTGGAACCGCCTGTGGCGAAGGAAAGGCATGTATTGTGACGAGATGGAGGCGCATTAAATCCTGATTCTGTCCGCGAAGGAAGGATATCCGGACGAATCACGCCCGGGCGCGGAGGGTGCGTAAGCAGAGTAAGACCGGCAAGGTCGCCGGCGCTCCGGTGAAACACTGGGCAGGCGGATCATTTTTTTCGCTGATCCACCACAAAACAGCTCTTATCGGATTTCTTCGCCAACTTTTTCAATTCGGCGGCCATTTCGGCCACTTTTCCGCAGTGCCTGATCTTGGCAACCTCGGTAGGTACCACGGCTATGGCTATGGAGAGGAGGGAAAACCTCTCTTCCTGTCCCTTGCGGTTCGTTCCGATGTAGTAGCCATTGCGCCTTTCCGGCTCATCGAACAGGTCCTGAGCGATCGTGGTGAAATTGTCGATGATGATCCTGCAGACCTTTTCAGCCCTCTCCATGGGCACTATGAAAACGAAGTCATCGCCACCGATATGACCCGCGAAACCCCCTCCGGTCTCTTTCACCGCGTTGGACATGATGCGGGCAAGCATGCGGAGGACCTCATCACCACGGGAAAACCCGAACACATCGTTATATGGCTTGAAGTGATTGATGTCGATATAGCAGACCGCTTTGGGCTTGCCGATGGCGTCATTGATGGCCTGCTGGATGGAAGTGTTCCCCGGCAGCCTCGTCAGGGGATTGTTGTCGAATACCCGGTGGATCCTGCGTATGGACAGGTCAATCCTGGCGAATAGTTCATCATATTTTATCGGAAGGAAAACAAAATCATCCAGCGGCAATTCGTCCCAGGGAAAAGAATCCGCGTCAGCGGCATTGATGAGACCGAGGAGGGGAACAACGCTGAAGTAGCTGTCTGTTTTAAGATTTCTGATGAGATTGCCGATTTCGGTGTTGGGCGCCGACATGTCGATGACAACCAGGTCCGGGGGATCGGAATAGACGAAACCAAGAAAGGTCGCTGTTTTTTTCTGGGTCAGAACCTGGTACCCCTTGCTCTGCAGACGTATTTCAAGGGGGCCGCTGAGAGAGACGTCATGGGAGAAAACCGTAATCCTATAGTTGCTGCTCATCAGCTGATTGGATCTCCAGACTGAAGTTTTTCGCGTCTATCAGTTTATCCTCCAACTCTTCCACGATTTCAGCCAGGATGGCTTCCGTCATTCCAAGACTCTTCCAGGCCGCGGGCTGGATGCATGAGACGCACTCGTCACCGCTGAAGCCGAACCCCGCCGCCTTGATGAGTATATCCGCCAGGTGAACAACGGCCGTCTTTGCCTGATGAACAACGGTGGATTCCACGTCATGATGGCAGGTTACCGGAATCGCGAGCTTTTCCGGCAGAAACCAGTTTTTCGCAAGCCACCCTCCCACTTCAGCATGGTCGGTACCGGTAACGGCCCTTTCAGCCTCATGCATGGGAATCTCTTTTTCTTCCGTCATCTTCAGGATATCGACGTATTTGTCCTCCAGCTTCAGGTGAATAATAACCTTGCCTATATCATGGAGGAGCGCCGCGGTGGATATTTCTTCGCACTCGGGCAAGTGCAACCGTTTTGATATGATGTTGGCGGCGACACCGGCGCCCAGAGAGTGCTCCCATAGCCCGAGCACGCTCTTTTCCATTATCTCGAAGATTGAAGAACTGAGCACAAGGCTCTTCACGACATCTACTCCCAGAAGGATCATTGCGTTGGATATGGTCGCCACCCGGTAGAAACCGTAGGATGGAGAATTGGCGAGACGAAGGATCCGGGCGGAAAGGACCTGGTCGGACGACACCAGACGCGCCATTTCCTGAATGGAAGATTTCTCGTTATCAGCCAATGAGTTGAGCTTGGTGACAATCCCGGGCAGCGTTGGGAGTGTCCTAATATCCATTATGAAACTTCTGATTTCGTCTCGCTGCTCTTCCAAGCTACTCTCCCATGGAACGAATGATGCGGTTCCGGTAAATATCCTTCAAGACCCCGGTCAATGGGTCATCGGCAACCCGTCGGAAGCGCCTGTCCAGGTCCTTCAGCAACTCATCCAGGGTCTTGTCCCCATCCATGGACACGGGATGACCTTCGACGGTAATGGACTGGACCCCCAGGTTTCGCAGGCGCTCGATGAGTGTTTCGTTAAGTTCCAGACCCTTGCCGCATATGGGAGGGCTGTTGGGATTATCTCCACGAACCACATCCTTGGCCAGCACCATCCCGGGTTCCGCTAACGAAAAAGGGATTCTCTGCATTTTATTGCCTCATTAATACGTTTCAACTGTGCGCGGACACAGCAAGAAGCGGTTCAAAGTACCCGGAAACGCCTCCTACGGCATCATATCCAGCAGTCGCCACCCTCATAACGAAAGTCGTCCTGCTTCGTTTTCGGGCTGAGCTTGAACCTTGCCTCCCGGGCGCATTCCTTCAGCTTTTCCAGAGCCCCTTCTTTTACGTCTCCAATGTTTTCCCGGATCCTTCGGCCTGTCCATGGATTGATAAGAAGCGTGAAACCAGCAGCCAGCGCGGCACCCGCGACAAAGGCCGCCACGACCGCCATATCGGAATATTTAGATTTATCCATTTTTTCCGCCCTTCCTGAGAAATAAGTGGTGACAGGAGAACCTGATTAAGGCCGTTCCTTCATACGTCTCCGATATCTCTTCAATAAGCATTTTGTTTATTCATATCATACAATTGGAACCAAGGAAACCCATTCATACCCGACTCAGCCTTCCACTCCCATAAAATTCCTGACGGATCGTATTATCCCTTCCTTATCGAGCCCGCACATGGCCCGCAGTTCGCGCTGCTCTCCCTGTTCTAGGTAGCGATCCGGATAACCCAGGCGCCGGACCCTGACCCCTTCCATGCCCTCTTCTTCCAGAAACTCGAGCACCGCGGAACCGAAGCCTCCGTCCAGGGCGTTTTCTTCGAGAGTGACTATCGCGCCGGTGCGGCGGGCCAAATCCAGGATCGTTTCCCGATCCAGGGGTTTGACGAACCGCGCGTTTACCACCGAAAGGCTGATTCCCTCGTCCGCCAGAGATTCAGCGGCCTCGAAAGCCGGGAGGACCATGGCGCCCACCGCCAGCAACGCCCCGTCCGCACCTTGCCGGAGCATCTTCGCCTTTCCGATTGGGAGAGATTCAAAGGTATCATCCAGCGGCACACCCCGACCTCTCCCCCTGGGATATCTCACGGCCACGGGGCCTTTCATCCGCAATGCCGTTGCGAGCATGTGGCGGAGTTCGTTTTCGTCCTCCGGCGCCATAATCGTCATATTGGGAAAGGTTCGGAGATAGGAGAGATCAAAAGCCCCGTGGTGGGTAGGGCCGTCCGCCCCCACGACACCCGCGCGATCAATGGCAAAAACAACAGGAAGGTTCTGCAGGCAGACGTCAAAAACCTGATCGTACGCCCTCTGCAGGAATGTGGAATAGACTGCGAATACAGGCCTCAGGCCTTCAGCGGCCAACCCGGCGGCAAAGGTGACTCCATGCTGTTCGCATATCCCCACATCAAAAAACCGGTCTGGAAATTCTCCGGCGAACGTCGTGAGGCCTGTTCCTTCAGGCATTGCCGCGGTAATGGCAACAATCTTCTCATCTTCAGCGGCAAGGCTTCTGATGGTTTCACCGAAGACGGCAGTATACGAAGGGGGTGCCCCCTTTGTCGAGCAGACCGCTCCGCTCTCACGGTCAAAAGGCCCGACACCGTGAAACAGGGAGGGGTTTTCCTCAGCAGGCCCGTACCCTTTTCCCTTCTTCGTGATTACATGGACAAGGACCGCATGATCGAATCTCTTTACGCCTTCCAGCGTGCCGATGAGGCGTTCCAGGTTATGACCGTCTATGGGACCGATGTAATCGAATCCGAAGGCCTGGAAGAGCATGCCAGGGGTGAACAAACCTTTAAGGGACTCCTCCGCCTTCTTGGCGAGGTGCAGTATCCCGCGACCGACACCGCTGTCCACCCCTTTCAGAAACCCTTCCAGCTCTTTCTTGATGCGGTGTACGAATTCACTGGTCATGGTCCGGTTGAAAAAGGAGGAAAGCGCGCCCACGTTTTCCGCAATGGACATTTCATTGTCATTAAGTATGACTATCAGATCCCTGTTTAGGTGGCCGGCGTTGTTCAGACCCTCATAGGCAAGGCCGCCTGTCATGGATCCGTCACCGATTACCGCAATGACCTTGTTATGTTCTTCCTTCAGATCACGGGCCACGGCAAAACCAAGGGCGGCGGAAATGGAGGTGGATGAATGCCCCGCATCGAACGCGTCATGGGGAGATTCACGGCGTTTCGGAAAACCACTCACCCCCCCCAGCCGGCGCAATGTGGAAAAAACGTCACGTCTGCCGGTAAGAATCTTGTGCGCATACGCCTGATGACCCACATCCCAGATTATCCTGTCGCGCGGCGAATCGAACACGCGGTGGAGGGCGATGGTCAACTCCACGACACCGAGGGATGGGGCCAGGTGACCGCCGTTTTCGGCGCAGACCCGGAGAATCGTCTCTCTGACCTCACCTGAGAGCTTCTCCAGATCAGGAACTGAAAGAGATTTGAGGTCTTCCGGTGAATCTATGGATGCGAGTATTTCAGGCATCAGGATTTCCGTTGGACGATGTATGACGCAATCGCCCTGAGAGGCGCCGCCTTTTCACCAAAGGAAGACAGGGCGTCGAGGGCCGTTTCCACCAGTTCCGTGGCCCTGCGCTTCGATTCAGCCAGACCCATCACAGCGGGATATGTCGCCTTTCCCCGCGCCTGGTCGCTTCCGGCGTCTTTTCCTAACTGTTCGGTTGTCCCTTCTATATCGAGGATATCGTCGGCTATCTGGAAAGCAAGACCGATGGACTCTCCGTAACGGACCATAGCGGCGAAATCTTCGTCCCCGGCGCCTCCCAGCAGCGCGCCCGTCTTCACGGAAGCGCGGATCAGCGCGCCCGTCTTGTGTGTATGGATGTACTGGACCGTTGCCAGGTCTATCTCTTTCCGTCCTTCGCTCTCCATATCCACGACCTGGCCGCCAATCATCCCCCGGGAACCGGCGCAGAGGGCTATTTCGTGTATGACCTTCGCAAGGACGCCCGACCCGGCGGTTTCGACGTTCTCAGGTCTGCTGAGGAGGATGAACGCCTCAGTGAGAAGCGCGTCACCGGCGAGAATTGCGGTCGCCTCGCCGAAGACCTTGTGGTTGGTGGGATTGCCTCGCCTGAAGTCATCATTGTCCATGGCCGGAAGGTCGTCATGGATCAGGGAATAGGTGTGTATCATCTCCATGGCGCAGGCGGCGGGCAGAGCCCTGCGCCTGTCTCCGCCCACGGCTTCACAGGCGGCCAGCATGAGAATCGGGCGGATCCTTTTTCCTCCGGCGAATACGGAATAGCGCATGGATGAGTGAATGGAAGAAGGAAGCTCGTCCTCGGGCGGAAGATACCTTCCCAAATGGTCATCAATCAGTTGCCGCATATCATTCAGGTACTTCTTCAGGTCCATAGTCTCCCTCATTTCAGGCAGTTTCAAGCGCCCTCGTCCAGAGAAAAATCCCTCTTCACAAAAGCTCCGTCTTTTTGTTTCAATAGAACTTCAACCTTTCGTTCAGCCTCGTCAAGCTTTTTCAAACAGAAATTGGCTGAACGGACACCTTCTTCAAAGACCTTCAACGACTCATCAAGGGAAAGCTCTCCACCTTCCAGCTTGCGTACCGCTTCTTCCAGTTTTTTCAGGACCGTTTCGAACTTCTCTGTCGCCATATGCCTGTCCAATCTCCGGTTTTCGGTTGTGCCATTATACGGAATCCCCCGCCCCAGTCAAGAATGAGGGGTCCCGGGCATGCCGCAAGGATATCATTATTCAATCCGGAAAAAACAATCTCACGCAAAGCCTCGATGGACGCCAAGGAAAATCAGGAACTTGCCGGATAAGGCCCTTCACCTGAGCAGTAATAGCAGCATGTTCCGCTCCTGTTACATTTTCTTTGCGTCTTCGCGTGCTCCAAATGCCGTCTCAAGGTTCAACCTCACTGGACTCCACCACGCACCGGGCCGCGCCACGCCTGAAGGCAAGGTCCAGCCGGTCGCCATGTTGAAGGAGGCCACCGTCCCTTACTGTTTCTCCGGAGGGCAAAAGTCTTGCAATGCAGTAGCCGCGGTCCAGGGTGGCCAGGGGGGAAAGGGCCGAAAGTCTGGCCGCGCTCACGGCCGCACTCTCCCTGGATGAATCCAGAATGCGGCGCGCGGCGTTCTCCATCGTGGCTGAAAGGGTCAGAAGACGCTCGTGAAAGCGCTCCACCTGAACCTCCGGCGTCATAATCCTCAGACGGTGAGACCTTGACATGAGCCTCTCTCTCCGAAGGGAATGATGTCTACGGACTCCAGCGGCGAGACGTTCCGCAAGTTCGTCCACACGTTGCCGCATATGGCCGATAAAAAGTGTCGGGTCCTTGAGCGCGCGGACCAGCGCCTCAACCGCGCCCCTGGCGCCGGAGATCCCGCGCTCCGCGGCAAGGTCGAGACGCCTTGCCAGATGGAAAATCCGCAGGTCCAGTTCTTCCCTGCTCTTCACCACCATCTCCGCGGCCGCGGAAGGCGTAGGCGCCCTCAGATCAGCGACAAAATCGGCGATGGTAAAATCGACCTCGTGGCCCACGGCGGAGATAACGGGAATCCTTGAAGCATGAATGGCGCGCACGACCACCTCCTCGTTGAAGGCCCACAGATCCTCGACTGATCCGCCTCCCCGGCCAACGATGAGGACATCGGCTTCACGCAAGCGGTTGAAATCCTTCACGGCCTGCGCGATCTCCTCCCCTGCGCCCTCCCCCTGCACCTTTACGGGAAGGATCTGGACATCGACACAGGCATGTCGGCGCCGCAAGACAGTCAGAATATCATGTACCGCCGCTCCGCTCACGGAGGTGACAATCCCCAGTACGCGCGGAAGGGCCGGGATGGGTCTTTTGCGGTCTTCGTCGAAGAGTCCTTCCTTTGCCAGTTTCTCCTTTAACTGGGCAAAGGCCAGCTGGAGCGCTCCGACACCCTTGGGCTCCAAGTATTCAGCGATAAACTGGTATTCTCCCCGCTGATCGTAAACGGAAACCCTGCCCCGCAAGACCAGGCCCATGCCGTTGGCAATCCGGAACCTCAGGGCGCGGGAAGAGGCGCGGAAGAGAACGCATCTAATCTGCGCCCCGGAATCCTTCAGGGTAAAATAGAGGTGCCCGGAGGCAGGCATGGCCAGATTGGACACCTCCCCCTCGACCCAGACATGTTCGAAATTCTCTTCCAGCACGCCCCGGATCAGATGGGTAAGACCGGTTACCGTCAGAATTCTCTTTTCCTTGTAAAGCTCCACTCCAACCCCTCTATCAGGCTTCAAGCATCATCAACGTACGGTTGGTCTGCATACCACTCCCCTCGCATGAAAGACGGGAGAACTATCAATTGACCGGAACTCGGGCTTTATAGTACCATCTCAACCCATGGAACGGTATCCCTTCGTTATCACCATCTCATCGGAAAAGGGCGGAGTCGGCAAGACTACCCTCGCAACGAACCTGGCCATTTATCTGAAAGCCCTGTCCGAAGACCTCCCTGTATCCATCTTTTCCCTGGACAATCACTTCACCATCGACAAGATGTTCGCCATAAAGGGGCAGCAGACCAGCGGTGACGTGACTGACCTCCTCCTGGAAACCCCGGGATGCGACCTTCTGGCAACGGGACAGTACGGAGTAAATTACATACCCTCATCCATGGCGCTGGATGACCTGAGGGACGCCATACGCGGAACCATGGTGCTCCCCAGGCTCCTGGCCCTGTCGGGAATACCTGGAATCCTCATCATCGATACCCGGCCCGAACTGAATATCTTCACCCAGAACGCGCTTTATGCGGCGGATCGGGTGATTATCCCGGTAAAGGACATGCCGAGCCTGGAAAACTGCCGCAACATATTCGACCTGTTCGACAAACGCGGCCTGGACAAGAAGAGCCTCTCCATCATACCCTGCCTCATCGACGCCCGGATCAAGTACCACGGCCCTTTCAAGGATCACAAGTCTCTTATCAGGGCCTTCGCCATCAACCGGGGCTATCGTTGCCTGGACGGCCACATCTCGAAAAGTCCAAAGGTGGAGAGCCTGAACACCAATCCTGAGGGCAAGATATACCCGATCCTCACCCACGCTCGAGGAACTGACGTATACAATCAGTACGCCCGTATGGCCAATGGGTTGCTGGAAGACTACCGGGCGACACGGGAGCCCCGTTCACTCCTCTTTCACCAGTGGCTCCTCTCCGAAGAAGAGCGGAAAAAGGAGGCCTACCAGACCCGCCTCTCACGGCTTAAAACCAGCTGCATTCTCTGCGACGGGCCAGTGTTTCCAGAACCGGCGGGAGACGCATGCTCTTTCTACTACGAGGCGTCGGACGGTGGCGCATGCGGTTTCCTGGAAGAGAAATGCTGCGCCGGGCTTCTCCTCTCCTGCCTCTACGCGACGCGGGGGGCACCGGCGGCGGACGACCCTCTTTTCCTCATGTTCCGGGAGGCGGCAAGGGAATCGGTGTTCGTATTCCGACCCTTCGTCAATGGAAACGGACCTTGCGTCGATATCCGGCGTCTCACCAGGGACGGGGAACCAGTGCTGAAGAAGATTCTCCCCCTTCGCGAATACGACGAAACCGCCTTCACCCGGACCAGGAACGCCCTCTACTCCTTCCTCATGGAAAGCCTTGGAGAACCTCCGGGAGTGATGCGCGACGCGTTTCTCCTGGTCCACCCCACAAACCCCGTCAAACCCGAGTCGATCCTGGCGGAAGAAAGCTACAAGCGTCTGGGCAGACTTATGAGACGCATTGCCGAGGAGCAGACCGTATAAACATTCCAGGCTCGCATCCCGTCTTCACGCCATCTTTGACCGCGCCTCAATCACAAAATCCTCGACGTAGCCCTGCTACGCCTGCGGTTTTGCTCAATCAGCCCGGCCAAATCTGTCATAAATCCGGGCGCGATCTCTCGTAACGTTATTTACGAACAAGCTCTAAAGCTCTTTACGAAACGAGCCTGGAAGCATGGACAAACCGGATACCGCGGCTTTTGAGCGAGGGCAAGGCCTCCGCAAGAGCCCTTATGGTGGCCGGATGGGGATGGCAGATGCCAATGGCGCTGCCCCGTTTAACCGCAATCCTCGCCAGCGTCTCCAGTTGAGCCTTGATGGCGGCCACATCCTGGGTATTGTCGAGAAACGGGGCGGAGCGGACCGCGCTCCTGAGTCCCAGCTCCCGCGCCACCGGGACTCCCGCTGATTTCGGCGTTGTCATGCTGTCGACAAAGAACATGCCGTTTTCCTTCAGTATACCCAGAACACTGCGCATCCTGTCCCGGTCTTCCGTGTAACGGGATCCCATGTGGTTGTTGACGCCAACGGCATGGGGCACCATCCTCAGGTATCCGCCAATCCTTTTTTGAATCTCGTCATCATCGTAGGACAGCAGAAGACCGTTCCCTTCCAGACGGCGGTTGGGATAGTCCCGTGGTTCCATGGGGATATGAAGCATCACCTCGTATCCGTTGCGGTTCGCGGCGGAAGCGACTTCCCTTGCGTCTTTCAGTCCAGGGATAATGGAAAAGGTCAGGGGGACGCCGATATCCATCAGAACACGCGCCTCCCTTACACTGGCGCCCATGTCATCGATTATGATGGCAACGGTCCCTGTTCCGGAGATCCTGGGAGGTTTCGCGGGAGGAACGGAAGCCGCGGGAGCGGAGTATCGTTTGTGCACGGGAGGAACCGGTGGTAGCGGAACCTTTTTACCAGGCCCCGGTTCGGCGGACTTTTCCGGAACAGCCGGTTTCTCCGGAT
>Ga0265295_1008196_pt1 | contig 11682 bp, 9 predicted proteins | sample Munlansysbiofilm_FD_192503 | JGI IMG/M metagenome (GOLD analysis project Ga0265295, IMG submission 192503) | Leachate microbial communities from a municipal landfill in Southern Ontario, Canada - Methane capture system biofilm | ecosystem: Engineered > Solid waste > Landfill > Unclassified ... | reverse complement strand
ACCAGGAACCAAACGCTGATGCGCAGGTTGGCGGTCTTGAAGGTGACCATGGGCCAGAGTTCGATCTGCTGCAGCCGCTTCGCCAGCGAGGTGGTGGTTTCCGCATCGGCGCCGGAACGCTTCATTTTCAGGGCGTCGCGCAGGACGAAAGAGCCGACGGTCACCAGCACGAGCACGAAGATGACGCTCACGTACAGATTCGAGCCCGCCTCGCCCCACCGGTCGAGGATATGCTTCTGAATCATGATGCCGACCTGGACGCCGATTTCGGCAAACACGCCCATGATCAGGCCCAGCTTGATGTCCACCTGGCCGTAGCGGTACCGCTTGATCGCCCCGACCAAGGCCTTGGGAAATTTGTGGCACATGTTGCTGGCCACGGCCACGGTGCCCGGGACCCCCAGGCTCATCATGCCCGGGGTGAGGACAAAGGCCCCGCCCGAGCCGATGAAGCCGCTCACCAGTCCGCCGATGAATCCGACGAGAATAAGAAAGACGATACTGTAGGCATTGAGGTCGATAAACTGGATGACTTCACTCACTGGGCCGTGCATGGAGACACTCCTTTCCAGGTGGAGGTGGCTCCGGCCGGCTGGACGGCCGGCCGGAAAGATTGATCACAGACCGGCTCAGGCGTTGAGCTGGACACGGGGCCGGGTGTCGCGGCGCGGGGCGACCGCGGGCTCGGCCACGGCCGGCTGCGTCGAGGTCTGCCGGCCGACCCCCTTCCTGGACGCCTCGATGCCGAGGGCGGACCAGAAGGCGCTGGTGAAGTTGCCGTGGAAATAGGAGACGGCAAACACCGTGGCCACCGGCAGCAGGGCATAGACCCCGCCCTTGCTGAACCAGGTCATGACCAGATCCTGGTAGGCGAAGACCGAGGCGTACAGCCCACCGGTGAGGGCGCCGAAAACGAGACAGTTCCGGACATGTCGTCTGCTGGTGATGGTGGCCATGGCGAAGACTCCTTTGTGTTTGTTCTTGTTGAGAAAAGTGCGGGCAAAAAGATTCTTTTGACTGCTGACAACCGGGAACACCGGCACGGGCGACTGTCTGAGGACCTCCTCCAGGCGGACGCCCTGATCGATGATCACGAATTCGATCCGTCGCCTGGCCCGACACAACCGGCCGACCAGATCGCCGACCCGACCCGCGGTCTGCAGATGTTCGACCGCAAGACCGAGTCGGCCGGCCCGCTCCCGCAGGAGGGCGACGCTCTCGCCCACGGCAGCGGCAAACAGCCGGGACCGTTTTTCCTCGTTGACCAGGGGCAGGGTGTCCACGTGCACGGCCAGGATGCCGCAGCCCAGGCGGTGGGCGAGCTGCACCACGTAGCCCATCACAGGCTCGGACATGTGGCCGTTGCGGGTCAGGGCCAGGATCCAGGGCCGGTCCCGTTGCGGTTCGGCCGACGACGGGGTCTGAAGCTGCGGCTGGGTGCGGGCACCGGGTCTGCTGCTGGTCTGGTCGGTCATGGCGTTTGCTCGCTGGTGGCCTGAGGGTTCGGGATGCTGCCCTGAAGTATCAAAAGGCGTGCCAATGCGCCAAAATGGTATAAATAACTGATTTTATATGTTTTTAGTTTCGACCAAGAGCATCGGGCCAACCCGGTCCGCCCGCCTCTGATGTTGCAAAAAGCAACAGAGAGAAACGAACCACCTTGTTTCACCCTGTTGCGCGTTGCAAAGTGCAACGCGGGCGTGCACCGCGTGTAACACGGCACGCCCTTTGGCTGTTGCGGGACACGGGGAGGAGCGGCGCAGGACCCGCCGGTTCGCGGGATGAGCGGCAAAAAACGGCGCCGGAGGGGGAGACCCCACGCCGGCAGGGCGCCGGACGGGTGGCCGGGGGAGGAGGAAGCCTGTCTCCACGGCATTTTTCTTGCAGGAATTTTCGGACAGACAGGCCGGACGGCACTGGCCGCAACCGATGCCGGTCGGCTATCCGCCGGCCGGAACGACTGCCCGCACACACATCCCCGACAGGACAGGAGGCGCATGTTTTTCAAGAAACGAGTCGAGCCCGCAGCGGATCAGCCGGCCCCCCGGCAGAATGCACCCTCGGTCCTGGACACCCTGCGTGGGCGTGTCAACACGGCGAACCTGCCGCAGCACGTGCAGGACGCCCTGGCCGTCGAGTTCACCAAGCTGGAACAGACCGACCCGGCCCTGGGCGAATATTCCCTCGGCCTGAACTACATCGAACTCGTCCTGGCCCTGCCGTGGACCAGATCCAGCCAGAGCAAGCTCGACCTGGCCCGGGCCCAGGCCGTGCTCGAGGCGCGCCACCACGGTCTGTCCCGGGTGAAGGAGCGAATTTTCGAGTTCCTCGCCGCCAAGACCTTGTGCAGCAGGGCGAAGCAGACCATCCTCATTGTCGACGACGAGGAGATCGCCCGCGCCAACATGAAGCATGTGCTCGTCAGAGAGGGGTACACCTGCCACGACGCCGGCAACGGCGCCGAGGCCATGGAGGTGATGGCACGGGAAGAGATCGACCTGGTGGTGACCGATCTGAAGATGGAGCGCATGGACGGCCTGGAACTGCTCGAGCAGATCAACCGGACAGCGCCCGAGGTGCCGGTAATCATGGTCACCGGGTTCGCCACGGTCAGCTCGGCGGTGGACGCCCTCAGGAAAGGGGCGGCGCACTACCTGGGCAAACCGGTCAACCTGGACGAGTTGCGCGCCACCGTCCGCGAGGTGCTGGAGAAAAAACTGTTCGTGCAGATGGGCAAGGGGCCGATCCTCTGTTTCACCGGTCCCCCGGGCACAGGGAAAACCTCAGTGGGCAAGGCCATTGCCGAAGCCCTGCAGCGCCGCTTCGTGCGCCTGTCCATGTCCGGCCTGCGCGACGAGGCCGAACTGCGCGGCCATCGCCGTACCTACGTGGGCGCCATGCCCGGCCGGATCATCAACGAGCTCAAGCGGGTCGAGGTGAACGACCCGGTGTTCATGCTCGACGAGATCGACAAGATCGGCCAGGACTTTCGCGGCGACCCGGCCGCGGTGCTGCTCGAGGTACTCGATCCGGAGCAAAACGCCCACTTCACCGACCACTACCTGGATCTGCCCTTCGACCTTTCCCGGATCATGTTCATCGCCACGGCCAACGACGTCAGCCGGCTGCCCGGGCCGCTGCTGGACCGCATGGAGTGTATCGAGTTTTCCGGCTACACCGAGCGGGAGAAACTGATCATCGCCCAGCAGCACATCCTGCCCCGCCAGCTCAAGGATGCGGGACTGTCGCGCACCACCGTGCAATTCACCAGCGAGGGATTGTCCCGGGTGATCAACGACTACACCCGTGAGTCCGGCCTGCGCAACCTGGAGCGGCAGATCGCCGATGTCTGCCGCAAGATCGCCATGCTCTGCCTGAAGTCGGGCGGACAGCCAAACGAGGAGGTGCGCATCGACGGGCCGCTGGTGAGCCGGCTGCTCGGCCCCCGCAAATTCTACCGGGAGGCCGCCGAGGCCGAGCCCCGGGTCGGGGTGGCCACGGGCATGGTCTGGGCCGAGACCGGCGGCGAGATCATCAACGTGGAGGCCGCGTCCATGCCGGGCAACGGCACCCTGCTGCTCACCGGGTCACTGGGGGAGGTGCTGCGTGAATCGGCGCAGACCGCGCTCAGTTTCCTGCGCAGCCAGGCCGGACGGTTCGGGGTGGCGGAGGATTTCTTCCTGGGCACCGACATGCACGTGCATTTCCCCTCCGGGGCCATCCCCAAGGACGGCCCCTCGGCGGGGATAACCATTTTTGCCGCGCTGCTGTCCCTGGTCACCCGGAAGCCGGCCAGGCAGGACGTGGCGCTCACCGGCGAAATGACCCTGACCGGACGTATCCTGCCGGTCAGCGGCATCAGGGAGAAGGTGTTGGCCGCGAAACGGGCCGGGGTGCAGCTGGTGCTCCTGCCCCGGGCCAACCGGGAGGAGATCGAGTCGCTGGAGGTGGACGTGCTCGAGGGGGTGCACATCCAGATGATCGGCCAGGCCGAGGAGATCCTCGATCCCCTGTTCACCGGCAAGACCTATATTCTGGCGTCGTAAGCGGGGAGGCGTGATTCAGACGTCCGGGTGTTCGAGGCCGTGACGCTTGATCTTGCGCCAGAGGGAGACCCGATCGATGCCGAGGATCTTCGCGGCCGCGGACCGGCTGCCCGCCACCTCGTCGAGCACCTCGAGGATGTAGCGCTTTTCGCACTCCTCCAGGGTGGGCCAGTCCTGGCGCTGGTCGCGCACCGGCATGCCCTCCGCGTCCCCGAACACCCCGGCCAGGTGGCGCGGTTCGATGAGGTCGGTGTCGCAGGCGATGAGCATCCGCTGGGTGATGTTTTCCAGCTCGCGGATGTTGCCGGGATAATCGTAGAGGGTCAGCCGCCGCTCGGCCTCCGCCGAGAGCGCGGGCACGGGCCGCCCCGGCTGGGCATACCTGGCGAGGAAATGACGGGCGAGCAAGGGGATGTCTTCCTTGCGTTCGGCCAGGGAGGGGACCTGGAGGGTGAGCACGTTGAGGCGGTAGTAGAGGTCGGAACGGAAGGTGCCGACCTCGATCTCCCGCTTGAGATCTTTGTTGGTGGCCGCGAGCACCCGGAAATCCACGGCCACCTCGCTGGTCGCGCCGACCCGCCGCAGGGTGCGCTCCTGCAGCACCCGCAGCAGCTTGACCTGCATGGACAGGGGCAATTCGCCGATTTCGTCGAACAGCACCGTGCCGCCCTCGGCCGTCTCCAGCAGTCCCTTCTTGCCCTTGCTCGCCCCGGTGAAGGCCCCCCGCTCGTAGCCGAACAATTCGCTGGTAATCAGCTCCTCGGTGAACACGCCGCAGTTGAAGGCGACGAACCGCTTGTCCGCCCGCGGGCTGAGTTCGTGGATGGTGCGCGCCACCAGCTCCTTGCCGGTGCCGGTCTCCCCCAGGATGAGGATGCTGCAGTCCAACTGCGCCACCTGGCTGATGGTCTCGCGCAGGGCCTGCATCTTGCCGCTCTGGCCGATGATGCGGCGTACGCCCCGGCTGGTGTCCACCTGTTCGCGCAGGAGGTTGACCTCCCGGCGCAACTGCACTTTTTCCAGCGCCTTGTCGACCACCGCGCGGAGTTCGCTGATCTTGTAGGGTTTGGCCAGGTAGTGATAGGCCCCCTGGCGCATGGCCTCGACCGCGGTGTCCACGGTGGCATGCCCGGTGATGACGATCACCTCGATAGCCGGCCAGAGGGTTCTGGCCTCGACCAGCACGGCCATGCCGTCCTTGCCCTGCATGCACAGATCGGTGAGCACCAGGTCCATCTCCTCGCCCTGGAGCAGGTCGATGGCTTCCTGGCCGTTGGTCGCCACCCGGACCAGGTGGCCGTCCCTGGCCACCACGTGGGCCAGATTGTCACGGGCGATGGGTTCATCGTCCACCACCAGGATTTTTCTTTTGTCCATACCGGATATCGTTCAAGGGGTCGGGGCGTCGGTAACAGGCAGGTGAATGAAAAACGATGTACCCTGACCTTCCTTGCTTTGCACGGTAATACTCCCCCGATGCTGCTGGACGATGCCGTACACCACCGACAGGCCCAGGCCGGTGCCGATGCCCACCTCCTTGGTGGTGAAAAAGGGATCGAAGATTTTGCCCAGGTCCTTTTCGGCGATGCCCTGACCGTTGTCGCGGATCCCGATGACCACCTCCCCGGTCGCTTCGTCCAGACCGGCGCTGATGGTGATCTGTCCCTGCCGGTCGATGGCCTGGGTGGCGTTGATGATCATGTTGATGAACACCTCCTGCATGCGCTGCACATCCATGGGCAGGACCAGGTTGTCCGGGATGTTGACGATCATGCGGATATCCGGGCGGATCTGGCTTTTGGCCAGCAGGATCGATTTCTGCACCACCTCGGTCAGGGAGGCCTCCTGGGGTGAGAACTCCTGGGTGCGGGCGAATTCGAGCAGGCTCTTGACCACGTCCCGCGCCCGCAGGGTCTCCTGTTCGATATTCCTGAGCATCTGTCGCTGCAGCTGCTCGTCGCCGGCATCGAATTCATCGATGGCAATCTGACAGGAGGTGGAGATGTTGTTCAACGGGTTGTTCAGCTGGTGCGCCACGCCGGCGGTCAGGGTGCCCAGGGAACTGAGCTTTTCCGCCTGGATGAGCTGGTCCTGCCGGCGTTCCAGCTCGGTGACCATGATGTTGAAGGCCTCCATCACCTGCTGAATCTCGTCCCGGGTGTTGATCACGTCGATCTTGACGAACTGGCCCCGGGCTATGGATTCCGCCGCCTGCTTGATCGTGGTGAGGGGTTTGAACACCAAGTAGATGATGATGATCGCCAGCATGATGCCGATCAGGATGGCAATGGACGACCACGAGATCAGCTGCTGCCTGAGTTGCCCGATCATCAGATGGATCTGGTTCTTTTCAAAAAAGACCACCTGTTCGCTGATGTCGGAGATGGTCTTGCCGGAATGCCGGATCTCGGCGACCAGGGCCTCGCGTTCCTGTTTGTTCCGGGTGTGAAACAGGCGGTTGATATTTTCCTGGTAGCCGGCGAGATGCTGCTCCAGGTTCCTGAGTTTTTCACCGACGAGCAGACTTTTGTCTCCAAGGGTCAGCTTCATGCAGATGTCCATGGTGATCGCGATGCTTTGCAGGTTCTCGTGCAGGAAGTCGTCGTTGCCATAGAGGAAATAATTTTTCTCCAACCGCCGTGATTCGAGAATGCCGTTGTGGATCTGGTAGGAGAACTCCAAAATTTCAACCTTTTTCTCCGTGGTGACCAGATCATCATGGGAAATGTAGCCCATGAGGCAAATGGCGAGCACATAAAAAAACAAAAAAACCGAGATCTTGAAGACGATACCAAAGCTGAATGAACTGTTCATGGCGGCTCGCTTTTTTGGAGGTGGGGTGGTGCAGCTGCGGTGCCCCGTCACTGAGCGGCACACGGCGCCAACCTGCGATTGCCGGTCCGTTGCCCACGCCGAGGTGACGGCATTTTCCATGCACCAACCGTACCCGATCCTTGAGGTTTTCTCCTGTTTCAGGACAGAAAAGACGCAAAGTCTCTGTTTTCCTGCACCGCCCCTGGACGACCCTCGCCAGCCAGTCCGGTACCCCAATCTCGCCGGACGGACGCATCCGTCCACGTGTGCCGGGTGCACTTTCCAGTGCCTTCGCGGGTGCGGCGCGTTATACAACAAAACGCTCCACCATCTCGACCAACCAGCACACGACAAACATCGGGAGGACCATGCGTCATGAAACAACTGATCGAACAGCTCTGTGCCACCCTGGATGAGGGGCAGGATGTGGTCCTGGCCACCGTGTGCAGCCAGTCCGGCTCCACCCCGCGGATGGCGGGGGCGAGAATGCTCGTCCACCGCGACGGCCGCATCCGCGGCACCGTCGGTGGCGGTGTCGCCGAGGCTGCGGTCATCAGGGCTGCGGCGACCTGTTTCGACAACCGATCCCCCCGGCAGTACACCTTCGATCTCGTCAGCGACGGGGCCGCGCCCGGCGGCATGCTTTGCGGCGGGCGCCTGACCTGCTGTCTCGAGTACATCGCCGCCGATCCCTGCAACCGCGCGGTGTTTCACCACCTGTTGGCCGCCCTGCAGGCGGGCCGCCGAACCCTGCTCGTCAGCCCCCTGGACGCTGGCAGCGACGATGCGCGATTTCTCGTGGACCTGAAGGACGGGACAGCGGTCCCGGAGATCCCCGCGGAGGTGTTCACCGCTGTCCGGCAGTTGGCCCCCGCCGCGGTCATCCTGTTCACAGCGGCGGGACGCAGCTATCTGGCAGCCTCCTTTGCAGCAGGCGGCACGCTCACCCTGATCGGCGCCGGCCATGTGGCCGCCTGCACGGCCGAGGCCGCGGCCCGGGTGGGGTACCGGGTAGTGGTCCTGGACGACCGGGCCGAGTTCGCCACCCGGGAACGCTTTCCCCTGGCCGACGAGATCAGGGTGCTGCCCTCCTTCGCCGGTTGTCTGCACGAACAGGAGGTGGATGGGGACACCTGCCTGGTGATCGCCACCCGCAGCCACCAGCACGACCTGGAGGTGCTCGCACAGGCCCTGCAGACCGGCGCCGGGTATATCGGCATGATCGGCTCGCGCCGAAAACGCGACACCATCTTTGCCCGGCTCGCGGACCGGGGCGTCACGGCGGCGCAACTCGAGCAGGTGCACTGCCCCATCGGCCTGCACATCGGCGCCGAAACCCCGGAAGAGATCGCCGTGGCCATTGTCGGCGAGTTGATTCAGCACCGGGCCGCCACGAGAAAACAATCGCGCCCCGCCTGAGCGGGCTCCTCCTCGCGGCCGGATTCTCAAAGTGCGCTGGCCCTAAGCATCGAACTTTTCCGCCAAAGCTCCATCGACGACCCGGTCGTGCCTGATGTGCGGCAGCCGCCTGGTCACCCTGCGGGAACGCTGGCGCCCGGCCGAGCGGCTGGCCGCGGCCATCGAGGCCGAGATCGGCCAGCCCCTGGCCACACTCCTGGAGGGGGCCGGCGGACAGGCCGGTTCCACTCCTGTCGCAGAATAGGCAGAATTGTTGAGCGGCCGACAAAAAGGACGCTGACGGACCCAGGGTGGCGATCCGCCCACGCCCCGCATCCGGGTGCCGCCCACCACCGGTGCACGCCCCATCTCCCCCTGATCCCGTCGAGAGTGGACCGGTGCCGGCCGATGACGGCCCTGCTGGCACGGATGCTGCTTCCCGTTCGGGCAACCGGTACCCGGCCCGTCGCTTTTTGTCCGTCACTCGGCACAACCAGATTTTCCTTCAAGGAGTAGACCATGAACCACCTGCGCACCCTAGTGACCACTCTTGCGACCATCCTGCTGACGACAGCGTCCCTCCTCCAGGCTAGTGAACCGATTCGCATTTCCGTGCCGGCCAGCATGACCGATGCCGTCAAAGAACTGGCCGCCCGGTTCGAGGCCTCGGCCGGGCCAATCGGTATCGTCATCAACTCCGGCGCCTCGGGCGCCTTGGCCAAACAGATCGCCGAGGGCGCACCGGCCGACCTGTTCATCTCGGCCAATGCGAAGTGGATGAATTATCTACATGATGAAAAAATGATCGACCCGGACAGTGAGCAGGTCTTCGCGACCAACACCCTGGTCTTTGCAGGCCTGCTCAACCCGGCAATCACCGGGATGGCGGCTGTCACGGAACTCGAACGTATCGCTATTGCCAGCCCCAAGAGTGCGCCAGCAGGCGAGTACGCGATGCAGGCCCTGGAAGGGGCCGGGCTTGCCCGGGCCCTGGAAGCGGAGGGCAAACTCGTGCTCGCCAAGGATGTGCGCCACGCGCTTGCCTATGCCGACCGGGGCGAGACGGACGGGGCCTTTGTCTACCGGACGGACGCGTTGCGGGCCAGCCGGGCGGTCATCCTTTTCGAGGTACCGGCGGCGCTGTACGGGGCGGTGACCTACCCCGTCGCCCTGACCAAGGGCGGCGCCACCAAACCCGCCGCACGGCAACTGCACGCCTTCCTCACCGGCGCCGGGGCGCGGCAGATCCTCCGCCAACACGGCTTCGGCACGCCCGACTGAGCCGGCCACACCATGCTCACCCTCCAGCCTGCGGACATCGACGCGATCCTGCTCTCCGTCCAGGTGGCCTGCGCCGCCACCCTGCTCTCCACCCCCGTGGGCATCGCGGTGGCCTGGCTGCTCGTGCACGCCCGCATCCCGGGCAAGGCACTGCTCGAAGGGATCGTCAACCTGCCGCTGGTGCTGCCGCCGGTGGTCACCGGCTACCTGCTGCTGGTGCTGTTCGGCCGTCGCGGCTGGATCGGCGCCTGGCTGGCCCGCCACGACATCCAGGTGATCTTCACCCTCACCGGCGCGGTCATCGCCTCGGCCGTGGTCGGCTTCCCCCTGCTGGTGCGCTCCATCCGCCTGGGCATGGAGAACATCGACCCGGGCCTGCGCCAGGCCGCCCGCACCCTGGGCGCCGGCCCCTGGGACACCTTCTGCACGGTCACCCTGCCGCTCTCCGGCCGGGCGGTATTGGCCGGGATGACGCTCATGTTCGCGCGCAGCCTGGGCGAGTTCGGCGCCACCATCATCCTCGCCGGCAACATCCCCGGCGTCACCCAGACCATCCCCCTGGCCATCTACGAGTACACCAGCGCCCCCGGCGGCGACCGCATGGCCCTGACCCTCTGCCTGGTGTCCATCCTGCTCTCGTTCGCGGTGCTGCTCATCAGCGGCGCGGCCGGCAAAAAGCTGGAGCGGAGCTGACCATGCAGCTCGAGGTGTCGGTGCGCAAACAGCAGGGCGACTTCCACCTGGCTGCCGACTTTCATCTCACCGGCCGGCGGGTGGGCCTGTTCGGACCCTCGGGCAGCGGCAAGTCGACGCTCATGCACCTGATCGCCGGCCTGCGCAGCCCGGACAGCGGCACCATCCGCCTGGACGGCCGGGTGCTGTTCGACAGTCGCACCGGCATCGACCTGAAGCCGGAAGAACGCCGCATCGGCGTGGTCTTCCAGCACGCCCGCCTGTTCCCCCACCTGGGCGTGCGCAGCAACCTGCTCTACGGCTGGCGCCGCACCCCGGCGGCGGAGCGGCAGATCGAACCGGAGGCGATCATCCGGGTGCTCCACCTCGATCACCTGCTCGACCGCGGCGTGAACCTGCTCTCCGGCGGCGAGCGCCAGCGGGTCGCCCTGGGCCGCACCCTGCTCACCTGCCCGCGCCTGATCCTCATGGACGAGCCGCTCAGCGGCCTGGACGAGGTGCTCAAGCTGCAGATCGTGCCCTACCTGAACGCGGTGTTTTCCCGGTTCGCGATTCCGCTGCTGTTCATCAGCCACTCGCTCGAGGAGATGCGGCTGATGACCGAGCAGGTGCTGGTGGTCGAGCGAGGCGCAGTCCAGCAGCAGCTGCCCACCGAGTCCCTGGCCCCGGCCGCCGGGACCGCACCGGCTCCAGAGGTGGTCAACCGGCTGCGACTCGGCCGGCCCGAACCGCAGGGCGCGCTGTGGAGCTATCCCTGGGGAGAGCTGCGACTGCTGCTCGACCGCCCTGCCCAGGGGGACGAGAACCTATTCACCCTGGACGGGCGCGAGATCCTGCTCTGCAGCCGCCACCCGGGCGCGACCGGCGGCGCCAACCTGCTCGCCTGCACGGTGGCCGCAGTCCACGATCACGACCACCATCTGCGCGTGGAGCTGCAGTGCGGCACGCAACAGCTCAGCGCCCAACTGCCCGCCCGCACCGGCACTGAACCGGCCCTGGCCGTGGGCCAGCCACTCTTCGCCCTCATCCGCGCCGGGGCCTTCCAGCCGCCGGGCTGACCGGCCGATTGCCGAGCAGCCGACCCTCGAGGTCACGTACCGGTACTTCGCCACCGACGATGCCGAGTTCGAAGACGGCGACTACCTGGAATTCGAGAGCCACAACATCCATCTCGGCCTGCGCTGCACCTTCTGAGTGCGTCGCCTCCCCCGGGACCCTGCGGCCGAACACAACAGAACCCGCGTGGACGCACGATCCACGCGGGTTCTGTTGTTGCAGGCGGATGGGTGGACCTTCTCCTCGCCAGCGCGGTCCCCGGTCCGGTACAGTTACGGCTCGCTGCGCACCCGCACATAGGTGGGGAACCGCGGCACCCCCTTAGCGGTGAAGCCGCGGTACCGATAGGTGATCACCGTGCCCACGGGCGGCGGGTCACTGCGTTCGGCATCGC
>Ga0265295_1008193_pt1 | contig 11687 bp, 16 predicted proteins | sample Munlansysbiofilm_FD_192503 | JGI IMG/M metagenome (GOLD analysis project Ga0265295, IMG submission 192503) | Leachate microbial communities from a municipal landfill in Southern Ontario, Canada - Methane capture system biofilm | ecosystem: Engineered > Solid waste > Landfill > Unclassified ... | reverse complement strand
AGACACATGACTCTCTGGGAATTGCATTATGGCAGTCTCAGATTGTAGAGAATTCGTTTTCGGATCGAAGAGCCTGAATTATAGATCAGGATCAGGATTTGGGTAGATTTCAGTTTTGGAGTTTTGTCACTTCTTTGCGGCTTTTTTAAATCGATGATTTGGGCTGGATTGGCAGATGTCCAAATCCAGTCCAAAATCAGCGCAATTTGATTTATCGGTGATTAAAGAAGGTCCAGAAACGTCCAAAATTTCAATGTCCAAGTCCAAACATAGTCCATCATATCTCCTCACCACATAAGGCTTTATCCCCATTTGTCCAAGTGAGGACGATTTGAAGCTTTGGGTGACGGTTTATAGCCAGCTTGATCACGCCATTCAGCGCTTTCAAGGCTGCGGTACCGGAAGCACGGTCACCCTTGAACAGCAGCAGGCGAATCGCCTTCTCGGCCTTTTTGGCTATATGCTGCTCCACATATGCGCCAAAAGCATCTTCACCATACTTGTCCTTGTAAAATTCCACAACGTCACGCCCCAACGTAAATTCTGCGTTCAGAATACCTGTCGGGCAACTGATGTCTTTACTGCCGATCGCCTGGGCTGATTCTGCCGCATCCAGGCTGTTGTTGAACACCAGGTCGTTGATCAGCCCGGCATCGATCTTCTCATCCTTCAGCAGCGGCACAACCGTGATGTCGCTCAGGGTTTCACCCGGCTGAGATCCGATCACTTCATCGATGAAGAGGGACGTGGTATTGGGGGTGAGGATGTTCATGGCTGATCCGCTATCCACATCGGCAATGCCTTTGTATATCTCACGGTGGGCGCTTTTTACGATGATCTTTTTTCCATCGATCATCACCTCGCTATCCCCTCCTTGCTCGCCCGGCTCGCCTTTCAGCGATTTGGAAATGGCCTTTGTAATACTCACGTTAAGCTCCTTGATTTCGTTGGTGAACGCCTTGATGAGCTCGGTATGGGCAGAGGTAGAATCCTCTTGCTCAAGCTCGTGAATCCTGCTCTGAATCGTGCCCAGCACCTTGTTTGTGTCCGGGCTGGGGTTGCTGCCGACGGCCTTGCGGATGCCTTCCAATTGGCTCTTCAGTTCGGCCACCAATGCGCCGTTGCCAGCAGCAGCCGTGTCTTCAGCAAAGCCGGCAATGGACACGCCGTTGAAAGCGCCTTCTTGCACCTTCTGCCAGAGCTCGCTCTTGATGTTTTCGCACTTCAGCACTTGCACCCAAGCGCCAACTTTGGTATTGGGAAAGTGCTCCTTGTCTTCTGCCTTCAGCAGATAACTTTCGGCGATTACAAACTCCGGGACGGGTTGATTGTTATGGTTAATGTCGTTCTTGCCCACCATGCCCTTTTTGGCAAAGTGATGAGCGGCTTTCTTGACTTCTTCGGCAGTGTAGGTGTCTCCTTGGGAATCCACCACGTCCGGCTCCATTACGGTTACATACAGCAGGCCTTCACTGCCCACTGTTTCGGCCTTGAACTTGGCTGTGGCGCCCAGGATGGTGCCACGCTTGCCATCAGCGCTTTTGATGACCGCTCCGCGCATATTGGCGGGCTTCACCTCGTCAAACAGCAGACTGATTAAGTCCACATCTACATTGCGCAGATTACCTTTCACGATCCGTCGGCGTTGCCCACGGTTGGGATTTAGTTTAAAAAGCTTCATGCCTTTTCTCCTTAATTGTTGCGGAGGCCGCTGAACAGCCTCTCATCTTCGGTTGTTAGTGTTGCTGTCAGGTCGCCGAAATTAAAATCAGAGGCCATGACCTTCCAATTAAATTCATAGTTAAACTCATTCGCCAAAGTAAGAGCTAAACGCTCTTGCAATGGCCGGATCACGAAGTGGTAAAACATCTGCATGTCACTCTTGTTGTCCCCACCGAGCTGCCCTGGCATTAGCTGTGAGACAATCCTTGCCGGGACCCGGTGATATGCCAGTATCCCTTCTCTCAAATCTTTCTTCAGATTCAAGAATCCACCCTCTCTATCTTGCTGTCTCAGTGGTTCCAGCCGGATGCGGACATCCTTGTTCTCGCTCTCGATCAACACCGTGCTGTGGCTCTTGGCATTACCCTTTACCTCGGTTAGCGCCCGCTCTATCTCGCTGTACGCATCGCTGATCACCTCATTGCCTTCAGCATCTACAAGCAGCACCATCGCGCAGGGTTACACCCTCCACGATCACAAAATAGTCGATCATCAGCCCGTTTTTGAAGTTGTTGTAATCAAAGGTCTTGATTTCGCCCAGAATCGCGATATTGATCGCGATCGGCAGGCAAGCCAAGCCCCAAGCATTTGAACGGTGTGTGCTCTTTTTGATGTGAACGATGTCTGCATATGCGTAATCTGTTCTTTGAAAATTCTTTATCTGGATATAATCTGGTTTAGCAAAGCCATACTCATCATAGTTATCGACTATCTGAGTCTCACTGGGCAGCATCCGCTCCAGACCCATCCAATCACCCTTGGCATTGCGCATCTTAATCAAAAACCCATTGCCACAGGCCAAATAGAACTTGATCATCTCTGCCAGGATAGTAGTCTGGTCTTCACAGGCCGGGAACTCTGCAGCTTCCATCCAGGACTTGACCCGGCTGTTCTTGCAGTCGAACTCCATCACAGTTGCCATAGACAAAGCATCCACACAACCGGAATGGTACTCATCGGTATCCAAGAGATTGAGCAGTTTGCTCATAGAGTAAGGCTGAGAAACTACTTTCTTAGTCTCGGCTGCCTTGGAGATCAGTTGCTTCCCGACCCTGCTGCACTTCGATAAGTCAATCGGCTCTGGCTTGTACTTGGTCTCCAGAAGATCAGCAGCAGAAGTGATTGCCAGGTTGTAGCCACCCAGTCGCATTACTCTCATGCGCCAGCTCCGGTGCCACTTTTCAGCAGGTCAATCTTAGCGATCCGAACCAGACGAGAACCATCCACTCTGGAAGTGTAATACTCCACACTGGGCAGGTCCCGGTTCATCAGCTTGAGGTAGAAAGTCCGGAACTTCTCTTTGAGTTGGTACAGATCCGAATCAGGATCATCCACATTATGGGCATTGACGACCAGGAAGACAGTCCAAGCGATGTCCGTGCTTACGAACTGACGGGAAGTACCGTTCTTGCCTGTCTCTGAGTCCAAAATCACAATAGCGCAGGGTAACTGCTTGGGTATGCTGTCTTTGTTAAACTGGATGGTGGGGATGTCACAGAACTTGAGCGCATCTTCTATCCGCTTACGTTCTGCCATGAATCTCTGATATGCACTCATAGACTTACCTTGATAGAATTGAGTTGTTGATATATCCACTGTTCCCGGTTAGCGATTACCTGAGCAAACACGTTCCGGGCTTGGGTGCCTTCCCGCTTGATCTTGGCTTGGATCATGTGGGCGATCTGCTCTACAGTGAGCAGCTTTCCACTCTTCTTATCAGTCCAGGAGAGCCCCTTCCGTTCCACCCATGACTTCAGAGGTGCTATGGGAGTCCAGGAAGGCACTTTACCGCCTAAGACAAAAGGCTCGTGTTTCACGTTCGAACCCACTCTCAGTGTCATGCCGGAGTCATCGGTTTCCACTACGTAACCTGTGTTTCCGTAGAAATCGCCTTTATCGTAGATCTGCTGAGTGAGAATCTCTTTGCGGGAGTCGGCATCGATAACACTCCCGATCAGATGTAAACGACTCTCAAGAGCCGCATAGATTGCTCTGTATATCTCGACCATCAACTCTTCCGGACTGTTAAAGTCACTCTGCGGCATCAGATCACCCCGGCTCTCAGCACTTTAGGAAGTCTCGGTTTCAACTCTGTGAGTCGATCCATGCCACTTTGATTGAGATAGTTCCGCAGCAGTGTGAGTGCCCTCAGTTCAAGCTTGGCTTTGAATGCGTCTATTTCGCTCCCTGTGAGCAGTTCGGTGGCGGATTGGTCTAATCCTATGGTCTTGACTATTCCCTCGCCAAGGGTCTTCAAATTGAGAAACTCGCAAGTGCTCTGCAGCATCAGGAAACTGAACCCAAAACGAAAAGAGACCAGGAATGGATCATCATCAGGATAGTCGTTGCGTATAGCATCCTGGTAAAAATTATCTAACACAAGGCTTCTGATGGTCTCCAGGACAAGCCCTTTATGCTCTTTGAAGATGACATTATCAGCCATCTCTTTGGGCAGGTTGAGCGCTGCCAGCAGGTCAATAGTCTCGACAGGGATGGGGATCACTTGCCTTTCCTCATCAGTTCGGAGAGTTCAATAGCTCTGAGCCCAACCTGCTTTGCCCACTTGGACACAAGCATGTTATTGGCAGCCCGTTCCCAGTCTCCGGCTTTGATAAACTCCAGAGTATTCTTGAAGCCAAGCAGACCATTGATGCCGAGGTAGCAGGGTTCCCGCAAAGGAGCGAAGCGGCTTTGTGGGATGCTTATGCGCATGTTCAGCAGCACAGACTTCCGCACTTCATCAAGACCATTGTAGATATCCGGTATCTTCGACTGAAGCTGCTTCTCGCAGTTCATGATGTCATTGATCAGCATGACGTAGGCTTCGGATTGGGATATCCCGCAATCATCGAGATTGCGTCCAATACCGATAGTCAGCTTGCCTGCTGTACAACGGTATGGCTTCAGCCTCAAACCTTCGTGTCTGACAAGCTGTTCCTTGATTCTATCCATCAGTTTCGCTTCCATTTATGCTCCTTGTACTTACTGGATCATCGATCCGGAGCAAGAAAAGCAGTCCCCTGTATTCTCACAAATAAGGATGCATAAGGATGCGACAGTTTTTTGGTTGACAGAATTCAACTATCAGGATTCATTGTCGCAAACTCAAATCACGTTGTGAGGGATATGTGATAATATTTTTGGTAAAGCGAACTAACTCGTTGCTTTGGGGCTCGTTACCTTTAGCGACGCCTATTCCGATGTGTGCTTGGGAGAGCATTCTGAGAATGATACATGTAACCTGTCAGAATGCGAATGATCTACAATATCTGGAGTTTGATCGTGACATATAAAGAGATTATTGATGGTATATTTAAGGAATACAATACGATATGCGAACTCAACGTGTTCGAGAATCTTGGAAGGTCAGTTATTTTATTCTTAGAGATAACAGGAGAATCATTTTTTGGCTGAACTCAAGAATAAGGCCATTAACTTGGTGGATATGAAAATTAAAGAGGCATTGCATGAGAATTAACAACGATGATCTAAACACTCTGCAGGAGTTGTGCCATGAGTATGGGGTTGATATTGATAAGTTGCTTAAGCTCTTGAGCACAGTCCAGGATTATGAATTAAAAGACAAGAGATTTGGCATATTTGACGCTTTAGAGGAGATTATCAAGCAAAAGGATGGCTCTACTGATGAAAAAATATGATGTGTTAGAGTCATTAGCCACTAATCCATATTTTCTATTAAGCCCAAATGAACATAGTAGCGCATACATTCGTGTGGATGTTGCTAAAGAAACATGTATCTGGGGTAGATAAATGACTAATGTTACTGAACAATTCCTTGAGAATCCTGAGTCATTGATAGAATTTCTAGAGAATATAGTTACTGAATCAATTGGAGTAATCGGACTTACAGCTGATCTCGACACACTTAATACCCAATTGATTGAAATATCTAAGGCGATAGAAAGGTTGGATAAAGCACAGGTATCGATCCCAGAAAGTCTGCTTTCTGAGAAGTCAAAACTACTATCAGCCATTAATGAAGCTTCAGAAGAAAGGCAAACAGCGATTACTTTACTTGAGCGAGTTCACGCGTTACTACAGAGAATAGAATCCAATCTAAAGAAAAGCTTATATAAAGGTGTGTCAAGAAAATCGAGGATTTCAAAAGATGAAGCAACAAAGAGGAACAAGGGACTGGCGATAGATTTTGATAGTTCGACAGGACTTATAGAGAATGTTGTCCCCGATGATTCCTCAGATTTTAGGTTTGTTAAGGTTAAAAGAGTGTTTGTTATTGACTCATGGTTTCAAACTAGAAACTGGAGGGATGTTAAGTATTTTGTGTATAATAGTCTGATAGCCAGAAATCCTGACCTTATGTTAACAGGTTCTCTAATGTATTCGAAAACAGAAAGCTCATTTAGAAGCGCTATTCGTTTGGAAAAAGGATATTTCACAGAAGGTAATTTATCTGCAAGCGATATCGCTAAGCAATGTCGTGAAAGCCTAATTCTGGCAGGTTATAATCCCATATCGAGTTATCTAAAATTTGCAATTGTAAGAAGAGGATAGCGAGATTTATGCAAGCAAAGGTCGGAGCAAATCATAGATTATTGCACATCATATTGTTTTGGTACGCTGCTTTATGTGATGAGATTGAGAGTCTGACAAATGACATATAATGATCATATTGAAATAAAACTAGATATTGCTCTAAGCAAGTTAGATGATTTATTATGCATGCTGCTGGATGAAGACAATGTTTCGGTAATTAGGGAGGCTAGAAGAAAAGAGCTGCAGAGGGTATCTCGTCTTATTGAACTGTCCATATCAAAAAATCATCCAGTACCTGCAGAATTGTTCGATTTAAAACATCATTTGCTGTTAAAGAACGTCGACTCATACATATATGATCTACAATACAATACTTATTATAAGCTCCTTGAGTTAATAGTAAAATTTAAGGGTTCCCTTGACGATGGAGTTTTTTCAAAATGTTTTATATATGACACGAGTCATCTGACACTTACTGATATCACTACGATCCAAGATATTGTTATTGAAGTATTGCGCGATATTGGAAGTGCGTATTATATAGACATAAGGGATATGGTGTGGGAGCGGAACATGATGTATTGGGTGCCGGATGATTTGTACTTTATAGAAAGATATTCATGTTACGCTTGGGAGTATCTAATTATGCGTTCTTTAGATAAGTTAAAAAATGATGGCAAGGTCATTGAAAACGAAATGAGAGACATTTGGACTCTGAAGGAATGTTATTATGAGATTTAAGCTTCTATCGATTGAGAATTATAAGAGTTTTCAGACTAAAACAGATATCACCTTCCCTATGGGTATGGGGCGTAATGCAATTTTCCTTATCGGAGGAATGAATGGAGCTGGTAAATCTTCAATTTTAGAAGCCATCACCTACTGCTTATATGGGTGTAAAAGCGATGAGATATTCCGATCAATCAATAGAAAAGAAAAAGCAAAGCAAAACACTTATGTCGCTTTTGAACTTGTAATGGATGCGGATGATGGCTCTGAATTAGTAGTTAAAAGAAGCTGGACGGCAGGTGTTGTAGATGATCCGAGGCCGAAGGATCTAGTTGAGAAATTAGTCGTTATCCAAGATGGAAAGCGTGTGTCAGTACAAAGTAATGACATTTGGAATGACTACTTAAAAGCTACGATTCCACAGAGTATAACTCAGTTTTTCTTTTTTGATGGAGAAAAAATTCAAGAGATAGCCTCTGATGATCATTCTGAGGTTAGGCTTAAAGCATCCCTGGAAGCTGCTCTTGGAATCGAGTATATAAACATATTGAGCAAGGATATCGCATATATTAAGAACAGAGCCAAGCAAAATTTCGTAGAGGTAACAGACACTGACATTGAATACAAATCAGTTGGGATCAAGAAGGAACAAAAAAAGCTGGAAAAGTTGGTTAAGGAACGAACTGAAGTGACGAGCGATCTATCAGAGTTCCAGAAGAAACTAGAAGAGGCTCGGTCAAGGTTTCAGTCCATTTTTCATAAAGAACCGGAAACAAAGGATATTATAAGAAAGAATGAGGCAAGACGGGCTCAACTAGCAGTACAAAGGAATCAACTAGGATCAGAAATCAAAAAACTGTGCGAAGAGTACCTACCAATAAGCATCACGGGGGGGTTGTTCGAGAAACTCAAGGACCAGATCAATAAAGAAAGAGAATCTCTTGAGAATGATGTGATTAAAGAGAACGCCCGAGAGATCGCACAAAAGATAATTATCGCACTTAACGAACCAGAGCCAATATATCATGAGGTACTAAATGAAACCAAACAACAAGAATTGGTGCAAAGGATATATGTCTTACTAAAACAGGGACTGACAGGTGATTCCATCTCGAAAACACTTAATTTATCTGAAAGAGACGCATCACGCCTATTGAACCAACTTGAATCTTTAGAAAAGAGCGAAGTATTTATGATCCCTCCTAAAATTGAAGAGAAAAGGGAAATTGAACAGATCATAAAGCAACTTGATGTTAGTATAACATCTGGATCAGCTTCTGAATCAGAAAGGGAGCTATTCGATGAGCTTCAACAAGAGATCGAGGGATGTTCATCCCAAATTGGTCGGCTAAAAGAGCAGATGCGTATTATAGAAGATGATATAAGCAGCATAGAGAAGAGGGTCAAAGACATGGAATCAGAGCTTGAGAAACTCTATACAAACCATGGGCACTCAAAAGAAAGAGCTGATTTCATCAGCGAATGTAACACCATTATGGAGCTGCTAAGCAAATACATTATCATACTGCGCAAGAATAAGGTAGCTATGCTTGAAGAAAAGACATTTGAAATGTATAAACGGTTATCCAGCCGTAGCGATCAGATTAAAGACCTGTCAATTAACGACAAAACTTATGAGATTAAGATTACCGATAAAAACGGCCATGAAATCAGAAAATCCAGTTTGTCGGCCGGAGAAAAAGAAGTCTTCGCTATCTCTCTATTGTGGGGTTTAGCACAAACCAGCCAGCTGAAACTGCCGATTATCATTGATACACCTTTATCGAGATTGGATAGCAGTCATAGGGAAAGCATAGTAAAGAATTACTTCCCTAATGCCGGAGAGCAAGTTGTGATATTATCAACTGACACAGAAATTGATCAATCATATTACGCCATGTTAAAGCCCTATTTGTCTAGTGCTGCAAAGCTCGAACACGATAAGGCACAAGAAATGACCGTAATTTCTGAAGGATATTTTTGGGAGGAATAAATGGCAGATAGGTTATATTTGTCAAACCAATCAGACACCATTTTCAGCGCATTGAAGTACGAATCGAAAATGGAGAAGAATGCATGGGCAAGAATTGCATTTGCTCTTTCATTATGCAAAACCGGTAAGGATGTTGGTATAAGTTCAAATACTGCTGGCGAGTCTATGCGAGAAACTTCATTCTTCAGTGAGTTTGAACTGCTAATTAAGTCATTAATACGCATGGTTTACCAGAGAGTAGATATCGCTGATGATGAGTATTTTTCAAGCAAATCAATAATAAAAGACCACATCGACTATGGCAGCACTTTGATCGAAAAAATGTACCTTCAAAACGGCAAATCAATAGATAGTCTTCTGACTGCCCTGGCTAAGGAAGTGACATTCGGTGGAAGACAAGAGTCGTACGGCCAAATGTTTGATCTATATCTTGGAAAAACCGTGCTAAGCAAAAAAGATCTGATAATGGAGTTGAATAACAATGCTATTCATCCTAACTCACATCTCGCAATTATGGGATCGCCTGGGGTAGGTAAGACTCAATTTCTATTGAAGTTGCTTACTGATATTCGGAGAGGTTCCAGTTACCAGACAAACTTCATATACTTCGACTATAAAGGGGATGTTGTGGATAACGAGAAGTTCATAGAACTCTCAAAAACACAAGTCTATAGGATGCTCCAGGATGGTCAAGTGTTGCCTGTAAATCCATTTGTACTGCCTGATTACTCTGAACAAAGCATTAGCCTGTCGGCACGCGAAAAGGCTGAGAGCTTTTCATCGATCAATTCAAAATTGGGAGCCGTGCAGAAAGGAACTTTATCTGAAGTTATAAAAGCTGCCTATGAAAATAGGTCGGATAAAGAGATAAGATATCCAGATTTCAATGAGGTTTACGATTTAGCTGTTCTATCGTATCAAATGAACAATAAAAAGGATGATACCCTTATTGAGGTTCTTAGAGATTTGTCCGACTTCAACCTGTTTTGGAGTCATGGCGATGATATACCTCCCATAGATAAACTTTCTAACAGGACTTTACTCGTAGACTTGCACAAAATGCCCGTGTTAAAAGAGCTTGTAGTGTATCTGATTATAGAAAGACTGTATAAAGAGATGTCAGTTTTACCAGATAGCCCAATCCAAAATGGACGACGTACGATTCGGACGATTTTAGTGATAGACGAAGCTCATAATTACTTATCCCAAAGGAACATCTTCCTGCAAAAGATAATCAGAGAAGGCAGGTCAAAAGGAGTTGTGGTTTTCTTTGCAAGCCAATCACCAGATGATTATCAGCAGGATTTCTTTGATTTTCAGAGCCTACTTGAATTCGCATACATCTTCCAAAGCCGTGGTGTATCACCAGCAGCTATTCAAGATATTTTAGGTTGTAGCGCCAAAACGGCTAGGGACCTTCAGGTGGAAATTTCGCACCTTGAACCATTTCAAGCAATTTGCAAGGGTGTGGATAAAACGGAAGAATTCGTTAAGTTCACTGCTGAAGCATTTTATAAGAGCTATTAGGGAGGAAAAGTGGCACCCAGATCAATTGAAAACCAAACCACTCATGATCAGATAGTTGAAAAGGTTAAGGAAGAGTTAGATCAAGTCAATCATGATATCTTCATCAACCCAGGTCAACAAAAAAACATGGGAGTAACTACGATAAAGGAAACACTTTATCCGGACAATCATAACAAACAAGGGCGATAATCATGTAAAAATTATCATCGAAGTTGAAACCGAAGATACAGTAACTGACTTAGACTCTAAACAATGGAAAGAGTATGCCGATCTCATAAACGCCCCTTTTTGGCTACTAGTGCCTATTGCGAAGAAAGAAACTGCCAAACAAATCCTAAACCGAAATAGCATTTCTGCTAACGTTGGCACATATTCAGTTATATCTGGAAGTGTGAGAATTAGTTATGAGTGACTTTAGTTGGTTATCGTTCACTACTGGGCTCGTTTCCGGTGGTCTTGCAGGCTCAATTTTTACCGCTGCGTACAACAAGTACATAAACAGAGTCCAAAAGCTATCATTCCAAACGATTCTTTGTGAACCTCAGTGGTCATTACCGATAAGTGACGAGAATAATGACACTCCTCCAGGTTGTTTTAAACTGCAGTATCGGTTGTCTAATAGAACAAGTAAAGATTTGCAAAAGGGGAAACTGATAATTGTCTATTCAGACGGCTGTATTATTTCACAAGCGCACACGAAGCTTAACAAACACAATCATGAATTGAAGGGTAGTGTTAGGCCTGGAAAACAAAACGAAGCTACTTTCAAGATTGAGAATTTCAATCGAAAAGAAAGCATGGTGTTAGAAGTAATGATTAATGGAGTGATTAGCCAAGAATCATGCAAGTGTAATGTTAGTCTCGATAAATGCTCAGGCTTTAAGATTAAGCGCATTCATAAGACCCCCAAAAAACCTATATCGCTTATACTGGAAAACCCATTCGAGGGGTTCTTAGTAATAGGTTGTAGTCGTTCTACACTTCCAATGAAACGGTGGAAACGGCGTATGCGCCCCTGATACGCCTACCGGGTTCATCTCTGAATCGTATTCGATTTGATCGTCTTTGATCCAAGGTGCGAGTGCTTTGATGTATTCCCGGGCATCATCCAGGCTGTTTGACTTGGTATCCAGAGCCATGAGCTTGTCCATCACTTCGAGGGCATCGTTTAGGGGATAGACTCTATCCTGGGCAGCCAGAG
>Ga0265295_1008191_pt1 | contig 11689 bp, 11 predicted proteins | sample Munlansysbiofilm_FD_192503 | JGI IMG/M metagenome (GOLD analysis project Ga0265295, IMG submission 192503) | Leachate microbial communities from a municipal landfill in Southern Ontario, Canada - Methane capture system biofilm | ecosystem: Engineered > Solid waste > Landfill > Unclassified ... | reverse complement strand
AAGTTACCCATACTGCCCAACGGCATGAATACCAAGAAACCAACCTGGAATAACATCAACTATTATTTTAGAAATGTTCATCTTTATCTAATCGAAAAACAAGGCAAAATCATTCAAACAAACCTGAAAGGCATTACAAATATGCATGAGTTTGTATTGAGACTACTTGGGATTTCTCCCTCAGTTTATACAACAATTCGAGACCGGTGGTGGCTTTTTACAAATTCAGTTGCGCCCTCAAAAAACAAGGGTTCAACCTAATTCACCAAATCATGCGCAAAAGGTGCGAAATGTAAGTTATAAATCAGTGTTTTTTAATATAAAACAACTACTCACTTCTCTTTCGATCTTTTTATGTATTGTCTGGGAAGCTTCCTTGTTTCCCACAATTTGGAATAATATTGGTCGTACCGTTCACATTGTCGCCGGAAAACTCTTCGGATAGACGATTTTGATCCTGAAGCCATTTAAAAAGCCTGGTTCCCGGAATGGCCTGGAGCATTCCAACCATTGCCGTCATTTGCGACCATTATAGATATTATTCAACCAAGCGTCAACAAAACAAAAACCCCAAAAAAAATACCATGGAAAACCAAAGAGGGCTATAAAATCAAGACTCACACGGTGATGTTTCGACGGGAGTTTCATATAAAAACGCCTGGCTCCCCTTACGGCGTTAATTTATCCGCGAATGACTGCGGCAACAACACAGACAATGCAGGGTGTCGGGCAGCTTGGCTGCGAAAAGTTTTCACCGATGCCAGGCTCCAGGAACTGATTGCCCAGCACCGTTAACCTCTACGCGGTACTAGGCAGTGGAGCTGCGCATAGGACATAATAATTAAAATAGCATTCTATACGTCATGGAGTGAGGGAAAGGGTTCCATGGCCTAACAACGGAAAAAATGAAAAAATGGTTGATCATTGCCACAGATGTGGTAATTTCTGGTGTACTGGGTGTCGTGATCTGGCAAAAACTTGTCGGAAAAGACGATCTTGACGGTTTTGTCAGCGCCAATGGCCGCATTAAGGCGATGGAGATCGACATTGCGACCAAGACTGCCGGAAGAAAAGAAGTGCGGCAAGATCTTTGGTTTTCTCGGCTCCAACGGTTGCGATAAATTAACCACAATAAAAATACTGGCCGGTCTGCTGCCGGCAAACGAAGGCCGTGCCTAGCTGTTCGGCCATGAGGTGTATAATGATTCTGGCCGCACCGGATAGATACTTCCTATCGTCGGGCCAGGCGATTTTCTTCCGTGGGGCTGGTCTGGAAGTAGTATGGCCGCAGCTCCTCACCCTAGTAGGAATCGGTACGGTGTTTTTTATCATCTCCTTGACCCGTTTCCGTAAAACCATAGGTGCGATGGCATAAAGCAACCCTGCTATCTGCACCTAAGGCGAATTTTGGTTCCTCCACAAGGCACATTAATTTTAATGGCGTAAATAAGGTTAGCAATAACATGATCGTCTAGTAAGTCGAATTCGTTGCCGGATGTTTTGTACGGCAATGGATACATAACCGTCACATTATCTCTAAATCCAAATAAGATGAAAGGAGTTTTAAATGAAGAACAAACGTAAAGCCTACGAAGAAAAGTTCGATGCGCAATTTGAGGAATGGAACGCCCAGATTGCGCTTCTCAAGGCCAAGGCAGACAAGGCCAAAGCCAATGCAAAAATTGGATACTACAAAAAAATCGAAGAGTTGGAGCGCAAGCAAGAAGTTGCTGGTACAAAGCTTCGCGAGCTGAAAAACGTAGGAGACGAGGCATGGGAAGAGTTTAAATTAGGCACGGAAAAAGCCTGGGATGAAGTCAAAATAGCCTATCACAAGATAGCCTCAAAGTTCAAATGAGCAATTGCCATCATCGCATGAATCCAAACCAAAAAGGCCGGGAATAAATTTACTGTTAATCTTAATCTCTTGAGACCCGGCCTTTTTGAATAGTTATGGATTTGAATTTAAAAAACAATGGGATATTGTTTTTCTACTTAAAAGCGAAACGTAAAAAGGAGCTGTTCATGACTACTCATACGAACATTGACCTGACCATTAAAATTGGCGGGTCAGCCGGCCAGGGGATACAGACGATTGGAACTCTTTTGGCCAGGGCATGCCGGGATGCAGGTTTTTATATCATGGCGATCAACGATTTTGAGTCCCGCATCCGGGGCGGTCACAGTTTTTTTCAGATGCGCATCAGTGATAAACCGGTTTATGCACCCCATCACAGGGTGGATCTTTTAATTGCCCTTAATCGAGAGACCTGGGATCTGCACAAGGATCAATTAAAGGACGATGGGTTTGCTATCCTGGAGGTGCCGCTTGATTCTTCATCCAAACACGTGGTTGAGGTTGAATTTTCGACTCTTGCCAAGGAAATTGGCAGCACTCTCTATTCCAATACGGTTGCCGCTGCTGCCGGCTTGTCAATCCTGGGGGCCTCTTTTGACAAGATTGAAGCCCTGCTGTCCAGGCAGTTTGCCGGAAAAGAGGAAGATATTATCGAAAAAAACATCAAAGCCGCCCGAATGGGATATGATGCGGTCAAGGATATTCGATTTTCCCGGCAGCCGTTTTTAAAGACATCTCATCCCAAGGGCCGGATCATGGAAGGCTCCCGGGCAGTTGCCCTGGGTGCCATTGCATCAGACTGCCGGGTAGCGGCATTTTATCCCATGTCCCCTGCAACCAGTATCATGCAGCATCTTACCAATTGGACCAACCGCCTTCCCCTTGTGGTGGAACAGGCAGAGGATGAAATTGCGGCCGTCAACATGGTTATCGGCGCCTCCTTTGCCGGTGCCCGGGCCATGACCGCCACCTCGGGCGGCGGATTCTGTCTCATGACAGAAGGCCTTGGCCTTTCAGCCATTACAGAAACCCCCATTGTCATCGTAGATGCCCAGCGGCCCGGTCCTTCCACAGGCCTGCCGACCCGCACCGCCCAGGGAGATCTTTTATTTACCATCCATGCCTCCCAGGATGATTTTCCACGGTTTGTCTTTGCGCCGGGAAATCTCCTGGAAGCCTTTGAAACCACCCAAAAGGCATTTGCCCTGTCTGAAAAATACCAGGTGCCGGCAATTATTCTTGTGGATCAATATATGGTAGACTCCATTTTTATGCTGGAACAGCCGTTTACGTTTCCCAAAAAGGTGGAACGCTTTATTATTGGGGATAAAGATCTTAAGGACCCGAAAAACTACAACCGGTATGCGTTGACACCCTCTGGAGTTTCGCCCAGGGCACTGCCCTGCGCAGGCGCTGCCAGAGTCGTTGTATCCAGTGATGAACACAGGGAAGACGGCCATATCACCGAGGATATTGATAACAGAAACGCCATGGTCAACAAACGCAAGTCAAAGCTGCCGGATATGATCAGGGAAATGTCTGCACCCCAACCCTTGTTCCCCGAAGCAAAGACACTGCTTCTGGGGTGGGGATCAACATCGGGCAGTATTAAAGAATCAGTTGAGGGCCTTCGCAACGTGGGAATGGATGTGGGCTGCCTATTATTCACAGATCTGTGGCCCTTCCCCACCGCAATTGTCCAATCCCTTTTAAAAGACCCGGTCAAAACCATCATCACGGTGGAACAAAATTCGGGGGCCCAGTTCGGGCATCTGTTAAAAGAGCAGACCGGGATTTCATACACCCATGCCATACTGAAATATGATGGAAGGCCCTTTTATCCGATAGAAATCATGGATGCGGTTAAAGAAAAGGAGAAACATTGATATGGTTACCCCAGAAGATTTTAATTCAGACTATCAAAACCAGTGGTGTCCGGGATGTGGAAATTTCGGAATTCTGGAAGCCATGAAAGATGCCCTGGCAACACAGGGTATCCCGCCGGAAGAGATCCTGATCCTTTCCGGCATCGGTCAGGCAGCCAAAACCCCCCATTTTTTAAACTGCAATATGTTTCACAGTCTTCATGGAAGGGCACTGCCCCTGGCTCTTGGAGCAAAACTTGCCAACCATGATCTGAAAATAATAGTCAATTCAGGAGATGGTGATTGTTATGGTGAGGGCGGGAACCATTTCATGCACGCCATCAGGCGGAACACCGATCTGACGCTGCTCGTGCACAACAATCAGGTCTACGGCCTGACAAAGGGTCAGGCATCCCCCACATCAGGCCTTGGCATGACAACCTCCCTTCAACCCGATGGGGTCATATCAGAACCGTTTAACGGACCTGCCGTGGCCCTGAGTCTGGGTGCAGGATTTGTTGCCCGGGGATTTGCCGGCAACAAGGATCATTTAAGCAGCCTCATACAAAAAGCCATGGATCATAAGGGATTGAGCCTCATTGATATCATGCAGCCCTGTGTAACGTTTAATAAAATCAACACCTTTGAATGGTATAAAAAAAGGGCATATGAAGCGGACAATCCTGACCCTGAGGATTTTACACAGGCCATGAACCTGGCCATGGAGTGGGGGGATGCCATCCCCATCGGAATCTTTTATCAAACAAAAAAGCAGGATTTTACATCCCGCATAAAGGGACTTGAAAAAGGCCCCCTTATTTTTCGTAACTATAATCCGGAAAAGGCCAATGCAATATTGGAGGATTCCTAGGGAGATAGAATATGGGTCAGGATAACAAGCATCATCATGATGAGCAAACACCTCATTCGGATGAAGAAATGGAAAATAGCACCCTGAAAGATCCGGTCTGCGGTATGGACGTCGGCAGGGACAGCCCACACTATACCGACCATGGGAAAGAGAAAATCTATTTTTGCAGCGAACATTGTCTGAAAAAATTTGAAGAGAATCCATCAAAATACCTGACAAAACAGGAAAAACCTGCACATAGCAAAGGACAAAAAGCCCATACTCCCCAAAACGAGGCCAATATCTACACCTGTCCCATGCACCCGGAAGTAAAACAGACCGGGCCGGGAAGCTGCCCGAAATGCGGCATGGCCCTGGAACCTGAAAACGCCGGGGAACAGGAAGGGGAAAACCATGAATTAGCAGACATGCGTCGCCGATTCTGGGTCAGTCTGATTCTTACGTTGCCGGTCTTTGTAATAGCCATGGGAGAGATGATTCCCGGTAACCCATTGGCAAAGATCGCTTCGAAAAATCTCCTTGTCTGGTTTGAACTTTTGCTGACAACACCGGTTGTGTTATGGGGCGGGTGGCCGTTCCTGGTAAAGGGCTGGCAATCCCTTGTCACCCGGAATCTCAATATGTTCACCCTGATCGGGCTGGGTGTGTCAGTGGCCTATCTTTACAGTTTGATCGCGGCAATTTTTCCTGAAATATTTCCAGCCTCTTTCAGGGGGAAAGAGGGAACGGTGGCTGTTTATTTTGAAGCGGCGGCATCCATCACCACCCTTATTCTACTGGGGCAGGTGCTGGAATTGAAAGCCCGCAGCCAAACAGGCTCAGCCATCAAGGCGCTGTTGGGGCTGTCGCCTAAAACCGCCAGGATAATTCGAGATGACGGCACCGAAGAAGATATTCCACTCGAACAGGTGGCGCTCGGCAGCAAGCTGAGGGTGCGGCCGGGTGAAAAGGTCCCGGTTGACGGCACAGTTCTGGAAGGAAAAAGTTCCATTGATGAATCAATGGTCACGGGTGAATCCATACCTGTGGAGAAAAACAAGGGCGACAAATTAATCGGAGCAACGGTCAACGGTACGGGAACACTGGTCATGGAAGCCAAACGGGTAGGAACCGAAACAGTTTTGGCGCAGATCGTCCATATGGTTTCCGAAGCCCAGCGGAGCCGGGCTCCCATCCAGAAAGTGGCCGATGTGGTGGCCGGGTATTTTGTGCCGGCAGTCGTGGGTTCGGCCATTCTTACATTTATTGTATGGAGTATTCTCGGTCCTGACCCCAAAATGGCCCATGCTTTGATCAATGCAGTGGCTGTGCTCATTATTGCCTGTCCCTGTGCCCTTGGCCTGGCCACCCCCATGTCGATCATGGTGGCTACCGGCAAAGGAGCTGCCATGGGAGTCCTGTTCAAAAATGCCGAGACCATTGAAGTCATGGGGAAAATAGACACCCTGGTGGTGGATAAAACCGGCACACTCACCGAGGGTAAACCCAAGGTTGTTGCCGTCACTACAGTGACCGGCCACAATGAATTGGACATGCTGGGTTTGGCGGCAAGTATCGAAAAAGGCAGTGAACACCCCCTGGCAGCGGCCATCGTGAACTATGCCGAAGAAAAAGGGATCGACCTGGTCAAAGCCGTTGATTTTGAATCAAAGACCGGCAAGGGGGTCAAGGGCAGTGTGGACGGCAAACAGATTGCCTTTGGGAATATCAAACTTTTTGAAGAATTAAACATAGATGTGCAGGAACTGGCATCAAAAGCAGAAGCCATGCGCAAAGATGGCCAAACGGTCATGTTTGTCGGGATTGACGGGAAGCTCGCAGGCCTGATCGGAGTGGCGGACCCGATCAAGAAAACCACGGCTGAGGCAATCAAACTCCTTCATCAGGACAACATCCGCATTGTCATGTTGACTGGTGACAGCAAAACCACGGCCATGGCAGTGGCTGAAAAACTCGATCTGGATGAGGTGAAGGCCGAAGTACTGCCCGGCCAGAAGGCCGATGCTGTCAAAAAGTTTCAAGAGGCCGGCCGGATTGTGGCCATGGCTGGAGATGGGGTCAACGACGCACCTGCTCTCTCCCAGGCCCACGTCGGCATTGCCATGGGCACGGGCACGGATATCGCCATGGAAAGTGCGGGCGTCACCCTGGTCAAAGGTGATCTCATGGGCATTGTTCGGGCACGTTTATTAAGCCATGCCACCATGCGTAACATCAAACAGAATCTATTTTTTGCCTTTGTGTATAACTCTCTGGGAGTTCCGATTGCAGCCGGTGTTCTTTATCCGGCTTTCGGCCTGCTTTTGAGTCCGATGATCGCGGCCGCGGCCATGAGTTTCAGTTCCGTGTCAGTTATCGGCAATGCGCTCCGGTTGCGCAATATAAAGATCGATTGATCAAACCAACAGGGTGTCGTCAAAAGCACAATAAATACAAGCCTGACCCGTGAACCATCAATTATTACAAGTGGGGGACATTATGATAAAATTATTGAACTCAATATCCCTACTGGTATTCCTTTAATTTACGAGCTTGATTCCGATCTCAAGGTTATACGCCATTATTATCTTACAGATGAGAATATGCCCATATCCTTATAGTAATTGCTCTTATCACCGTAGTTCTCCTAATCATTGCGGTCCGGAGAATCAATAGGGAAAATCTATTATAAAGGGCGTGGTTGCCAAAAAATTTTCCTGTCGTTTACATGAACTGTTCGGCGGACAACCTTGATGCGTATATCCTTTTGCTGCAGCATCTGCTGACCATTCCGGAACAAAAAAAGTTGCTGGCAAAACTTTCGCCTCGGCAGATCAAACGCGGCAAATTGGTGGGTAAAAAAATTCAGACCATCCTTGAAGGAGAAATATCATGAACAATGAACAAGCCAGTGAAAAAAAAAGAAAAAACATGGAGCAAGACAATTTGACAAAAGACCAAAACCTATTTCCACGGATCGTTGATGTACCGGAACTCCTTTTGAAAGATCTTCCCTGCATTCAGACTGGCTATCTTGCAGATGGTGAGATCAGGGTCTGGAACGGTCCACGCCAGGAAGTGCTCTCCCCCGTTTGGGTGACCGACGACAATGGTCCCAAGCCCTTTTTCATTGGTGAATATCCGCTGTTAACGGAGGCGGAAGCGCTTGAAGCCCTTGATGCGGCGGTTGTCGCCTATGACCATGGCCGGGGGGAGTGGCCCACCATGTCCGTGGCCGAGCGGATTGATCACATGGAGCAGTTCGTTTTTCGAATGATCGAGGCCAGGGAACGGGTCGTGGGACTGCTGATGTGGGAGGTAGGAAAATCCTTAAAGGATTCGGAAAAGGAATTTGACCGCACGATTAAATATATTAACGATACCCTTGCCGCACTTAAAGACCTGGATCGAGTTTCTTCCCGGTTCACCATCGAAGAAGAAATCATCGGCCAAATTCGGCGTGCCCCCATGGGTGTCGTGCTCTGCATGGGACCGTTCAATTATCCGCTCAACGAGACATTCACTACCCTGATACCAGCCCTTGTCATGGGAAACACCGTGATTCTGAAACCGCCCAAACACGGAGCGCTTCTTTACGCACCGCTTCTGGAAGCCTTCTGCGATGTTTTCCCAAAAGGCGTCATCAACGTCATCTATGGTCAGGGAAGAAAAATAATTCCTCCACTTATGGCATCCGGCAAGATCAACGTTCTTGGGCTGATAGGCACGAGTAAAACGGCAAACGCATTGAAAAAACTACACCCCCACCCCAATCGCCTGCGCTGTGTGCTGGGGTTGGAGGCTAAGAATCCGGCCATTGTCCTGAAAGGCGCAGACCTTGATCAGGCCGTGCGGGAATGCGTTCTCGGCTGCCTTTCTTTTAATGGACAGCGTTGCACAGCGCTTAAAATCCTGTTTGTGGAAGCCTGCATCGCAGATGAGTTTCTTGAACGTATTTCCGCAACAGTTAATTCCCTGTCTCTTGGGGTGCCCTGGCGGGAAGGGGTTTTTCTGACACCGGTTGCGGAAAAAGGCAAAACGGATTACCTGTGTGAACTGGTGTCCGACGCTGTTGCTAAAGGTGCCAAGGTGGTTAATCGGGGCGGTGGAACGGTTTGCGGGAACTTTTTTTTTCCTGCCGTCCTGTATCCGGTCAACCCTGAAATGAGAGGGTACCATGAAGAGCAGTTCGGGCCTGTGATTCCGGTCCTTTCCTTCGAAAAGATCGATGAACCCATAGAGTACATGATCAATTCCAACTACGGCCAGCAAGTCAGTATTTTCGGCAGCGATCCGGACCAGATTGCGCAATTGATAGACCCGCTTGTCAACCAGGTCTGCCGGGTCAATATCAACAGCCAGTGCCAGCGGGGACCGGACACGTTTCCCTTCACCGGACGAAAGGATTCAGCAGAAGGAACCCTTTCCGTATCCGACGCCTTGCGGGTATTTTCCATTCGAACACTGGTCGCCGCCAAGCAGACGGATTTAAACAAACAGATCATAACCAGCATCGTTCGGGAACACAAAAGCAAATTTTTGGCAACCGACTTTATTTTATAAAAGATATGGAGTATGTCTGGTGCGTCAAAACCTGGCAACCCTTTCCATTCGCAAAGGAGTTTTATATCAAGCAAGGAAGCATCCCAGGCAATACATGAAAAGATCGAAGGTTTACTCTGATCATGGACCGGTAAAATTCTTTCAGGAGGCTTTCCCATGAAAATCATTGTGACCATAACTTTAAATCCGGCGATCGACAAGAGTTCAAGAGTTACCCATGTCATGGCTGAGCAAAAACATACGCCCGACCCGTGCCGAGGTGTCCGATGTGGCCAACGCCATTCTTGACGGCACAGATGCGGTGATGCTGTCCCAAGAGACGGCGATTGGACGTTATCCTGCCGAAGCGGTTGAGAGGCTCGGTAAGATCGCCATCTCCACCGAGCGGAAGGAAAAACCGATCGGGCACCCAGCTGATTTGCACGCCTACTTTCGGGCGACTGCGGGTTCCGGCAACGCCACCGTGGAAGATGTCGCCATGCTGAATGCGGTTGAATCCGCCGATGCCTTGAATGTGCGTTATATCCTGACCCGCACCCAAGGCAGAGGTGCGCCGTGCCTGATTTCTCGATTCAGACCCGACTACTAAATACTGTCCCATGGCGGCGATGAAAAAACGAACAATCTCCTGTCCCTGGCTTACGGGGTTCATCCGTCACCCTCGATGATGCTAAAAGCGGCCTTGTCGGCACCCCCGTCCTGTGGCTGATTACGGCTGGCATGATCGCAAAAGATGAAAGGTTGATCTTGGTCGAGGAGGATGCGTCGGATGACGGGCTGGAAGCCCTGTCGATGAAAATTCATCAAAGCATGAAAAAGACACTATTATCTTGCATCTGGCGAATCGTTATTTGTTACCGGAAACGAGCTTGTCATAGACGGGGGTATACTGCATGATTGAAGAGTCATATATACCCAATTGGTCGAATAAGACCTTTTCTCAACCCTTGCGATATCGTACAAATACAAATTTTCGGATTGTTTTCACGATATTTTTTCCAGTGATCAGGATCGGTTTGAACCCATTTTCTTTGTACCAGCTACTTCCAAACTCCATATTGTACATAGGATATGGAGTGTGCTTGGTGTGGGTCAAAGACCTGGCACGAAACTTGAAAGTAACAAATTAAGAACAAATAAGACATAAGACATAAGACAAAGCAAAATACAGGACAGAGAAGAACACTACCCTTTTGATGCTCAGGGAAACGACAACACATTCTGGGTTCTGGGTTTTTCAGAAATAATAGCGTCAAAAACAACATGGTCTTCAAGTAGGTTTTTATAAAGAACTCACTCAGAAGCATCACAATTGATGGAGTTTCATCGTTAGTTATGGCTGGCCGGATGCCATCCCTCGCTCCGGTCGTGCCGGTTATTGAAATATTAAACAGGAGAATTGCCATGAAATCAAGCACAAAGGACAACACAGAAGGTAAGATGCACAAGGTAAAAGGCAAGATCAAAGAGACTGCTGGAAAGGCCGTGGGAAATCTCGATCTGGAAGCTGAAGGGAAAGTTGAAAAATTTGAGGGAGAAGCGCAGGAGAAGCTCGGCCAAATCAAGAAAGTCTTGGACAAGTAGCCAGATGCTTTCTCAACGAAACAGTGCAGGGCAGAAAAACGAACGATATATTTATTAAAAAGAGACTGACAGCCTGGAGATTAATGTTACTACAAAAGATGCTGTTGTAACGCTTGAAGGCACGGTTTCTAATAAACTTAAAAAAGACTATGCCGTAAAACTTACTGAAAATACAGTGAACGTAAAAAAAGTTATCGATAAATTATACATCAAACAATAAAATAAGGAGTATTTAATGGGGTGACCCAATGATTATAGTCAAAATAACCTTAACCGTGCTTGCAGAAAAAAAAATGGAACTTTTGCAGACCCTTCTTTCGTTGGTCGAACCGGTAAAAAAAGAGATGGGGTGCAGCACCTATGCGATCTTTTGTGACATCAAAGACAAAAACAGCTTTTGTATCATCGAAGAATGGACAAACCAAAAAGATTTGAATAATCATTTAAAGTCGCTTCGATTCGGGGTGTTGCTTGGGACAAAACCCCTTTTATCGAAACCGCCAATTATTCAGATTCACACAGTTACCGATATTCAAGGGATGGCTTTTATTGAAGCGGTCAGAACCAAAGAAAATTGAATAGAAAGGTTAAGTGGAAAATGAACCGACAACTGTCGATCGGGAGTTTACTTTTCAACCCTGTTCCTTCTTGATAAAATATCTTCAGGATCGAGAATAGAAAAAAAGGAAGGGAATGAAAGGCAATAACACCTCCCACCTGATACCTCAAATCTGTTGTCCAAACCGGAGTGAATCCGGAAAGAACAAATGGGCATGGAGAAACTGTCATTAAGAACTTAGTCAGGCAGAGGATTCGTTGCCGGATGTTTTGAGCGGCAATGGATCTATAGCCGTCATATTTAAAAAAAGGAGGATTCATCATGGGAATAGGCACAATTTTACTCATTCTACTGGTACTGGCGTTGTTGGGTGTAATCCCTGCCTGGCCGCATAGCCGATCCTGGGGTTA
>Ga0265295_1008190_pt1 | contig 11690 bp, 13 predicted proteins | sample Munlansysbiofilm_FD_192503 | JGI IMG/M metagenome (GOLD analysis project Ga0265295, IMG submission 192503) | Leachate microbial communities from a municipal landfill in Southern Ontario, Canada - Methane capture system biofilm | ecosystem: Engineered > Solid waste > Landfill > Unclassified ... | reverse complement strand
GTTCCCCGGCCAACAACGGCAGCGTGCTGGAATTCTGCAAGGCCTATCCGGAAAAATTCATCGGCTTCTGGGGCATCGACCCGCACAAGAAGATGGCCGCCGTATATGAAATCGTCAAGGCAGTCGAAGAGTTCGGCATGAAGGGCATCGCCATCGACCCCTACCTGGCCCACATCCCAGCCTGTGAGGCCCGCTACTACCCGCTCTACACCAAGTGCGCGGAGCTGAACCTGCCCGTGTTCGTGACCATGGCCCCGCCGCCGCAGGTGCCTGGGGCGATCATGGACTACGCCGATCCCCGCCACATCGATCAGGTCGCCCGCGATTTTCCCGAGCTGACCATCATCATGAGTCATGGCGGCTACCCCTACGTCAACGAGGCCGTCTACGCCTGTCTGCGCAACGCCAACGTGTACATGGATTTCTCCGAATACGAACGCGCGCCCATGAGCGACGTCTTCGTGCAGGCCATGAGCACCATCATTCAGGACAAGGTCGTTTTCGCCAGCGCCCATCCGTTCATCGAGCTCAAAGATGCGCTTGACGCCTACGAATCATTCCCCCTGAGCGACGACGTACGCCGCAAGGTCATGTACGAAAACGCAAGCCGCATCCTGGGCCTCGACCGCAATTAGCCCCCCAAGGCTCCCGGGGATGTCACAAAGGTGCTCCCCGGGAGCTCCGCAAACAAGAGAGGATTGTCGTTACGACCACGATCCTCTTGCGACCGTCCGAGCCATTCATAAAGAGGCCATGCGCGAGGCCCTGCAATTCACAACGACATTTTACGGCAATATGGTTTGGACCGAATACATTGATAGAGAATAAAAAATACTGAAAGAAAATAAAAATAATTGATGATGAATAATAATCCAACTCATTCTATTTTTAAAAGTGCATGATGAACATAAGTATAAAATACTTTTGGAAAAATATAAACTTTATCAATATTTAGGGAAGTTCGATGAAAAAAAGACGCAGCTTGCAAATTCTTATGGTAGGCTTCATTGCAGCTATTGTTACTCTTGTCTTGAGCGGACTTGGCGCCATGGACTATATTCGTGCGCGATCAGAACTGACCTCATCACTTGACAAGGACATGCAAATCATCTCCGGAAGGTTGGCTGTAAACTTGGTTGCACCGCTCTGGGACATGAATGCGGATGGAGCCAAGGGCGTGCTGGAAAGTGAAATGACCAACAGGAATCTTTACGCCGCCACGATCGTGCACAAGGACAAGCTCGTTGCCGGAGTGGTTCGGGACGAAGCCTGGGATGTCGTTTCTCTGGAAGGTCCAGTGGAGCCAGGGGACTATGAAACAATCACGATCCCTCTTGCTTACGAGAAGAACGACAAAAAGACCGACCTGGGCGAACTCAAACTGTTCATGAGCAAAAGGTTCCTGAACGAGACGCTTCGCGAAACGCTGCTGGCCACGATACTGCGCGTCATCCTGGTGGACGCCATACTGGTCCTTGGCATCGTGTTTTTCGTTCGGCGCACGATTACGCGCTCACTGCAGGGAATGATTGCCATGCTCAAGGATATCGCGGAGGGCGAAGGCGACCTGACTAGGCGCCTTGAGGACAAATCCGGAACGGAAATCCAGGAACTTGCAGACTGGTTCAACATATTCATCGACAAAATCCGCTCCATCATTGCCGAAGTGGTGGACAACGCCCAGCGCCTTGAAAAGTCCGCTCAAAACCTTCTGCAACTCTCCTCCACTCTTTCAACATCTGCCGAGGCAATGGCCGGACAATCGAACAGCGCCTCGACATCATTGAACTCCATGAGCGGCAACATGAATTCCGTGGCTTCCGCAATGGAAGAATTCGCTGTCAATATCGGCACGGTGGCCGCTTCTTCCGAGGAAATGAGTTCAACCATCCATGAAATTTCGCAAAACACCGCCAAGGCCAAGAACATCACGGGGAATGCGGTGCTCAAATCCACAGAGGCTTCAGATAGGGTCAACGAACTGGGCATCGCCGCGAAAGAGATCAGCAAGGTCACCGAAACCATCACGGCCATATCCTCCCAGACCAATCTCCTGGCTTTGAACGCAACCATTGAAGCCGCCCGGGCCGGAGAGGCAGGGCGCGGCTTTGCTGTCGTGGCAAATGAAATCAAGGAATTGGCCATGCAAACCGCTCGGGCTACCGAGGAAATCCGGGAGAAAATCCAGGGCATTCAGAGTGCAACGGGAACCACCGTCGGCGAAATACATCATATCAGCCAGATCGTCGGCGACGTCGATCAGATCGTGGCCACCATCGCCGCGGCTGTCGAGGAGCAATCCGTGACGACCCGCGATATCGCGGACAACGTGGGACAAGCGTCCCAGGGCGTCAAGGAGGTAAACGAAAATGTTGCCCACGCGGACACTGTAACTCGTCAAATTGCACGAAGCGTTGACGACGTCAGCGGCACATCAGGGGACATATCCAACATGGCCGGGACGGTGCAGGAAAATTCCGAAGCATTGAGCGCTCTGGCGAAAAGTCTGAACACTCTTGTCGGCAAATTCAGGATCTAAAAGCCAGGGAGACCTGAACACCACGGGGGCTCCCGGGCAAAAGATAATTCCAGTCAATTTATTCAACAAGTCAACCTAACAACATGGAGGAAGAATGAAGAAGGTCGCATTACTTTTTCTTGCGGTGTGCATGCTCGTTCCGGCAATAGGCATGGCAGCTCCGAAGTACACATTTGTCCGCATTGAAAACCTTCCGGAGCAAGAGATAGGCGAACGCCTTCTCAAGGAAGTCTACAAACGCGCCGGAATTGAGATCGAAGTCGAAGCCATGTCCGGGGTCCGTGCCCTGGAAGCGGCGAGCTCCGGGGAAAAAGACGGCGAGGCTCTGCGCATCTGGAGCGTCGGCGAAAAATATCCTTCGCTGATTCGCGTTCCAACGCCGCTCTCCGCGCTCACGACCCAGGCATTCGTCCGGAAAGACAGCAACATCACGCTCTCAAGTCCTGACGAACTCAAGAAATTCTCCATTGCCATCACCCGTGGCGTAGCCCACACCACGGACATCACAGCAGGCCTTGAAAACGTGCACGAAGTGCCAAGCGAAGATTTACTCATGCCTTTTGTCCAGGCAGGCCGGGCCGAATTGGCCCTCACCAGCCTTGAAAACGGCATGGTCATCCTCAAGAATGCAGGAATCAACGATGTGGTTCCTGTGGAAAAACCTCTCAAAGTTCATCCGCTCTACCATTACGTCAATGAAAAGAACAAAGACCTCGTGCCAAAGATCGACGCAGTGATAAAGGAAATGGCTGATTCTGGTGAACTCGAAAAACTCCAGAAACAATACGCTGAAGACATTCTAAACAAGTAGAATGATACAAAAGGGAGACATCATGGCAGAGCAGCCAGGTGCCTCCCTTTTTTGCGCCAGCCAAGCACCCGATTACTACAACTTAAAAAATTTAAATATCAATATATTTAAAGAAAATATAAAATTACAATTATAAGACTGATAAGAATCTTTTAAATGCAAATACTAAATTCAAAATCCCAAAAATTCTCGCATAAAAATACAATTTATAATTTTCCACTCATCGATAGAAGAATAGAAAAATTCAAAATCGACTCAAATTGGTCTCTTTCAATTCACTGAATAAGGACTTTGCGTGAGAATGACAATTTCCATTGCATTGTTGATTTTATGCTATAATGTTGCACTTGCTGGAGGAAATTATACATTCGTACGAATAGAATCGCTCGCGGAACAGGACGTCGCAGAAAATATTCTGACACATGTTTACAAGAAAACAGGGATGGACATCAATATAATTGCATTTCCAGGAAAGAGGGCAAACCTGGAAGTGACAACAGGGCGTGCAGATGGAGAGACATCGCGCATATATAATTACGGAGAAATCAACACGAATCTGATCAGAGTACCTACGCCATACGGAACTCTCGAAACTTCTGCTTTTGCTCTAAAAGAAAAAAAATTAGTCATCAAATCGATTGAGGACCTGAAAAATTTCAGAATAGCCATAGTTCGCGGAGTCCAGCATACTGAAGATATCACCAAAGGCATGCAGAACATCGCGGTCATGAACGATATTTGCGCAATGATGATGTTCGTCAAATTGGGCCGCGCCGACATTGCATTGACCAACACCCTGGCTGGAATCGGCGCTTTGAAAAAACTGAAGATGGACGACATCGTTGCTGTAGGCACATTGGAAAAACTGGATCTGTATCATTATCTCATCCCAAGACACCGGAACATGGTCCCGGTTGTCGATGCGGCAATCCGCGAAATGATCGCGACCGGAGAACTCCAAGAACTCAAGGATCGATATGAAAGGCAATATCTGGAGAATATCAGATAGCCCCGAGGCGCGACCTGGAACAGCGCCGCCCCGCTCCCGGATGGGATATTGCACAAGTCGTCACACCCGACACCCGAACCACGCAGAGCTTTCCACATGAACATCGATTTTTCACACGCCTTTCTCACCACAATGTTCGGCTGGCTCCTTGGCGGATTCGTCAACGGCATCGTCGGCTTCGGCGCGGCATTGGTGGCCATGCCCATCGTGGCCACGGGCCTGGACATGCCTCTGGCCGTCTCCACCTGCGGCCTAGTGGTCCTCTCGCTCAACTTCCAGATGACCTGGAATTACCGGGAGCATCTGGATTCCTGCGGCATCAAGGCCCTGTTTCTGGGCGGGTTGCCCGGAGCCGTCTGCGGCGTGCTGGTGCTGAAGAATGTCCCGGAAGCGGGACTCAAATTCGGGCTTGGCGCTCTTCTGATCGCCTATTCCATCTGGGGGCTGAGCGGCACGCAAGTCAACAAGAGAAAGCTAGCCGCGCCTTGGGGCATGCTGGCCGGGTTTCTGTCCACGGGTCTCGGCACGGCCTTCGGGTTCAACGGCCCGCCGCTGGCCGTGTACCTGTCGCTGCGCGGCGGCACGCAGCAGCAGATCAAGGCGGCCCTGGGCGCGTTCTTCATCGTCAGCGGCCTGTTCATCGTCGCGGCCCACGCCCTGGCCGGACTGTACAGCATGCACACGCTCTGGCTCTATATCGCCGCCCTGCCTTCGGTTTCTTTTGGCGCCTGGGCCGGGATGCGGGTATCCGGACGCTTGCAGGACCTTTCTTTTCAGCGCGTACTCTTCCTGATGATCCTCATCATGGGCCTGAACATGGCCTTCAAAGCCCTGCCCGCCGCCTGACTCGGACCTTGCCGAAACCACTCTGGCCAGCGGAAACGAACTCCGGTACGTGCCTGGCATGAGCGACGCACCCCATTCACCCTCCCACCCCGTCCACACTGAGGCCGACCTGCCCATTGACGCCATGGGCCGCATCTATCATCTCCAGATCACACCCGAACAGCTCGCGCCCGACATTCTGCTGGTCGGCGACCCTGGACGGGCCGAATTCATCGCCCGGACCTTTCTTCATGATCTGGAGGTCGAACAGGAACACCGGGGTCTGGTCACAGCCACGGGCACATACTGCGCAACCGGCGGCCGGGCCACGATCATTTCGCCCGTACGCGCCACAGTGGCGACCTCCGGCATGGGCACGCCCTCTCTTGAGATCGTGGCCAACGAACTGGTGGCGCTGAGCGAGATCGACTTCGCCACGCGAGCGCCCAAGCCACGCTTTCCCCGGCTGCACGTCATCCGGGTCGGAACTTCCGGAGGCTTGCAGGCATCGACCCGGCTCGGCACATCCATAATCACCACCTACGCCGTTGGCATGGACAACACCGGCCTGTTCTACGAAACGACCAGTCCGGATCAGACCTGTGCACGCCTGGAGCGGGAACTGGCGGCAGTGGTTGAAAAAGCGACCAGGCCGGACTCACGGTTCCGGGGAAAAATCCACCCCTATGTCTCGCGCGCCGAACCGGCAGTGGTCCGTGCGCTGGCGCAAGCCGCAAGGGACCTGGGGGTTGCCGCCAAGGCAGGCCTCACCATCTCGAACAGCGGATTCTTCGCCTCCCAGGGCCGCGACATCTCCCGCTTGCGGCCAAGCACGCCGGATCTGGACAGGGTTTTCAGCGAATTCGATCCCAACCTCCCCGGCCAGCGCATCGAGAACATGGAGATGGAGGCGAGTTTTCTGCTGCATTTTCTCGGCGGCCTCGGGCACTGGGCCGGAGCCATCTGCCCGGCCATCGCCAACCGGCGCGACAACACCTTTGATCATGAATACCTGGCTGCCATCGAAGGCGCGACCAGGACGGCGCTTGCGGCCCTGGCCGCGCTGAGAACGCGCCGAGACTTTGCTTTAAGATGGGATGGATGCCCGCCTGTGCGGGAATGACGGATAGGCAGGGGAGGGATGGAATGCATGGGGCCATGGCCGCCTGCGCGGGGATGGCTTCGCGGCAGGCGGCGATCCGACTCGGACCGGGCCGGAATAATAAGCGCAGCCTGCTAAGGCTGGTGGGGACAGGCGCTGATGGATTTGACGCCTGCGTCGACGCAGATTTTCAAGATGTCGTGCAAGGCGGAATCATCTTTCCTGGGTGAGGGGAAAAGGGCCAAAATGTCCTGCATGCAGAGGGCGCGGGCCTCCTCCACGGTTTTTTCCAGCACCTCGTCGCAGTAGACCGAAGCGCAGACCAGGCCGTCGCCGGGGATGTTGGTCAGATAACCCACGTCGATGATCCTGCCTTCGCGCACGGCCACGAAAATCTCCACGAAACGGCCATCCTCCTCCCAGCGCCCGGCCTGACTGGGCCAACCGGGCATGCCCAGATGCGGCGGGTCGAAGGCGCGCAGTTCAAGTTCCTCAAGACTCAAGTTCATCGTCTTCTCTCGAAATATTTGCGGTCAGCGAAATCAAAATCATCCGGCAACGAGCGTTTCCCAACGCGCTTTCGCCGGCCCAGCATAACCAGCGACAACGCCAGGCCAAGCCCCCCGGCCAGAAGCAACAAAAATCCTATCTCTTCCATGAGGTATCCTTTCATGAAGCCTTAACCTCTGACGCCTCGGATGCAATCTTGTCGGATTTCTCCGACACCCCTCACATACCGGCCAGACCGCGCTCCAGCAGGTAGCGGATCAGGCCGGAGGTGGTGGCGATACCGAGTTTGCGCATGGCGCGGGTGCGATAGGTGCTGGCGGTCTTGACGCTGACGCCCATGGCTTGGGCAATGGCGGTCATGGTCTCGCCGTTGGCCAGCCTGCGGGCCACATCGCGCTCCTGGCGGGACAGGGAGTCCATGGCCGAGGTCGGCCTGCGCGAGTCGAGCAGCGACGGATTGACGTAGATGCCGCCGTCCAGAATGGAGATCATAGCTTCTTCAAGCTCTTCGGGAGCCGAATTCTTGCTTAAGTAACCGCGCGCGCCGAGGCTCAGGCAACGCTGGGCGTATTCGATCTCGTGATGCATGCTGAGCATGATCACGGGCAGGCCCGGAGTGTGCTCCTGCGCATATTCCAGAAAATCAAGCCCGCTCCCGTCGGGCAGGGAAATATCGAGGATGACCAGATCGAAGCGCGTGTCCTCCAGCACCAGCCGCGCCTCGTGCACCGTTCCCGCCTCGGAGAATTCGCACTCCGGGAAGCGGTCGATGATGATGTTCATGGTGCCGCGCCGCACCACCGCGTGATCGTCCACAATCAAGATGCGCATGAGCCATTCTCCCCGGCCAGGGGCACCCTGACCACGACTTCGGTTCCGCCCTTGGGCAGGCGGGCCACTGCAAGCGTTCCTCCAGCCAGACGGACCCGCTCGCGCATTCCAAGAAGTCCCAGCGAGCCCGACGCGTCGGCCTCGGCCTTCGTGATACCCCGGCCATTGTCGGCCACGCGCATGACAAACTCCCCTTTCGCGGCCTGCACGGCCACGCGCAGGCGGTTGCCCCCGGAATGACGGACCGCGTTGGTCAGGCATTCCTGTAAGACCCGGTACATGGACGTGGCCAGGGCGGCGGGCAGATCGAGAATGCCGTCGATGTGCTGGTCCACGCGCAGCCCCGAGGCCTGGGCAAAAGTGCGGATCTGCCAGGCCACGGCCTCGGCGAACCCCAGTTCGTCGAGCATGGGCGGACGCAGTTCCCGCGAAATGCGTCGTACCGTCTCCAGGGTGCCGGCCACCAGAATGCGCAGCTCCTCCACCTGAGCCAGACGCCCGTCGCCCGTGTCCTGGAACGATCGCTCCAGGCGGTGCAGCCCCATGTTCATGGCGGTCATGTCCTGTCCCAGAACATCGTGAATCTCGCGCGAAATGTGGGCCCTCTCCTTCTCGATACGGTCCTGCAGATATCCGGACAGAGCCCGGTAGCGCTCGCGGGACAGTTCCAACTCCGCCGTGCGTTCCCGCACCCGCTCTTCGAGGTTCTGCCGGGCCTGATCGAGAAACATGCGGGCCTGCACCCGCTCCGTCACGTCGCGCAGGGACAGGCGCCAACCCTGGAACCTGCCGCGCGGGTCGAAGACGCGGGTGGTCTCCTGAGACAGCCAGATCTGCGCACCATCCAGACGGCGGATGCGGAAGTCCATGGCCGCAATGTCCTCCCGGTGTCCGCAGTCCATGGCCCGCCGCCACTGCGGGTAATCCTCGGAAACGATGATTCGCGCAAAAAAGTCCCTGTCGCGCCGGGCATCCTGGGCCGCGTACCCGGTCATGCGCAGACAGGAGGGGGAGACATAGCGCAGCGAACCGGCGGCCTCCATCCAGATCTCCAGATCATAGGTGAAGTCAGCCACCGTGCGATACATGTGCAGCACGGCCCGCTGACGGGAACGCAGTCGAGGAATGGCGAATCGAGGCTTCATGGCCGCCCTATGAAACAGAAGCGGCCAGGAGGCAACCCCGGCCACTTCCGCCGGAAAATGGCAGCACGGATGCGCGCAGGCAACATGGCTGCTGCGGGGCATCAAAGCTCGTACTCTCCGGCGCGTTCGGGCTGATAGACGATCTCTTCGATGCGCACTTGCAGCATCCCGCCGCCGGGCCGGGGCCACTGGATTTCATCGCCGATGGAGAGCCCGAGCAGGGCGCTGCCCACCGGGGCCAGGATGGAAATCGTCGTGCCCTGGTCGTCAACCCTGCCCGGATAGACAAGAGTGAGGCAGAACTCATCTCCTGCGGGCATGAGCTTGAATTTGACCGTGGAATTCATGGTCACCACGGTGGGCGGAACATTTTTGGGGTCCACGATGCGAGCGCGGTCCAGTTCCTCCTCCAGAGCGGCTTTGCCCGGAAATCCGCCCTTGGGCAGGGAATCGAGAAGTATTTCAAGACGCTCAGCGTCCAGGGAGGTTATGGTGATGCTTGGTTTTTTGTTCATGTTTGTCCTCGTAGGCTCGTACTTTCGGTTTTTTTGCGCCAAGGGCCGCAACCGGCACAAAACCATGTCCATGCAGCGACAATGGCGCGAAAGCACATACTCCTCCGGAAAAACAAAAATGGTCAAGCTTGACAGAATATTCTTACAAAGAATTTTCCGCTTTCTTGAAAAGGCAAGCACTTGGCACGAAACATAATGCACATCATATTATATGATGCAATTGTTTTTCCGATAACTCGTTCACTGTGAATTTTCTGCTATGCGTTAAAATACGAATTTCCGCCGCAAAAGGTCTCGATAATCGCTTGGGAAAAACAATTTCCAACGACAATATGGACAGGCTTGCATGAATCGAAAAATACGTATAGCAGTTCGGCGTCTTTTGGAATCCGAAATTTTCCGGGGGAGGTTTGCGAAAGCCTCCCCCGTGCTTGTTCGTATCGGCATCCTTTCTGCCGAGGAGGAAAATCATGGCCTTTCGAATTGTAAACAGCCCCACTGCCGAAACCCGGCAGTTCATACAGCGCATGGACGCCTGAACCTCCCAAAATAATATATTTTTCAAGGGGGATGCGTCGCTTGCGCATCCCCCTTTTTATTTTCCGAACCTGATCCACAATTCAGACAGGAGACACTATGCTGGATCTTAGCGCAAAAACACCCCAGGCCCTTCTGCCCACCGATATCATCTTCCAGACCCCCTACTGGGCGCAGGTCAAGTCCAGGCTGGGCTACAAGCCCCTGGCCTTCGACCTCGAATCCAGACGGTGCGGGGACGTACTGGTGCTCTTGCAGCCCTGCGGCAGCAAAAAGATTGCCGTGGTACCGCAAGGGCCTGAATACGCCCCGGACGAAGAAAACTACGGACCCTTTCTCGAAGAGTTTTCCCTGTCCCTGGCCCGGGAACTGGGTCCGGACGTGGCCTTCATCCGCTACGACCTGCCCTGGAAGTCGCTCTATGCCGACGAAATGAAGAAACGGGAATGGACCGCCTTTCCGGAACCCAGAATCCGCGAGATGCGCATGAACATGGGCACCAGGCACTGGAATATCCGCAAGTCATCCACCGATCTGACCGTGGCCAGTTCGCTGGTGGTGGATCTGGACGGAAACGAAAAAACGACCATGTCGCGCATGAAGCCCAAGACCCGCTACAACATCGGCCTGGCCCAGCGCAAAGGCGTGACAGTGCGCACTGTCAGCGCGGGCAACCTGCCGGAATTCCACGCCCTCTACTGCCAGACCGCGCAACGCAACGGATTCGCGCCGTGCGACTATGAAAACTTCGCGGCCCTGTTCAAATGCCGTTTCGCGGGAAAAGGCAATTCGGAGCTCGTCTTTCTGCTGGCCAGCCACGGGACGGACAACCTGGCCGGAGCCATCATCGGGATCTCGGGCAAGGCGGCCAACTTTCTGTACGGAGCGTCCTCGAACCTGAAACGCGGACTCATGGCGCCCTACCTCATGCACTGGACCGCCATGAACCTGGCCCGGACGCACGGCTGCCTGACCTATGAAATGGGGGCAGTCTCCCCCGGCCTGGACCCCGCGCACCCCTTCCACGGCATGTACCGCTTCAAGACGGGATTCGGCGGCAGGATCGAACTCAGAAGCGGCTCCTGGGACTTCCCCCTGGACCAAAACGCCTACAGAAGCTTCATCAACACGGAGAGCCTGGACCGCTCCCGGCCCGCGCCCCGGGCGTGCTGATACGGGCGAGGTTGACCCAGAAAGCAAACGCCTCGGTCCGCATGGTGAAAACACGGGCAAATCCACTCGATACCGTTGACCTCCCGGTCGGAAAGGTCTAGTTGCCGCATAACAAGTTAGGGGTGGCTCGCATGAGTCTGAGATTATACCCTTTGAACCTGATCTGGATAATTCCAGCGTAGGAAAACGAAAAACATGACGACGCTCGCGCGGCCGTTTTCCTATTGTTGGAAAACGGCTTTTTCATTTTCAACCGAGGTCGACATGACACAACTCAGTCTTGCCCTAGAGGGAACAATCACCCAGGAAATGCGGGTGGTGGCGGAAAAGGAAAACCAGAGCCCTGAAACCATCCGCCACGGCGTGGCCCGGGGGCGCATCGTCATCCCCAAGAATGTGGGCCGGGATTTTGCGGCCGAAGGGATCGGCGAGGGCCTTAGAACCAAGGTCAACGCCAACATCGGAACATCGGGAGTGCAGGGAACACTGGACGTTGAATTGGCCAAACTCGACATGGCGGTCAGGGCCGGGGCGCACAGCGTCATGGACCTGTCCACGGGCCGCGACCTGATGACCACGCGGCGGGCGATTCTCGACCACTCGCCGGTCATGGTCGGAGCGGTGCCCCTCTATGCGGTGGCGGCCGACCTGGTCGAGGCCGGCCGCGACATCGAAGCCATGACCGCCTCCATG